>Ga0272446_1002200_pt1 | contig 27109 bp, 19 predicted proteins | sample YNPCB0061_FD_194587 | JGI IMG/M metagenome (GOLD analysis project Ga0272446, IMG submission 194587) | Hot spring microbial mat communities from Yellowstone National Park, WY, United States - YNP-CB-006-1 | ecosystem: Environmental > Aquatic > Thermal springs > Hot (42-90C) > Sediment | place...
TCCCGCAAGAACACCCTTCCGAAATCCGCGGCAGCATGAGAGGATTCCCTGCTCCGCCCCCACCTCATTTGTGGAGTCGCGGCTCGCGACCCCGCCTGTTGCGCAGAGCCTTCTGCGAAGTTCGGGTCCACTCGCTTCGATCGCTGAATGGGCTGGCGGGGGTCCGCGTCTCTGGCGGCCGGCCGGGCCGCCGCGCGCGCCGGGGGCGCGGTGTCCTCACCCGCCGCGTCCCCTGCTTGGCGGGCACGCGGCAAACGAAGTTTCCTCCCGCATGCCGCGCCGCCGACACTGGCCAGCCGTGGATCGCCGGGCACAACGCTCGCCGCAAGTCCCGGGCGGCGCACAGCCGGCGCCGTCGCGGCCGAGCCCTCTCGAGCCACCCCGGTCGCAAAGGCCGGCTTTCCGCACACGCGCCGGAATGGCGAAGGATCAGGCGAGGGAATCCAGAGGGCGCCGTCTGCGGTAGCCCGTTCCAAGATTGCCCCTGGCGGCCTCAGGCGCAGCGGGCAGCCGTCGCAAATCGGGCCGCGCGGCCTCCTTCACTTGCGGAAAATCGAGAGCAGGCTGCCCAGCCCGCCCGCCTTTTCCGCGGGTTCGGCCTCCTCCGCGCTCTTGCCGGCCAGCTTCTCGGCCAGTTGCAGGAAAGCTTTGCCCAGAGGGCAGGAAGCAGGCACGGGCTTGCCGTCCACCAGGGCGCGCTGCATGTCTTCCCGGGAGTTGGGAAGCACATGGAAGACTTCCATGTGGAGCGCCGCTTCGATGATGTCCTTCTGCAAACCGATTTCCTTGCGGAAGCGGTTCACCACGAGGCGGATCTTCCCCGGATCCACACGGTGCATGTCGAGGAGCGCCAACACGCGCTGCGAGGCGTGGAGCGCGGGCAGCTCGTTCGTGGTGACCAGAACAAGCTCGTCGCAGAGCCGCGCCAGGGCGATGTTCCACGGGCCGAAGGTCTCGCCCGCGTCCAGAAGGATCACTTCGTAGATCGAGCGCATGAAGTCGACCAGCTCCGCGGGATTGTTGCTGGCATCGAGCCCGTGAACAGGGTGCTCGGGCGCCGCCAGGACGTCCAGCCCGTTCTTGCTGGTGACCAGTCCCTTCCAGATATCCTCGTCGAGCTCCCTGGCCCGCGTGAGGGCGTCCATGAAGGAATAGGTCTGTTTGGCCTTGGCAAGAAAGGCCACGGTTCCGGCCAGCGGGTCCAGGTCCGCAAGAAGGATCTTGCCGCCGGTGATCCGCTTCCACTGGGAGGCGACGTTGAAGGCCACGGTGGAGGCGCCGCATCCGCCTTTCACCGGCATGAACGACACCACCTTCGCATTGGCGCCGCCTTTGGCCCGGTGCATGGAAGAGATGCGTTCCATCACGGCGCAGAACTGGTCCCCGGTGAGCGGAGCGCAAAGGAACTCGGTGGCGCCCTGGCGGAGCGATTTCAGGATCAGCTCGGGGTCGCTGCGGCCGTGGAGCGCCACCATGGGCAGCTTGGGATCCAGATGGGCGATATCGCTCAGCAGGGCCAGCGCCCACTCCTCCCGGGAGGTGACGTCGACGAAGCACAGGTTGACGCCGTGCTGCGACAGAGCCTCTTCGAGCAGCGCACGAGTGGGGTACTCTTCGAGCGACATCGCCGGGGAAAACGGCAGGAATTCCTCCAGCAGCGGCGCCAGGGCGCTCCGCAGGCTTGCGTCCGGGCAAACGAGGAGGATCTTCCACTGACCGAAATTGCGGCTTTGGGTGGACATGAGCTCTTGTTCGGCGGGGACTCGCCTCCTTTCCCGTCTACTAGGCCTATCGTCTTTGTCCGCCAAAAACTTGAGAGTCTGCGGCGGCCGCGGACACTCTTTCAAGGGACGCGAAATCCCCGCCCTGGGGCCCGGCGCGCTGCGCCCGGCGCCCCTCAAAAGGAAGACACGGATGACACCCCCTGAAAACGCCCGCAAAGTTGCAATCTGTGAAACGCAGCCGGCCACAGCCGAGGGCTTGCGCTCCCTCATCGAGGCGACTCCCGGGCTGGCCTGCGCCTGGTCCGTCGCCAGCCTCCCTCTCGCGGTTCAGCTCGCGCGCCAGGCCCCGGCCGATGCGCTGATCGTTGACAAGCAATTCGGGACAGCCCTCGTGGTCCGGGCCCTTGAGGAGCTGGGCCAGCAATGCCCGGCCACGGCGGTGGTCGTCTGGGGAAACAAGTGGTCCGAGGCCGAGGCGGTTCAGTATCTGAAGGCCGGCGCCCGCGGGTTGCTGAGGAAAACGGCCAGCCTTTCGGTGATCGCGCAGTGCCTGGGGGCGGTGGCGCAGGGCGCCGTCTGGGTGGAGGACTCGGTCATGCCACCGGCCGCCCCGCGCCAGGCGGAAAGACTCTCCGAACTCACACCCCGCGAGCAGCAGGTTCTCGAACTGGTGCGGCAAGGACTGCGCAACCGGGAAATCGCGGCGGCGCTCGGCATCCGGCCGGGCACGGTGAAAATCCATCTGAAGCACATCTTTGAGAAGACCGGCATCCACGGCCGGTACTCGCTGGCGTTGAATCTGCTGGGCCGCAGCGACGGCAACGCGGCGCGGCGGGCCGAAGTCGCCTGAGGCGAGCAGGCCACGGCGCGCCCCGGCCGCGGCAGCCTTTCCGCCCCGCCGGCTGGGTCCGGGCGCGGCTTTGCTATTCTGGCAGCGTGCGAATTTTCGGCCCGGCCGGGGCGATTGCCCTGGCGTCCTGCATCGCAGCGGCCGCCGTTTCGGCGCCGCTTCACGGCCAGAGTCCGGCAGCGCAGCAGCCTCCGCTCGTGCAGATCCTTGCGTCGGAACTCGAACGCAATTTCTCCATCCTGAGGGAAAAGGCCGATCCGCCGCCTTACTACATCTCCTACCGGGTGACCGATCTCGACAGCGGCACTCTGTCGGCATCCATGGGCGCCATCACCCAGCAAGGCCAGAACCGGCGGCGCAACCTGGACGTCTCCGTCCGGGCGGGGTCCCCGAAGCTCGACAATTTCCACCTGCTCAAGGGCGAGCGGCCCCGATTCACCGCCTCGGCCGCGCTGCCGGTGGAGGACTCGGCCGCCGCCATCGCCCGCATCGCATGGCGTGAAACGGACCGCAGCTGGCGCGCGGCCGCGCAGCGGCTGATGCAGGTGCAGTCCGCCATCCGGATGCAGGCCCCGGACGCGGAGACGGCCGATTTGCCCGATTTTTCCGAAGAGGCGCCGGCCTCCGGCTTTGCCGGCGTCCCGCAGCACCGTTTCTCCCCGGAAGCCTGGAGCGCAAAGCTGAAAAAATGGTCGCTCATTTTTGCCGAATATAGTCCGTTGATTTCGTCGAATATCACGCTCCGGTGGCGGCGCGAGGTCCGCACTTTCCTCAGCACCGAGGGAACCCGCGTCCAGCACGGGCGCAATTTTTACCATCTGGAGATCAGCGCGCGCGCCAAGGGATACGACGGCAACGACGTCACCTCCTACGAGCTGTTCGACGCCGAAGACCCGGCGCGGCTGCCCGCCGACGAGGCCGTGGAAAAGGCGGTCCGCCGCATCGGAGGGCAGCTCACGGCCCTGCTGCGCGCGCCCGCGGCCGAGCCGTTCGTCGGGCCGGCCATCCTTTCCGGCCGGGCCGCCGGCGTCTTTTTCCATGAAATTTTCGGCCACCGCATCGAGGGCCACCGCCAGCGCGACGAAACCGAGGGGCAGACCTTCGCCAAGTCCGCGGGCAAGCCGGTGCTGCCGGAGTTCCTCTCGGTTTACTCCGACCCCACCCTGCGCCGCGCTGCCGGCGCCGACCTGAACGGGTGGTATGACTTCGACGACGAAGGCGTGCCGGCGCGGAAGGTGACGGTGGTCGAAAACGGGATCCTGAAAACGTTCCTGCTGTCCCGGCTGCCGATCCCGGGTTTCCCGCGCTCCAACGGCCACGGCCGGGCGCAACCGGGGTTCGAGCCGGTCTCGCGGCAGGCGAACCTGATCGTCGAATCGTCGCGGCAGGTCTCCCCGGACGAGCTCCGCGAGCTGCTGCGGACGGAAATCCGCCGGCAAAACAAGCCTTACGGGCTTTATTTCGAGCAGGTGTCGGGAGGATTCACGGCCACGCGGCGCGGCGGGGCGCAGGCATTCACCGTGATCCCGCTGGTCGTCTACCGCGTCTTCGCCGACGGCCGCCCGGACGAGCTGATCCGGGGCGCCGACATTGTGGGCACGCCGCTGGCCAGCTTCTCGAAGATCCTGGCCACGTCGAACCGGCCCGAAGTGTTCAACGGCTACTGCGGCGCCGAGTCCGGCGACGTGCCCGTTTCGGTGGTCGTCCCGGCGGTGCTGGTGGCGGAAATCGAAATCCAGCGCAAGCCCGAATCGAAAGACCTGGGGCCGATCCTGCCGCGGCCGCCTGCGGAGGGGCGCTGATGAAACATTTCGGGCTGGTTCTGTTCGCTTGTCTCGCCGCGGCGGCCCAGCCGCCCAACCCGGACCCGGCCGTGGTGCAGAAGGTGAATGCGGCGCTCAACACCGATCCCGTCCTGCGGGCCATGGCGGAAGAGCTCGGCCGCGCGAAGAGCCTCCGGGCGCTGGGCGAGGCGGTATATTTCGCCGAGATTTCCGCCGACGACGCGGAATCGTTCAGCGTCGGCGCCACGCTGGGCGCGGCCTTCGCGCCGCAGCGCAACCTGCTGCGCCCCCTGCGGCCGCTGGTGCGCGTCGGCAGCCCGCGGTTTGACAACACCGGCTCCATCTTTTCCGATTTCTATTCCGGCTCGCGCTTCGACACAGGCGCGCTCCCGCTGGAAAACAACGTGTTCGCCCTGCGCCACGCGCTCTGGCTGGCGCTGGACCGCGCCTACAAGACCGCTTACGAGGCGCTGGGCCGCAAGGCGGCCGCGCTGCGCGGCGTGACGCAATCGGAGCCGATGCCCGACTTCTGGCCCGCCACGCCCGTGGTCGTGCTGGAAACCCCCGCCCGCGTCCGCATCGACGACGCCGCCTGGACGCAACGCGTCAAACAGCTTTCCGCGGTCTTCGCCGCCTGGCCGGCGATCACCGCCTCCGGCGTCGACTTCCAGGCCTCGCAAGGGGTCTCCTACTACATCAACACGGAAGGCAGCATCGTCCGCACCAACGACCGCATCGCATTCCTCCACGTGCGGGCGGCATTGCAGGCCGCCGACGGCATGCTGCTGTACGACGGCGACTCGGTCGAGTCGCTGGATCCGGCGCGCATGCCACCGGAAGAGGAGCTGCGGCGCGCGGTGGAGGCCGTGGCGCGCAACGTCGATGCGCTGGCGCGCGCGCCGCTGGGCGAATCCTACGCCGGGCCGGTGCTGTTCGAGGGCCCCGCGGCGGCGCAGATCTTCGCCGAGGTGTTCGGGGCGAACCTTGGCATCACCCGCAAGCCGGTGGCGGAGCCGGGCCGCACCATTCCGGTGCTGGCCAGCGAGCTGGAAGGCCGGCTGGGGTTGCGCGTCCTGCCCGAGTGGATGGACCTGGTGGACGACCCGGGCGCGCGCGAATTCCAGGGCCGCCCCCTGCTCGGTTTTTATCTGGTGGATCTGGACGGCATCCGGCCCTCGCGGCTGACGGTGGTCGAAAAGGGCGTGTTGAAAACCCTGCTCACGACGCGGCAGCCTGTGCGCGGTCTGGACGGCCCGAACGGGCGCTCGCGCCTGCCGGGGCCGTTCGGCGTGAAAATTCCCCGCATTTCGAATCTGTTTGTGCAGGCTTCGCACACGGAAAGCGAACCGTCGCTGCGGCAACGGCTGATCGAGCTGGCGAAAAAGTCGGGGCGCGAATACGCCATCGTGATCCGCAAGACGGATTTCCCCTCGCAAGGCTCGCTGGAGGACTTGCGCCAGCAGGCGGCCCAGGCAGGGCGCTCCGGCGCCGGCGGCCGGCCCGTCTCCGCCCCGGTGCTCGCCTACCGCGTCTACGCCGACGGGCGCGAGGAGCTGGTGCGCGGCCTGCGGTTCCGCGGCCTGGGCACGCGCCACTTTCGCGACATTCTGGCCGCGGGCGACCGTCTGCACCAGTTCGACTACCTGGACAACGGCGCGCCGCTCGCATTGACCGGCGCGGGCAGCTACGTGGTGGGCTGCTCGGTGATCTCTCCGTCCGTCCTGTTCGAGGAGCTGGAACTGGAACCGGCAACGGGCGACCTTCCCAAGCCGCCTGTCGTCCCGCCGCCACCCCTGTGAGCCGCGGCAGGACTCCGCCGCGGCCGTCCGGCGCTGCCGCGAGCCGCCTCGGCGAAGGCGGCGAACGCCCGGCTTTTTCATGACGCGCCTTTCCCGGCCTGTAGGATGAAAGTATGGAATGGCTTCTTGCCGGATGGATGCTGGCGCTGCCGGCCCTCGAAGCCTGCGTGCCGGCCCGCTGGCGCGACGCGGCGCCGGAGTCTCTGGAGCTGCTGCGTGAGACGCCGGTCAACTGCCTGCTGGCGGATGAACCCGCATGGAACGCGAACCTCCTGGCCAAGGCGCATGAGCTCGGCTTTCTGGTTCTCGCCTCCGTGCCCAGCCGGGATGCCGCTGCGGCGCAACGGGCGCTGGATGCGGGCGCGGACGGCATCGCAGCCGAAGGCCCGCGTTCGGAGGAGATGGCCGCCTGGGCGCGCCGGCAAGGCAAGCCTCTGGTCGAGATCGTGCCCCGCGCCGAGCTGCGCTACGGCGCGGACGAGAAGGTGATCGCGACCTACGAAGGGCTCTGGGCGGGCGTGCGCATCGAGAAGGATGACAGCGCCCATGCGCGGCCGACCGGCGGGCCGTGGATCGAAACCAACGCCGGCTTTCTCGCCTTCCTGCGCGCGGCCGCCCCGCGCGCGGCCATCTGGATGGCCCACCGCGCGCCCGGCGAGCCCCAGCCGGTCTCGCGGTACATTCAGGCTGCGGCGGACGCGGCGTTGTGCGGGGCGAGATGGGTGCTGGACTTCGACCCGGATTTCCGCCGCCGCCTGCGCGAGGGGGACGGGAAGGCGAGAAAGGACTGGGCGCGGCTGGCGTCGGTCCTGCGCTTCCTGGAAGAACGCCGCGCCGAGTCGCAGTGGCCCGACGCGGCCATGCTGGCGCTGGTCGCCGACGCGCGAACGGGAGGCGCGGTTTCCGGCGGAATTGTGGACATGATTGCGGCGAAACACATTCCGGTTCGCGTGGTTTTGCCGGAACAATTGCCCGCTCTTTCCGGGGAAATCCGCACCCTGTTGGTCACGGCGCCGGACCTGCTGACCGGGGAGCAGCAGGCCGCCGCCCGCGCCGCCGCGCGCCGCGGCGCGACGCTCGTGAACGGCCCGGCCGGATGGAAGCTGGCGCCTCCGCCGCCGGGGCAGATCACGTACTCCGAAGAGCAGATCAAGCAGCTCGACCAGATCTGGCGGGAGGTGAACGCCATCATCGGGCGCCGGAATTACGGCGTCCGGGTATTCGGCGCGCCGGGAATGCTTTCCGCCCTGAGACAATCGCCGGACGGCGCCAGGCTGGCAGTTTTTCTCGTGAATTACACGGATTATCCGGTGGAAAACATCACGCTGCATTTCCCTTTCCGCATCCAGCGGCCAAGGCTGGCCGAGCCGGGGCGCGTGCGCGAGCTGGAGATGTATGAGACCGAGGAGGGCGCCGGGGCGGACATCGACCGCGTGGCCGATGTCGCCATCGTTTTCGTGGAGCGGGCCGATCAGCCGAAGCGGTAGGCGAAGTCCCCGATCTTGCCGCCGAGCACTTCGATGCGGGCCAGGTCCGCGCTGCCGACGCCGAGCTGCTCGGCCAGCAGCAGCATGTTGTCGCAGTGCGTGAAGGGGCGGGCGCCGCGCGGCGCGCGCGGGTCGTAGCCCATCAACGCCGCGGCAACGGCATCGGTGCACACCGGGTTCGTTCCCAGCACCAGCAGCCCCGGCTTCACGTGGCGCAAGTTGCGGATCCACGGCCCTTCGCCGCCGGCGATGGTTTCAATGCCGTCGATAAAGGAAATGTGGATGGGGCGCGCCGCGTTTAGCTCGGCCACGATGCGCGGCATCCGGTAACCGGGGTCGCGCGGCGAAGAGGGGTCGCGTTCGGCCGGCGCGGGCGGCGCGGGCTGGCGCTTGCCTTCATGGCAGACGAGCACGCGTCCCTTTTCCGGCTGCTCGTTCGGCGCCTCAAGGCCCGCGTCGTCGCCGTAGATGGAGGCGGGCGTCACGCCGAAGAGGTTTTTCATGGCCAGCGTGATGCCGGTGGTGGCGTGGTCCTTGAGCTTGGCCATGGAGACGAGCACGTCGGTTTCCTCGTAGGCGCGGCTCAGCAGGTAGGCCGGATAGACGATCCCGCCGCCGGGGACGGCGAAGCGCGCGTAATCTTTCCAGGCGCCGCGGGCGTTGGTGTTGACGAAAGACACCTCGGGAGCGGCGTTGCGCAGCTGACGCACGTTCCAGCCGGCCTCCAGCAGGTATTCCTCCAGCGGCCCGGCCGTGGCCCAGCAGCTTTCCACGAAGCGGATGCGGCGCGCGCCGGCGCGGGCGAGCACGTGCGCCATGGCGAGCGCCGTGCGCGGGTGCGTGTAATGCGTGACCCCCAGCGGGCGGCCCTGCCAGCGGTTGGCCGGGCTCCCGGTGAGGTTGAGCTTGATGGTGACGGTCTTGTTCCGCACCAGCGCGCCGGCGCCGCCGAGCTGGTCGAACATGCGCTCAAGCACTGCGGCGAGGTCTTCCTCATAGGAAGCGCACCGCGCGATGGCGACCGGCGAGGCGGGCGCTTTCGGGGCATCGAGAACGGCCGCGCCCAGAGCGGCCAGCAGTTGCCTGCGGTTCATTGATCCCAGTGTAGCGATAGAATCCGGGTATGCAAAAACTGGCCCTGGCGGCGGCGCTGGCCGGATTCCTGTACGGCGCCGAGGCGGACCTGATCCTGCACAACGGCAAGGTGGTCGCCGTGGATGCGAAGTTCTCCATCCGCGAGGCCGTGGCCATCCAGGGCAACCGCATCCTGGCTGTGGGGACGTCGAAGGAATTGCTCGGGAAATACCGCGGTGCGCGCACCACGGTCATCGACCTGCGGGGCCGGACCGTGCTGCCGGGGCTGATCGACGCGCACGTGCATGCGCTGGAATCCGGCCTGAGCGAGTTCCGCGGCCCGCTGCCTCCGCTGGACAGCATCGCGGCCATCCAGGACTACATCCGCGCGCGGGCCCGCACAACGCCGAAGGGCGAATGGATCGTCGTGCCGCGCACGCTGCCGCCGCGGCTCAGGGAAATGCGCATGCCCACGCGCGAGGACCTCGACGTGGCCCCCGATCACCCGGTGGCTTTCGACGGCAGCTACGTATGGTCGGCCAACACGTTGGCGCTGAAGATCAGCGGCATCACGCGCGACACGCCGAACCCGCCCGGCGGCGAAATCGTGAAGGGACCCGGCGGCGAGCCGAACGGCATTCTGCGCAACGCCGCCCATCTGCTCAAGGGCGTCACCCGCGCAGCGCCCTTCACGGAAGAGGAAAAGCTGAAGGCGCTCGAGCTGATGCTGCACGAGTACCGCCGCGCCGGGCTCACCTGCGTCCACGACCGGGCGGTCACGCCGGAATACGTCGCGCTGTTTGAAAAGCTGAAGGCGGAGGGGCGGCTGCCCGTGCGCACGGTGATGACCTGGCGGCTGCCGACAACGCGTCCCGTCGAAGAGCTGGTGCGCGAAATCCGGTCGCGCCCGTGGCGGACGAATCTCGGCGACGAATGGCTGAAATTCGGCGCCTTCAAGGTCACCCTCGACGGCGGGCAGAGCGTCGGCACCGCGTATCAGCGCATGCCGTACGGGCCGTTCGGCCGGCAGCTGTACGGGCAAACCGACCCGGACGCGCGCGGCACGCTGTTTGTCGAGCCGCAGAAGCTGCTGGAAATTTTCCGCGCCGCCCGCGACAAGGGCTGGGCGCTGACCGCGCACGTCCAGGGCGGGGCCGCCATCGACGTGCTGCTGGACGTCTTCGAGGCGCTCGACAAGGAGAAGCCGATCGCGCCGACGCGCTCCCACGTCATGCACGGCAGCATGCAGAGCCCCGAGTCGCTGGACCGGATGAAGCGGCTGGGCGTCGCGGCCGATGTGCAGCCGGGCTGGCTCCATTTCGACGCGCCGGCGCTCGAGCGCGTTTTCGGCCGGGACAATCTCCGCTGGTTTTTCCCCATGCGCGGCTATCTCGACCGCGGGATCCCGGCCGCCGGCGGCAGCGACCACATGCTCGGCCACGACAGGGACCGCAGCGTGAACCCCTACAACCCGTTTTTCGGAATGTGGATGACCATCACGCGGCGGACCACCGAGGGCAAAGTCCTGTGGCCCGAAGAGAAGGTCACGCGGGAAGAGGCCATCCGCATGTGGACGACCTGGGCCGCGTGGCTGCACTTCAGCGAGAAGACGCAGGGTTCGATCGAGCCGGGCAAGCTGGCCGACCTCGTGGTGATCGACCGCGATATTCTGGCCTGCCCCGAAGACGAGATCCGGCGGATCCGGCCGCTGATGGTGGTGCTCGACGGCAAGATCGTGGAGCGCGATCCGGCCGCTTTCCCCGCCGGCGGGGCGGATGTAGGAACATCGAATCGATGACCCCGGCGCCCGCCGCCATGGGGCCGCGCGCCCGGAACGCTTCCATATCGGGACCAGCCTATGCCATACTTGCTCGCACTCGACCAGGGAACCACGTCCAGCCGCGCCATCCTCTTCGATGAGGAAGGGCGCATTGTCAGCTCCGCGCAGAAGGAATTCCGCCAGCATTACCCGCAGGCGGGATGGGTGGAGCACGACCCGCTGGAGATCTGGGCCACGCAGCGCGGCGTGGCCGCCGAAGCGCTCGAACGCGCGCGGCTTTCGGCGCGGGAGGTGGCCGCCATCGGCATTACCAACCAGCGCGAGACCGTGGTGCTGTGGGACCGCCGCACGGGAGAGCCCGTGGCCCCGGCCATCGTCTGGCAGGACCGCCGCACGGCAGACTTCTGCGGCGCGCTGAAGCGCAGCGGCGCCGAGGCGGAAATCCGCAGGCGCACCGGACTGCTGGCCGACCCGTACTTTTCCGGCACCAAGCTGCGCTGGCTGCTGGATCACGTCGATGGCGCGCGGCCGCGCGCCGAGCGCGGCGAGCTTGCATTCGGCACCATCGACACGTGGCTGTTGTGGAACCTGACCGGCGGCCGCGTTCACGCCACCGACCCGAGCAACGCCTCGCGCACGCTGCTCTACAACATCCACACGGGCGCCTGGGACGGGGAGCTGCTGCGCCTGCTCGGCGTCCCGGCCGAGGTGCTGCCCGAGGTGCGGCCTTCCAGCGGGATTTTCGGAGAAACGCTGCCGGAGCTGCTCGGCGCGCCCGTCGCGGTGGGCGGCGTCGCCGGCGACCAGCAGGCGGCGCTGTTCGGACAGGCGTGCTTCGAGGCGGGCCTTGCAAAAAACACGTATGGCACAGGATGTTTTTTGCTGATGCAGACCGGCGCCGAGGCCGTCGAGTCCCGCCACCGCCTGCTGACGACGGTGGCCTGGCAGGCCGGCGGGCGGCTGGAATACGCGCTGGAGGGCAGCGTCTTCATCGGCGGCGCGGTGGTGCAGTGGCTGCGCGACGGGCTGGGGCTGATCCGCTCGTCGGAGGAAGTGGAGCCGCTGGCCGCCAGCGTGGAGGACAGCCACGGCGTGTATTTCGTGCCGGCCTTCACCGGGCTGGGGGCGCCGCACTGGGATGCCTGGGCGCGCGGCGCGATCGTGGGGCTGACGCGCGGCGTGACGGCTGCGCATCTGGCGCGGGCGGCGCTCGAATCGATCGCCTTCCAGGTGGCCGACGTGGTGAGCGCCATGGAAGCCGACTCCGGCCTGCGCGTGAACGAGCTGCGGGTCGACGGCGGCGCCTCGCGCAACAACCTGTTGCTGCAATTCCAGGCCGACCTGCTCGGCGCGCCCGTGGTGCGGGCCGCGGTGACGGAGACCACCGCGCTGGGCGCCGCATACCTGGCCGGGCTGGCCGCGGGGGTCTTCAACGGGCGGGCGTCGCTGGCCCTGCAATGGAAAGCGGACCGGCGGTTCGAGCCGCGCATGAGCCGAGACGAAGCGCAGGCGCGGCGCCGGCGCTGGACCCGCGCCGTGGAGCGGGCCAAAGGATGGGAGCTCGAACATGAACCGGGCGGAGATGATTGACCGGCTGCGCGAGGAGCGCCGCAACTGGGACCTCCTGATCATCGGCGGCGGCGCCACCGGCGTCGCCTGCGCGCTCGACGCGGCCAGCCGCGGCTACCGGACGGCGCTCGTCGAGCAGCATGACTTCGGCAAGGGCACTTCCAGCCGCTCGACCAAGCTCATCCACGGCGGCGTGCGCTACCTCGAGCAGGGCAACGTGACGCTGGTGATGGAGGCGCTGAAAGAGCGCGGCATATTGCGGGAAAATGCGCCCCATCTGGTGAGCGATCTCGCCTTTATCGTCCCGAATTATGAATGGTGGGAAGCGCCGTTTTACGGCGTGGGACTCCGGCTTTACGATCTTTTGGCGGGAAAATACGGCTTCGGAAAATCGCGCCTCCTGAGCCGCGAGGAGACTCTCGAGCGGCTGCCGAATCTCAAGCCGGAAGGGCTGCGCGGCGGGGTCATTTACTACGACGGGCAGTTCGACGACGCGCGGCTGCTGATTCACATGGCCCGCACCGCCGTCGAGCAGGGCGCAGCCCTCGCCAACTACTGCCGCGTGACGGCGCTGGTGAAGGACGGCGCCGGAATGGTGTGCGGCGCCGTCGTGCTGGACGAGGAGTCGGGCGAGGAGATCGAGCTGCGGGCCAAAGCAGTGATCAACGCCACCGGCTGCTTCAGCGATGCGGTGCGGCGCATGGGCGACGCCGAAGCGCGGCCGATGATCGCCCCGAGCCAAGGGGTGCATCTGGTGTTCGACTCGAGCTTCCTGCGCGGCGACGCGGCCATCCTCGCACCGCGCACGCGGGACGGCCGCGTGATGTTCGCCATCCCCTGGCACGGCCACGCGCTGGTAGGCACCACCGACACCGCGCTCGACGAAGTCTCGCTGGAGCCCGTACCGCTGCAAGAGGAGATCGAGCTGATCCTGGCGACGGCCTCCGATTATCTCGACCGGGCGCCGTCGCGGGCCGACATCCTCAGCGCGTGGGCGGGCATCCGGCCGCTGGTCCGTTCGGCCGAAGGGGCCTCGACGGCCTCGCTGTCGCGCGATCATTCCATCCACATCGACCGCAACGGGCTGATCACCATCGCCGGCGGCAAGTGGACCACCTGCCGGCGGATGGCGGAAGACTGCATCGACCAGGCGTCCCTGCTGGCCGGGCTGGACGAGCGGCCCTGTGTCACGCGGCATCTGCGCATCCACGGCTATCATCATCACGCCGGCCAGTTCGGGCACCTGGGCGTTTACGGCAGCGATGCGATCGCGATTCGCGAGATGATCCGGCTGCATCCCGAGCGCGGCCGCCCGCTGGCGGAGGCGCTGCCTTATCTGGAGGCGGAAGCCGTGTGGGCGGCGCGCTGGGAGATGGCCCGGCGCGTGGAGGACGTGCTCGCGCGGCGGACGCGCGCCTTGCAGCTCAACGCGCGCGCGGCCATGGAGGCCGCGCCGAAGGCGGCTGAAATCCTGGCCCGCGAGCTGGGCCGCGACGCCGCCTGGGCGGCCGCGGAAACGGAGGCGTTCCGGCGGCTGGCGGCGCGGTATCTGCCGGACGGGGTCTGATAGCCTGAGAGTTGGCGCGCAGAATCATTTCTTCGGAAATTGTTTTTCTCGCCCTCGCCTGCGCGGCCCCGGCGCAAGCCGGATGGCAGCCCGCCGGCCCGTGGGGCGGCACCGCCACTTCCGTCTGGGTGGATCTCCGCAATCCTGACGTGCTGCTGGCGGGGGCGCGCCACTCGCTGCTGTTCCGTTCGCGCGACCGCGGGCAGCGCTGGGAGCGGCTGAACTTTCCGCGGTATTTCTCGGCGACGCTCACTGCGGTGATGAGCCATCCGGCCGAGCCGCGCCTCTATCTGGCCGCGGCGGAAACGCCCCAGGGCGTCGGCGCCGGCGTCTGGTACAGCGAAGACGAGGGCGCCACCTGGCGCGCCGCCGAAGGCGTGGAAGGCCTGTCCACGTTCTCGCTGGCCTGGTTCGAAAAGGACCCGCGCCGCATGGCCGCCGCCACGCGCGACGGCGTGTGGATGAGCGACGACGCCGGGCGCAGCTGGAAGCGCATCTCCCCGCCCTACAACCACGAGCTGCGCTCCGTGACCGCGGTGGCCATTGACCCGCGCGACGACCGCATCATCTACGCAGGAACCACGCACCTGCCCTGGAAAACAACCGACGGCGGCAAAACCTGGCACATCATCCACGACGGCATGCTCGACGACTCCGACGTCTTTTCCATCTTCATCGACCCGTCGCGGCCGCAGCGCGTGCTGGCCAGCGCGTGCAGCGGCATCTACCGCAGCGAGGACGGCGGGCTGAACTGGCTCAAGGTGCGCGGCATCCCGCCCGAGCAGCGGCGCACCCACGTGGTGCGCCAGATGCCCGGGCGGCCGGACGTGATCTTCGCGGGCACCACGCTCGGGCTGCTGAAGTCCGCCGACGGAGGGCTCACGTTCCGGCGGCTGAACCGGCTCCACGTCTACAGCCTCGCCTTCGACCCGCGCGAGCCGCGCCGCATGTATCTGGCCACCGAAGGCGGCGGGCTGTGGCGCAGCGAAAACGGGGGCGAGGCGTTCGTCCAGATCAACGAAGGCTTCGCCAGCCGCCGCGCCGCAGGCCTGGCTGCGGCCGACAGCGTGCTCTATCTGAACGTGTTGCAGGATGGCGAATGGGGCGGGCTGTTTCAGAGCAGCGACGGCGGCGCCTCCTGGCGCCAGGCGCCGAAATCGAAGACTTTCCCCGAAGGACACATCACGCGCCTGGCGGCCTGCCCGGCACGCGCGGGCCTGCTGTTTGCAGGCAATGACGAACGCATTTACCGCAGCCTCGACGGCGGCCGGAGCTGGACGCCGCTGCGCGTGGGCGGCGCGGCGCGGGTGCGCATTCAGGCGCTGGCCTGCGCCATGGCGGCAGGCAAGGAGGTGCTGCTGGCGGGCACCGACATCGGCCTGTGGCGGAGCACCGATCTCGGCGTCACCTGGCAGATGGCGCGGCTGACGTCGGCCAACATCCGGCACTCGGTGCAGGAGCTGATCACGGCGCAGCTCGACGGGGGCCGCGTGCTGGCGCGCACCGCGCACACGGTGTATCTCAGCAGCGACGCCGGCCTGAGCTGGCGCCCGCTCAGCATGCTGTTTCCGGTATCCACCATTTATGACATGGCCGTGACGGAATCCACGCTGCTGGCGGCCACGGCCGACGGGCTGTATCTTTCCGGCGACGACGGCAGGCACTGGCAGAAGATCGACAACGGGCTGGAGCCGGGCACGGTGGCCGTGCTGGCGGCGCGCCCGGGCCGCGGCGGCGAGGTGGTGGCCGGCCAGTTCGGCAGGATCTACCGTTCCCGCGACGGCGGCCGGAGCTGGAAGGCTGTGGAAGGCGCGGACCTGCCGGCGGTGAGCCTCCGCCGGCTCCTGTGGCCGGACGCGAAAGGCGCGAGGCTCCTCGGCCTGACCCCGGACGCCGGCGTTTTCTGTTTGGAATTCCGGACACAGGAGTTGCATAATGGACAGTGAGGCAGGTGAAGTCCCCATGATGAAACAATTTGCAGGCACGCTTCGCTCATGTAGCTGGTCACGGACTTTCGCAGCCGCCGCTTTGACGTTCCTGCTGGCATTTTCCGCCGCAGGTCAGCAACAGCCGGCGAGCCCGAAGAAGGCCGGAGGCGACGAGCTGCCGGACAAGGTGGAAATCAACGGGTTCGGAGGCGGGAGCTTTTTCCAGGGCGTGTCCAGCGGGCTGGGCACGAAGCTGGTCAATGGCGGCGCCTTCGGCTTCCGCCTCACGGAAAACTTCTGGCGCTATGTCGGCCTCGAGCAGGCGTTCACCTACAGCGCGAACAACGTGCGGTTTGAGTCGCCGGTGGCGCCCGGCATGCCGCAGAATGATTTCGGGCACAGGATTTACCAATACTCTCTGAATCCGGTGTTTTACTGGACCGAGCGCGGCTCGAAGATCCGCCCGTTCCTGACAGTCGGCCTCTCGGCGATGTATTTCGCGCCGATTGACTCGGCCAAGGGCTGGGCGCGCAGCCCGCTCAACGTGAATTTGCTGGCGCAGAATCTCGATGCCAACGTCCACCCCGCCATGAATTACGGCGGCGGCCTCAAGTGGCACCTGACGGAGCGCTGGGGCCTGCGCTTCGACGCGCGCGGCATCTGGACGAAGAACCCGACCTTCCGCCTTGCCGACTATCCCAACGGCGGGCTCTATATTCCGCGCGGCGACAAGCTGCACGGCATCCAGACCACTGCCGGCATCACGTACTACATCGGCCGCAAGGCGGAAGCCCCGGCTCCGCCGCCTCCGCCGCCCCCGGGGCCGCTGCCGGGGCTGAACGCCGGCACGCTGAGCGTGGGGCCGGGCACGCTGTGCCAGGGCCGGGCGATTACAGTCCGCAATACCGGCGCCAGCGACCCGGCGGGCCGGACCATCACCTACAAGTGGAAGGTGAACGGGCAGCCGATGGGCGGCAACTCGCCTGAGCTGACCTTCACGCCCGACCGCGCCGGCGATTACAAGATCGAGCTGGACGTCGAGGCCGAGAACAACCCGAACCACCCGGTGCGGGTGGCCTCGGCGCCGCCGCTGACGCTGAACGTGCAGCCGTACAACCCGCCGACGGTCTCCAATGTGATGGCCAACCCGGCGGCGATCCAGTACGGGCAGACGTCGACGCTGAGCGCGCAGGGCACGGGCTCGGCCTGCTCGACCATCCGGTTCCAGTGGACGGTCACCGAGGGCACGGTGCAGAACGCGACCTCGGCCACGGCCACCTTTGACAGCAAGGCGGTGAAGTTCGAGCAGGGCGGCAAGATCCAGTCGAAGACGGTGACAGCCACTGTGCGTGTCACCGACGACCGCGGCGCCTCCGCCACCGGGACGACGCAGATCAAGGTCGACTTCATTCCGACGGCGATCCGCTTCTCCGACGTCATCTTCAGCAAGAACAGCGCCCGCGTGAACAACTGCGGCAAGCGCATCCTGCTTGAGGAAGTTGCGCCGAAGGCCGCCGACCCGGACTACGAGGTCGTGCTGATCGGCCACATCGACCAGGACGAGGTATCGAAGACGAAGAAGCCGAGCGACCTCGACATGCGCCGCGTCATGAACGCCTACGCCGTGCTGACCGCCGGCGGCGGCACCTGCGCCAACGTCGACAAGTCCCGGATCAAGGTGACCTGGGTCGGCACGGAACAGGTCTCCGACATGCAGCCCGGCCTCTGCGGCACGGCGGCGCGCGCGGCCTCGAAGGAGCGCGCCGGCCAGATGGTCTCCACCGCGGATCAGAACCGCCGCGTCGAGGTCTGGCTGGTGCCGAAGGGCACAAAGATGCCGGCGGCGTTCAAGGACGCCAAGCAGCTCGACGAGAAGCTGCTGAAGCGCCTCGGCTGCCCGAAATAATCAGCCGCATCGCCTGACCCGCGGGCCCGCTCCCTGCCAAGGGGGCGGGCCCGTTTGCTTTCCGGCGGCGGCCGGAAGCGTTCAGGCCGGCTCCTGTTGCGAGAGGCAGTGCAGCGTGCCCAGCCCCCACACCAGGTCCAGCGCGTGGATGCCGATGACCGGGCGGCCGCGGAACAGCTCCGACAGGATGCCAAGCGCCAGGCGGTCCTTGGGGTCGTTGAACGTCGGCACGAAGACGGCGTGGTTGGCGATATAGAAATTCGCGTAGCTCGCCGGCAGCCGCTGGTCGCAGAAATACACCGGCGAAGGCATGGGCAGCAGCGCCACTTCCGGCCGCGAACCGTCTTCCAGGCGCAGGTCCGCAATGCGCTCCCGGTTCTCGGCCAGCGCCCGGTAGTTTGCATCGCGCGGGTTGTCTTCTTGTACGAGAACGAGCGTGCGCCGGTCGACGAACCGGCACAGATCGTCGATATGGCCGTGCGTGTCATCGCCGGCGATGCCGCGGCCGAGCCAGAAAATGTTCTTCACGCCAAGCCAGGCGCGCCAGGCGGCTTCGTAGTCGGCGCGCGTGAAGCCGGGGTTGCGGACCTGCGTCTTCGGGTCGAGGTAGCATTCCTCCGTGGACAGCAGCGTGCCGCTGCCGTTGACCTCGATGCCGCCGCCCTCGGTGACGAACGGGCGGCCGTTCCAGCGGGCGCGAAACAGCGGCACGCGGAGCCGCGCGGCAGCCGCCTCCGGGACGCGGCGGTCTTTGCGCCAGTTGTCATATTTGGCCCAGCCGTTGAAGTGCAGATGCACGATGGCGCGGCGCGGCGCGGGCGCGGCGCGCGTCACAAAGACAGGGCCGCAATCGCGCATCCACCCGCGGTCGAGCGGCCGCCGGAGAAACTCGATTCGCCGCAGATCCGCGCCGGCGCGCTCGAGGCAAGACCGGGCCTGCTGCTCGGCGCGCGCTCCGGCCACGAAAAGCCGCACGCGCTCGCCGCGGACCAGCCTGGCGATGAAGTCGGCGAAGGCCCAGCGCACCGCGTCCAGCTTGCCCGGGAAATCCGACTCGTTTTGCGGCCAGGCCAGCCAGGTGGCGGCGTGAGGGGTCCACTCGGCGGGCATCGAGAAGCCGGCTTCGGCGGGCGTGGTCCGCTCCGGATGAAATGCCATAGTCGTATTTTCGGAAATTTGCTGCGCGGCGCGCGATTTCTGGTACAAAAGAGGCTGAACCGATGCGCATTCTGCTTTGGGGTCTGGCGGCAGCAGCGCTGGGGGCGGCCATCCTCCGCGCCGACAGCCGGAAACAGGAGTTCTCCGATTTCACCACGCCGTTGCCGGTGGAGCGCGGCGACCGGCTGGTCATCGGCATCGTCGGCGGCTGGGAACGGTGGGACAACCCGGCCCGCGCCATCCGGCGGACGGCGATCTCCATCAAGCGGAAGCGGCTGCCCGGCGTGTACGTGGAGACGGTCGAGAACCACAGCCTGGAGCTGGCCGAGCAACTCGTCCGGCGCGCCTTCGACTTCAACCGCAACGGCAGGCTCGAGCCGGAGGAGGCGGCCCAGGGCTTTGTGGTCATCTACGGCCAGAGCCTCGGAGGGCGCGCGGCCGTGAGGCTCAGCCGCACACTGCACGAATGGGGCGTGCCTGTGCCGCTGCTCGTCACCATCGACAGCTTTGGCAGGGACTCCTACGTGGTCCCGCCGAATGTACAGCGCGCGGCCAACTACTACCAGCGCGAGCATCTGGTCATCAAGGGGGCGCCGGAGCTGCGCGCCGCCGACCCCGCGCGCACGCAAATCCTGTTCAACCGCAAGCTCACCTTCAAGGACCGCGGCGAGATCGAGGCCGAAGAGCACAGCTGGCTGCAACGTTTCTTTCTCGACGAGCACGCGCGGCTGGAATACCTGCCCGAGGTGTGGGAAGAGATCGAGCGGATGATCGTCGAGGCGGTGTCGGGCAACCCGGCGGCGGCGATCCCCGCTGCCCGCCGCTGAACCGCTGTGCGCGCCGCTCAAACGGGCAAGGGCACGCCGCAATAACCGCAGAATTTCGCGCGCGCCGGCAGCTTCCGACCGCAGGCAGGACAGGCTGCCCGCGGCGCCTCCCCGGCCGAAACGCCGGCATCGGGCCGGGCGGGCGCCGCACCCGGCGGCCGGCCAGCGGCGCCAGAGGCCGCTGCATCCTGCGAAGCGGCTGGCGACCAGTCCGGCGCGGTGGCCGCAGGGGTAAGCAGGGCGTCCAGAGCGCGCCTGGCTCCGAAGAGCGAGATGCCTGCCAAAGCCGGCTCGCCCTCCGGCGGGAGATCCAGAAGCCACAGAGGCTCATCGCCGCGCAGAAAGCAGGCCGCGTGGCGCCCGATGTCGCCGCCCGGCGCTGCGGCCGCCGTGTCCACGGCAATGACCGCCGTGCGCCGCCGGAAGGAAGTGGCCAGGAACTCCCCCACGCGCGTCCATTTCCAGGCAGAGCCTTGCGGCTGCGCCAGGCCGAGGGCATCGAGGCTTCGCAGCGCCTCAAAAACCGTTTGCGCCTCGCGCGGCGCGCAACCGGCCGGCAGCAGCGGTCGCAGAAAGTTCAGAATCCATCGCGGATCCTCATGCCGCTCCGCCCCGGCAAGGGCCGAGGCGATATCCTCGACGGGATACGCTTCAGGATACGGCTGATGGGACAGGGCGGCGGACCAGCAAGCCCGGGTTTCCAGGTCGATCCAGCCCAGCAGCAGGGCCAGTTCGGCCCACCCGAGCCGGATGCGGCAGTGCGGTTCGGCCGGCTCCCCGGTTGCCGCCAGCCACCCGAGCAACGTATCGGACAACACGTCCAGCCCGGCCAGCGGCTGGATCTCCAGCCGGCCGTCTTCCTTCGGCCCGGCGAGCAGGCACTGCGCGCCTCCTGGGCGCGCGGCGGCGATCAGCAGAAACCGGACAAGGCTCCGGTCGCCGCGGAGAACGCGAATGTCGGCCAGCAGGTCCGGTGCGGCGAGCAGCCGCAGCTCGCCCATGCCGAGCCTTTCCCGGGCCGGCAACGACTCGTACCACGACGCCACCTGCGCGGCGTAGCCGGCATCTTCCGGCACGTCCATCAGCGCAGCGCTCAGGGCCGTGCGCCGGAAACCGAAGTGGCGCACCAGCGCCCCGACAACGTATGGCTGGATGGCGATCACCGCCGCACCTCCCTTGCGGCCGGACCCGCGACCGCGTCCCTCGTCCAAACCTCTCCGTCCTGCACATACTGCATGCGGCGCGCCCCGGCCAGGGCGGCATACGGGCAGCCCTCCAGCCCGTAGCGCAGCGCAAGCGCGGGGTCGCCCGGGGCGATCCAGGCCAGCTTGCCAAACCGGATCCAGGGGGCGAGGTCGAAGTCCCACTCCTCTTCGGCGTCCAGGGCCTCCTCCCTTGCCCAGGCGCCGCCTGCTCGTTCCACCTGGCGTTCGTTGGCGCCCCAGTCGTTCGGCCATGCCAGCCCGGGTTTGTCACAGGGGGCGAAATAGGCCACGCACCAGGCGCGATGGCGGCCGCAGGGCGCCGCGGAGATCACGGCTTTCACCTCCGGGTCGAGCAGCAATCGCGGGATGACGTAGGGGGCGGCGGGACCAGGCTTGGCCAGGAACGGGAACGGCTCGATCTGCCCGTCCAGCAGGACGGCGCCGGTGACTGCCTGGCAGCTATAAATGCGGTTCCGCAGCGGACGCGCCGGGTTCCGGCAATCCCACCAGAGCCCGTCCAGCCCCAACGGGTCAAAAGCAAACCGGAGAAGCAAACCGGTCCAGGGGCACCGGGAGAGAAACAGCCTCGGCAGCCCCTCCTCATAGTTCCGCCGCACCTCGGCCAGCTCCGCCGCGGCGCGGGGATCCTCGAGCGCAGCCGGCATCAGCCGAAATGCCCGCTCAAGCAGCGCCCGGCGTTGTGCAGCGCCCCACGGGAGTCTCACCTGTCCGATCCTCCTGCCTGGACGAGACTCACGGCCTCCAGCCGGCCATCGGGCCAGACCGCCAGCAGCAACCCGTCTTCGGGAACGCGCGGCGCATCCAGGTCCGCGTCCGCCGCCGGGCCATCCGATGCCGGCTCGGCCAGCGGCCGCATGCCGTCCCGCACCACGCCACGCCGGGCGCGGAAAGGACCAGCCCGCAGCTCGCGGATCACCTCTTCGCGCAACGGGTGGCAAACGGGCAAGCCGGTTTTCATGTCATATGCCGGGCTTCCGTCGGGATTTTCCTGACACAGAGGGAGCGGATCGCCGGTCGAGCCGTCGCGGATTTCGAACAGTTCCGCGCCTCCGGCGAAGACTTTTCCTGTTTTTACATCATGAATGACGCCGTTTCTTACAAAGATGCATTGGCTGCTTTCCAGCCGCCGGATATGCACAAATTCCTCAAAATATTCCTGCAAACGCAATCCTGCGATTCTCACGAGGCCTGCATACTCTTCTTCCGGCATTGCGTTTTTCGCCGGAAGGACCGGCAGATAATGGCCGATGGATCCCGGCTTTCCCCTCGCTCCGAGGAGATATTCCGGCTCGGCAAGCGCCTTGTTGTGGATGAACGGAGGCACAGGGACGGCGGCGCCAGATTCGATGAGCTCCCGCGCGCTTCGCGCCGGCGGAAGCAGGTCGAGGATGACGCCGTGCCTCGCCGCCACAGCCCGCGCGTGTTCCAGCGCCTCCGGCGAAATCGCTTCCGCCAGCCTTTCCGGCGGCACGGCGGCTTGCCGGAGCCGGTACGCCTCCTTCCTGTCCGCGAGCACATTGCGGTGCATCCGGCCGGACCGGGGAGGCAGATTGATGGCGCGGTTGACGCCGGCCGACACGAGCGAAGGGCTGCCTCCGGGCATGGCATCCAGGCGTGCCGCGGTCGCCGGAGCGCCGGTCCGGCCGCTTCTCCGCAGCGCGGCTTGCGCGAGGCTGGCGCCCGTTCGCGCCGCTTTCGCAATGCAGTCCTGTGCAAGTTCGGCGCCCGGCGCGCCCGCGCTCAGGGCTTCGTGCAGCGCGCGCAAACCGCCTGCCTCCGGCAGAGCAAAGTGCCGTGCACCCGCCGGGGATCCGCAGAAAGCAACCCGGAACGCCGCCGCTTCCGGGCCCGTATCGGGCGGCGCGTCTGCCGCGCCGCTTCCGAAGCCCGACGCAGACTCGAGCGCGCTCCTGCCGTCGGCCGGCGCAATCAGGCGGCGGCCTGCGGCGGCCAGCCAGGACCCGGCGCGAACGGTTTCTCCATGCCCGGCCGCCTCCTGCCGTCCCGCAGCCGCTGCCGGCCGGATGACATCCCTGTCCAGGCCGTCTGCTGCGGGCAGCTGCGTTTGCAGAAGAATTCTCCCCTTTTTGACGCCTTTGTAGATTTCAGAAATCTCGTCAAAAATCTCTGCGTCGCCTCGCCTTCCGCGAATCAATTGTTCCTGTATGGCGCGGAATGGAACGGATATATTTTCTTGTCTGCTGGAGCGAATTGTGTAACTTCCGGGTTTCGCAAGAAAAGCACTTTCTTTTTTCGCTCCCGTTTCTCTTCTGCTCTCCTCCGCCGGAATCCCGGCCGGATGCCGCGCGGCCTCGGGGCCCGGCGCCGCCATTCCGCCAGGCAACGTCCCGCCATTGCCTTGCAGCGTGGTCTTCAGCCAGAGAAGGAGCGCGCCGGGCAGCCTCACCGCGGCTTGGAACAACAGGTTCCCTGCTCTGCCCTGGCCTTCAGCGGCATCGCCGGGACAGGGAAGCTTGCGCAGTCTGGCAATTTTGTCGCGCAATCCGCGCCAGCCGCCATCACTCCAGCCGGAGGGGAGCCGTTTCAACATCGACCACCTCGCACGATGCCGCCGGAGTGCAACACGCGGGCGATTCCCCATGCCTCCAGCTCGGCAGACCGCCGCACCTGCCGATTGAAGAACTCCGCTTCGCCTTCGCTTTCGCCGGGTGGCGCCACGAGGGCCGCAATCGCGCCCTGCTCGGCGGCAGGCTTGGCGCCCGGCGCGCTGCGGACCGCGCCGAACCCGAGGCTGTGAAGATTTCGGGGTGTTCCTGTCATGGGTTGCCGGCCTGTGCCCTCTATCGGCGGAACTGCACGCTGGCATGAGTCCCGCCCGGACGCTCTCAGAACAGCCTCCAGTGGAAAGTGACCACCGCATTCTGCTCCCGCAAGCCTTCAAAGGCTATCCGCTTCCAGCCGTTGGCGGGTCCCGGCGTCTCTGTGAGCCGGATACCGGGCGACGCGCTCTCGACGACAACGGGCAGGCCAGGCAACACTCCCCGGAGCGTGCCCGTGCTGGCATGGTCGCCTTCAATCGTGACAACGCTCCCCGGGCGAAGCCGCCCCGTCCAGACGAGACTCCCTGCGGAGCCCGGCGTGTTCGCCCCGGGCGGGGAACCGGCAACCGCAACTTTCTCCGCTGCGGCCGCGGCTGCGGCCGGCGGCTGCCGCGCGGGAAGCTGCGGCGGCTGGACCGGCGCGGGCGCCGGGACAACGGACGGCGTTGGCAGCACCTTCGCGGGCGGCACCCCGGAAGCTATCGGTCTTGGGTCTTCCTGCCCCGCCCCGCCGGGCATCGGATCAGGCACAGCGCCATCCGCGGATTCCTGTGAATGCAAATCTGGCCATGGCCCGGCGACGGGAAGCGGAATTTCAACAGCCGTCGTGTGGGGCGGCGCCGGAGCTGTCCTGGCACCGGAAATCCGGACCGAAGCGGGGTGCTGCCTCCAGCCGAACCAGATGCTCGCCCCCACCACACACAGGACGGCGAAAACAGTCAACGCCTTGAGCCAACGCGTGCGGCGCCAGGAATGCAGCAGCGCCACAGGGGCGCCGCCAGCCCGATGAAGCGCGGTTTGCGGGGAAACCGCGCGCCTCGGCCGCAACAGGGAGGAATCGTCCGGCGCGGCCATCGCGTTCGCTCCGACCGGCGAAGCCGGGCCGCCTGGCGGGAGGCTCGCGGTTGCGGCCGGCGCCGCCAGACCGCTGGCGGCCACAGAGGCGGTTTGCGCGGCAGCGCCCTCGCCGGAAGCCGCTGCCCCCTGCGCGGCAGCTGTCGCAGACGCCCGTTCCGGCGCGAGATCCACGGCCTCGCCGCACTCGATGCAAAACCGCATGTCATCTTCCAGGGGCGTTCCGCAGCGAATGCAAACGATCATCCCGATTCCTTCGCATCGTCCGGGTGGCGCCGGACGCAACAATCTTCCTGATTAGAAATCGGGCAAACCGGCCCCGCACTTCATAGAAGCGAACCGGAAAAAGCGTCAGCCCGGGCTGGATTCAGAGCCGGGCCGAGCTGGCTTTCGCGCCTGCCATTGCCGGGCGGCGCCTCACCGCACCTGCATCTCGCCTTCCAGCAGGATGTGTGCTGACGAGGGTCCGGCAAACACACGGAAGGTTCCCTGCGGCGTGCGCCAGCCCTTTGTGTTCTCGTCAAACACGGCCAGCGCGAGCGGGTGGAGTTCCACTTCCACGGCCCGCGCTTCGCCCGGCTTCAGCTCCACCTTTTTCCAGCCGGCCAGGCGGCGGAAATCCTCCTTCGTTTCCGCCGGCAACTGGACGTAAACCTGGGCGACTTCCGCTCCGGCGCGCTTGCCTGTGTTGCGGATCGTCAACGACACCTTGCGCGCGGCCGCGTCGATCCGCAGATCCGACCAGACGAAGCTCGTATAGGAAAGCCCGAAGCCGAACGGGAACAGCGGCTCGCGCTTCATCGACTGGAACCACTTGTAACCGGCGCGCGCCCCCTCGGGGTATTCGACATCGAACCGCCGCGCGTTGACACGCAGCAACGCGGGACCGCCGGGGAAGATCGGGGCGAAGTCCTCCGGGCCGCGCGGCGGGGGTTGCGTCACAAGGCGGGGTTGCGGCAGGTCGTCTTCCGAGCGCGGGAACGTCATCGGCAGCCGGCCCGACGGGTTCACGCGGCCGAACAGGACGTTGGCGATGGCCTCGCCGCCGCGGATGCCGGGGTACCACGCCTCGACCACGGCGGCCACGCGGCCGAGCCACGGCATCTTCACCGCCGTGCCGGTCTCCAGCACCACGATGGTCCGCGGATTGGCAGCGGCGACCGCGGCGATGAGATCATCCTGGTTGCCCGGCAAGGCAAGGCTCGGCAAGTCAAGCCCCTCGGAGGTGTGCTGCGTGGCAAAAACAATAGCGACGCTGGATGTTTTGGCCAGCGCCGCGGCCGAGGCGATCTCCTCGCCCGGGTTGTAGAGGACCTTCGACGCCGGCGCCAGCGCCTGGATCGCCTTCAGGGGCGACGAACGGTGCCAGACGGGCGTCCCGAAGAGGATCTCGAGGAAATTCGCGCCGGGCCGCGGCCGCGGCGGCGGCACCGGGTTGCCGCCGGCCGGATCGACCTGGGCTGAACCGCCGCCGCTCAGCACCGCAATGTCGGCATGGCCGCCGATGACGGCGATGGAAGGCGTCGTGCCAGGATCCAGCGGCAGCAGGCCGCGGTCGTTCTTCAGCAGGACGATGCCTGCCTCGGCCGCCTTCTGCGCCACCTCGAAGCCGCGGAAAATGTCCGGAACCTGCCGCTGCGGCGGCCGGTCAAAGATGCCCGCGCGAAACAGCGCCCACGCGATGCGGCGCACCATGTCGTCCAGCCGCTCCTGCGGCACTTCGCCCTTCTCCACGGCCGCCTTCAGCGGGGCGCCGAAGAACGTGTCGCCGGGCATCTCCATGTCGAGCCCCGCCAGCGCGGCGTTCACCGTCGAGTGCGTGGCGCCCCAGTCCGACATCACGAACCCGGGAAAGCCCCACTCCTTCTTGAGAACCTCGTTGAGCAGCCAGGGATGCTCGCAGGCGTAAACGCCATCGACCAGGTTGTAGGAACACATGATGGCGCCCGGCCGGCCCTCCTTCACCGCAATCTCGAAGGCAAGCAGCTCGCTTTCCCGCGCGCCCTTGCGGCTCATCCGCACGTTGGCGAAGTTGCGGCCCGATTCCTGGTTGTTGAGCGCATAGTGTTTCAGCAGCCCCACGATGCCCTGCGCCTGCTTGCCCTCCAGATAGCGGGCGATCATCCGGCCGGCCAGGAGCGGGTCTTCGCCGAGGTATTCGAAGTTGCGGCCGTTGCGCGGCTCGCGCGTCAGGTTGATGCCGCCGCCGAGGCTGATGTGGAAGCCCTGGTCGCGCAGCTCGCGGCCGATCTGCGCGCCGAACTCGCGCGCCACCTCGGGGTCCCAGCTTGCGGCCAGCGCCAGGCCCGAAGGCATCGCCGTCGAATATCGGCCCATGCGCGCGCCGCCGGCCGAGCCGAGCATGGCGTCGTTGAGCTGAATGTCCGGCACCCCGAGCCGCGGGATGCCGGGGATGAAACCGCCGCCGCCATTGGACCGCCAGACCACCGGCGGCGGCTCCTGCCCGGTCAGGCTCATGTTGGGGCCGAAGAACCAGCCGACGCCGTGCACGAGCTGGATTTTTTCATCCAGCGTCATGGCCTGCACCAGCAGGCGGGCCCGCTCTTCCGCGGGCAGTTTCTCGTTCGCCCACGGGCCCTTCGAGGGCGGACGCCCGGCGGGAAATTGCGCAAGCACGGCAAGACAGGCTGCGAAGAGACAACCGACCCGGAGCATCATGGGGCTGATCCTTTCCTCAGTTCTGCGGCGGGCAGCACCGGCCCTGCCTGCAAGACATTATCATGGCACTTCCTTCCCGCTGCCGCCTCCCGCACAACCGCGGGACGATGCCCGCG
>Ga0272446_1002201_pt1 | contig 27098 bp, 20 predicted proteins | sample YNPCB0061_FD_194587 | JGI IMG/M metagenome (GOLD analysis project Ga0272446, IMG submission 194587) | Hot spring microbial mat communities from Yellowstone National Park, WY, United States - YNP-CB-006-1 | ecosystem: Environmental > Aquatic > Thermal springs > Hot (42-90C) > Sediment | place...
CGAACATCTCGCTGCTCGAATCGTGCCGTTTGAACTCATTATCCGTCGACGCTACGGGCGCACAGCTTTTTTGCAATAATAGAATCATAAAGACGAAACTCGTCATTGGTGCGGACGGCGCGCATTCGCTCGTCGCAAAACGCTTGGCGAATTTCACCGTCGACCCGCGCCACTACTCCGCCGCCGTGCGGGCATACATTTCCGGCATTCGAGACACGCGACCAGAAAACTACGTCGAGTTCTACATCCTCAAAGATATTCTGCCCGGCTACCTCTGGATTTTTCCGTTGCCAAACGGCATGGCGAATGTCGGCATGGGCATTTTGTCGAGCGCATTGCATAAACAGCGGTTGAACCTGCGCGAAAAGTTGCTCGAGATTCTCTCGACGCACCCGCTCATTGCGCCTCGATTCAAGCAAGCAAAAATTGTGGACGGCGTCAAAGGGTTTGGGTTGCCGCTCGGCTCGAGGCGGTTTCAGATTTCAGGCGAGCGCTTTATGCTCGTTGGCGATGCAGCGTCGCTCATCGACCCGCTCACCGGCGAGGGCATCGGCGAGGCAATGCTTTCTGGCAACTTTGCCGCCAAACAAGTTCTTGACTGTTTCGAGAAAAACGATTTTTCTGCCGCCGCAATGAGGCGCTACGACAATGCCGTCTATGGTCGATTGTGGAACTCGTTTCAATTGCATTCCTTTTTGCAAAAGGTCGCCGCAACGCCGTTGATTATGAACTTCCTTGTTCGCAAAATCAGCCGAAGCACGGCGATGAAAGAGTTTGTCGCAAGCATGGTGGAGGATTTTGACGCGCGAAAAAAATTGGCAAGCCCGAGTTTCTACCTCAAATTACTTTTTGAGTAACTATTGAAGCCCGTTCAGGGTTGTGCATCAGAAGTGTGTCGTTCTGAACAGAACAAAGCGAAGCGACAGTCCGCATTTGCAACGGCTTTCTCGCTTCGCTCTGAATAACTCGCGCGATTGTTGCTAAGGTGCAACCCAACTCGGCTGCACGGTTATGCTTTCACCGCATCGGCGTTTTGCTCGGCCGCAGTGCGCAGCCAGCCTTTCATTTTCTTGTATTCGGTGATATCGGTTACGGCAGTTACTTTGCATCGTGTGCCATCTTCACGAATCATCAATGACGGTTGAACGTAGATGTCGAGTTGCTTGCCATCGCGGCGAATCACTTGCCATTCGCCCGGCATTTCAGGCGCGCCCGCAATGAAAGCATCGTGAATTTGTTTGCCGATTTCGCGCATGGCTTCGGGCAAGACCATTGTGAACGACTTGCCAATCAATTCCTCTTTCGTGTAGCCGTAAAGCTCGCAATACGATTTATTGACCTCGACGTAGTTGCCGTTCTCGTCGGTTACGCAAATTGCCGTGCCGACCGCGTCGTAGATTTCCGCCATCAGATTTTTTCCCGTCATGTTGGTCGGGAATTGGAATTTTTCTGCCATAACTTTTCCTCCGTTGTGTAATTTTGTTACTCGACACCCGCCTAAATTACTTTTTGCCCGCGCAAAAACAAGCAAAATTTTTCAGGCAGCACGCTTTATTTCAGGTTTCAAAACTTGTGCCAATCATTTGAGCACGTCGTTTTTTTTCATCTCGTCGCTCAGCTTCGCGGTGCTTTGTGCAAACTGTTCGGCGAGCGTTTGGTAAGCACTCGAGGCTCCGGCGTAAAACCTTTTCTTGCGGTTCTTTTTGGCAACACCGAGCCACTTTTTTGCGGTTGCGTTCAGCCTTGTTTGCCGTTCCGACGACGCTGCCAGCATTGCAGAGGCAAATTTTTTCGCGCACTCTTTTGTGTCGCTCAGGCTTGCGTCGGGCGAGGTGATTTCTTTCAGAGCGCTAAAGGCTTTGTCGTGTTCCGACGTTGCTGCCGAAATAAGCTCTCGATATTTTTCCGCGAGTGTTTTGAGCTTAACGGCTTTGGCGACCAAATCGACCGTGTCTTGCAGCGAGACGGCTTGAATCGAGTTCAGTCGCGTTTGGTAGGTGGCGTCTGTGGAGTCAAATAAAATCAGGCATTGTCGGGCGAGCGAATCGGCGCGGCGTGCCGCCATTTGGCTCAACTCCAATATCCCTTGCTCCGACATTGCCGCGTAATTTTCCGTCATCACGCCGAGTTCAGCTGCACTTTTCAATCCCGCTCGATAAAATTTTATCGCTTGCTCAATTGCCGGGCGCGTAAACCTATCGTTGATTGCCGAGAGGTACACAAGTTCCGAGACATCGCCAATCGGCACAGGCACTGGGTTTTCGGCATTGGCGGGAATAACAGCGTTTTTCACCGACGCCCCTGCTTTGGCATTGAGATACATCAGCGCGGCTTTCTCGTAGGTGTAGCCCGCTTTGTAGCGCATCTCAACGGTTTTCATCGCGCTCTTTTCGGCGACCGGACGCAGCGCTTCAAGCACGTTTTTCGATACCAACGAATCGGCGCGTGCCTCCTGATATTGCTGATAGAGTTTCAGGTAATCGGCAGCCGCTGTCGAATACTGGGCGGCGGCATCGGCGCAAGCCTGCGAGGAAACCACAATGCGCTTGGCATCGTTGATTTTTTTGCCCGATTCATTGGTCAGCGTATCCAATTTTTCGGGAATCGCCGCAAAGCCGTCGCCGTAATCTTCCGAAAGTATGGCAGCACTTTGTGCAACGGCAGCGTATTCTTCCGCGCTTGCACCAACTTTGGGCAACGCTCTGAGCAACTCAACGATGTTCGCGCCTAACGTTTTCTTTAAGTCGCTTTTTTTGGCAACGGCATCGCTGTAACGAATGCCGTCGCGTGTCGGCTGCTCGCCGTAGACACCCTCTGGCACAATGACATCGGGCGTCGTGTTTTTATAGTCGTCAAATAGTAAGTTCGAGAGCCGATACAAACTTGCCGTTGCAAATCGCTCGTTTTTTTGTTCGAGCGTGCGGTTGCGTTCAATGGCGCGGGTGTATTCAATTTTGGCATCGGTAAGTTTGCCGTCTTTCTCTAAAATTTCGCCGCGCTTGAACAAGGCTCTGACGCTTTCAGGATCGTTTTTGTAATTGTCGGCAAAGTCGCCGTAGGACTCGAAGGCGGTTTTGGTGTCAGGCGTTTTTTCGAGCGCATCGAGCGCGGCTTTCGGTGAGGCGCAGCCAATAAGCCAGAGCGCAGCGCACACTGCTGGGAGCAAAAACTTATTCGTCATGATTGGATATTTTAAAGGGATGAGTTGTAAGAGACGCTGTTTTAAGTTAAAAAGATTTTGCGAATGATTTGTATTTTGTTTGACGAAAAACGCTATGTCAAAGTTATGTCAAATTTATGAGCATCTTTTCTCTGGTCATCAAAAACATTTTGCAGCGTAAGGTCTCAATTGCGCTGACAGGATTTTCAGTTGCGCTCGGCGTTGCGCTCATTGCCGCCACGCTTGAAACACGGCGTCAAGTCGAGGAGAATTTCAATCAATCCAGCTTCGGCTACGAGCTTATTTTGGGCGCGAAAGGCAGCGCGTTGCAACTTGTGCTGAACACCGTCTATCAATTGGGCGACCCCGTTGGCAATATCCCTTACTCGACTTACCAAAAGTATAAGCAGCACCCCGCCGTCGAGTATATGATTCCCTACGGCTTGGGCGATAACTACAAAGGCTTCAAAATCATCGGCACCAGCGAAGACCTCTTCACCAAGTTCGCCTACAAGCCCGACAAAAAGTTAGAGTTTGCCGTTGGCACGGCGTTCAAAGGTGACTCGGCGTATCAGGCAGTTCTCGGCGCAGAGGTCGCTCGCGCTACGGGCTTGACGGTCGGCGATAAGTTCATCGCCACGCACGGCCTTCAAGAATCCTTCGGCGACGTTGGACAGCAACACGACCATGACCCGATGACCGTCGTTGGCATCTTAAAACCCACTTACACACGCATCGATAAGGCAATTTACTGTTCGCTTCCGACCGTTTGGGCAATTCACGACATCAACAAAGAAACTGCTCAAGAGCGCGACGCCAAGAACCACGAAGAAGCAGCCATACGCAAAGACGAATCGCAGGCGGTGAGCCGCGTCTCAGCCGCGTCTGCCGTTGAGAAAAAACACGACCACGACGAGAAAAAGTCGTCGAGCGAAAAAGCCGTCGCGCACAGCCACGACCATGATGACCACGAGGCACATGACCACGATGGCGAGCATGAACATAACATTCCGAAGGAGGGCGATGTAACCTCAGCGATTGTAAAAATGAAAGGTGGCAAGTTTGGTAAAATGCTCGCGCTCTCGTTCTACAAGGAAGTCAACAGCGAACCGCTTGCGCAAGTGGCAGCGACGACTGAAGAAGTAAAGAAATTTCTGGACATTGTCGGCAATATCAACTGGGCGTTTTTGTTTGTAACGGCGTTGGTGATTGTTGTTGCGCTGGTCGGTGTGGCGGTGGCGATTTACAATTCGCTCAGCGAGCGGCGGCGCGAAATTGCCATTATGCGCTCGCTTGGCGCACATCGGTCAAAAATTTTCAGCATCATCACGCTCGAAGCCGCTATCATCGCCTTTTTTGGCGCGATTTTCGGCATTGTGCTTAGCAAGATTCTGTTATTTGGTCTAAAAAATGTGCTGTTAGAACGCACCGGCGTAGAACTTTCAGTGGAAATTTTTAATTCCGTTGAAATGAGCCTAATTTTACTTGTCGCCGTCGTTGGCGCGGCAGCCGGAATCTTGCCTGCTTTTAGTGCGTATCGAACTGATGTCGCTAAAAATTTAAGCCCAACAAGTTGAGAGGAAAATCGTTACAAGTTGGGTAAGTTACATCAACCATACTTTGCTATGAACATCAACATCAAACCGCACGCGAACAAATTTTTCTCCGCCGTAGGCATTGCGATTGGGTTTTTTCTTTTGAATTTTTCGCTGGTCTTGCAATCGGAACAATCGCAGGCGTTTTCGTCGGCAGTAAAAAAATTGCGCTCTGAACACTCCATGTCGTCGGCAATGCCCGCGGTTACGGCGTCTATCGCCCTGCCCGATGCCGCGTTTTTCGCCAACTCGATTCGCCTGACCTTCAACGATTTGCGCGAATATCGTTACAGCCGACGCGCCCAGAATCCCGTTCCCGAAAAGCTCAAAGCACTCGTCGGCAAAGATGTCGATATTGCTGGCTATATGATTCCGATGAGCGAGGCGCTCGATGTAACGGAGTTTATGCTTGTTCAAATGCCGTTCTTCGGCTGCTGCTATTCGGTGCCGCCCGAACCCAATGAAACTGTGATGGTCAAGCTGGTGAAAGGCAAAAAAACAGAGTATGTTTATACGCCAATTCGTGTGCGCGGCAAGTTCAAAATCGAGCAAACGAGCGTTGACAATTTTGTTGTCAGTTTGTATCAAATCGATGCGGACGCAGTTACGGCGGCGTCGCCCAACGATAAAGACGTCGTGCAACATCAAAACGGCACGGCGTTGCCCGGCGCTCGCTAACTGATGCGTTACTTTCTGATTCTCAATTTTTGACTCGATGCGTTACAACACAATCGTTTTTCTCTTTGCGATGCTGCTGATGTGCCCCTTATCGGTGTTGGCACAGGTCGATTTATTTCCCGCCAAACCAAGCAGTTCAACCGACAGCGGCAGCCGTTTTTCTCGGTTGGACTTGATTTCCTGCTTGTGTCCGCAACATGCGGGACAAACGCCAGCAGCGCCACGTGGCTTGTTTGGTCAAGCCGGCATTATGATGCTCGATTCACTGCCAAATAATGCCGCCGTCCTCGCGATGCTGTCGCTCGAGAGCGAGGCGTCCGCTGATTCGTCGGAAAATGTCGGCTACAAAAAGTTTTACGCGACGATGCAACTTAAAGCACAAGCCGCGCTGCACGGCGCCAACGCTTTGATTGGCTTCAGACAAACGATAGACACCACGACGAACAAGATTATCTTTTCCGCCACAGCAGCACGGGTTGAGCGTTAATTTTCTTTAACACACTTTTTAGAATGGCAAGACATCGAAACACAGAGAACGGTGGCAACAACGAAGACCTGACAGTTCACTGCTCTTTTTGCGGACGCTCCAGCGACGAAGTTACCAGCCTTGTTGCCGGTCAGGAGGCGTATATCTGCGACCGATGTATTCAGAGTTCCGTCGAGATTATTCGCAACGACATCAGCGCGTTTCAAGCCCGACGCCGCTCGACGCGCAAAACCAAGTTGCTGACGCCCACCGGAATTAAACAAGAACTCGACAGCTATGTCGTTGGGCAAGACCGCGCCAAGAAAGCGCTCTCTGTTGCCGTCTATAACCATTACAAGCGCATTGATTCGGAAGATTGGCTGATGGGCGAAAGCGAAGTTACGCTTGAAAAAAGTAACATCTTGCTCATCGGTCCGACTGGCACAGGCAAGACCCTGCTGGCGCAAACACTGGCGAAAATCATCGACGTGCCATTCACCATTGCCGACGCGACGACGCTCACCGAAGCGGGCTATGTCGGGGACGATGTCGAGAGCATTCTTGCGCACCTTTTGCAATCGGCAGATTTTAATTTGGAGCGTGCAGAGCGCGGTATCGTCTACATTGATGAAATCGACAAAATTGCTCGCAAAGGCGCGAACGTTTCCATTACACGCGACGTCTCTGGCGAGGGCGTTCAACAAGCGTTGCTGAAAATTCTTGAAGGCACGGTGGCAGGCGTTCCTCCGAAAGGCGGACGCAAACATCCTGAACAGCAGTTGGTGAATGTCAACACGAAAAACATTTTGTTCATCTGCGGCGGCGCGTTTGAAGGACTCGACCGCGTCATTTCCCGACGGCTCTCGCAATCGAGCATGGGATTTGGAGCCACACCGCCGACGAAAGCCGAGCGCGAAGGTCCTGAACTCTTGAACCGCATTATTCCCGAAGATTTGTTGGAGTTCGGCTTGATACCAGAGTTCGTTGGGCGATTGCCTGTTCTGACGACGCTCGACCCGCTCGATAAAAAAGCACTGCGGAACATCTTGACCGAGCCGAAAAACGCTATTGTCAAGCAATACAAAAAACTCTTCGAGATGGAGCAAGTTGAACTCGTCTTTGATCCCGACGCGCTCGAACTTGTTGTAGAACTGGCGTTGAAGCGCGGCACGGGCGCACGAGCGCTGCGCTCGATTCTCGAGAACGCGATGCTCGATATTATGTTCGAGCTGCCCTCGCTGCGCGGCTTGAAAACCTGCGTCATTACCCGCGAGTGCATTGCGGACAAGAAACCGCCGATTTACCTTTACGACGAAACTCGAGATGCAGGTAGAAAACGCATTTCAGCGTAGCCAACGCGGCACGCCGTTCAAATCGCCTTGAACTCGATTTCAATCGACCTTTTCAAGCCTCATTGTCCTAATTCAGCGTAGTCTTTCTCGCTCTCAGTAGTCTTTTAACGACTTACCTTGTTTCTTCAATGCAACTGCGCGACCTGATTACTCGGTTCAAGACTGGTATCTTTATCACCACATCGCTCGTGGTGGTCGAGAACATCGCTTGGATTATGGAGCCAAGCATTTTCGGAAATGTTATTGATGCGTTCATCAACACAGCGAGCGGCGACGCGCGTCTCGACTCGCGGTTTCTGCCCATCGCGATTTGGATTGCCGTCTATGCTCTGAACTCCGGCACGGGCGCAGCACGGCGCATCATTGACCAGAAAATTTTTTGGAAGATGTATGTGCAAATCGCCTCCGACGTGTCGTATCACTCGAAGTTGCTTGGACACAACACGTCCAAAACTGCTGCCCGCGCACAGCTTTCATACGAATACATCACGTTTCTGCAATACCGCTTTCCTGAAATTTTGGAGCAGTTGATTGCCATCATTGGCGCAACGATTGCGCTGTATCTGTTCGATTGGCGCATCTCGCTCGCCTGCTTCGCCATCGTTGTGCCGCTTACGTTTGTTAATCAACTGTATAATCAAAAGGTGATTCACCATCAAAAAGACCTACACGACCGCTTCGAGGGAATTTATGATGTGTTCAGCTCGGGCGACCTCGATAAAATTCGGGCGTATTTTCAGGGCACGGCAGCGGCGCATCAGAAAATTGCCAACTGGGGCGCATTTAATTTCAGCATTATGCGCGGCGTGTTGCTGCTGGTCTTTCTCGTGGTGCTGTATATTTCCATCGACCTGAACGATTTTACAACGGGCGATATTTACTCCATTGTCGCTTACCTCTGGACGTTCGTGAGTTCGTCGGAATACTTGCCCGAGTTGATGGAGAGCTGGACTTCTATCAAAGAGATTTCGGCACGAATGAAAGCCGATGATACCGAACCCGTGCGCCTTACGGAGGAATTTTTATCCTAACGAATTTATTTCGACTCGTTATATGCCTAAAAAAGTCATCGTGGTCGGTGCAGGGCTAGGCGGGCTTGCTGCCGCAATTCATTTGTCGCACAAGGGCTTCGAGGTAGCGGTGTTTGAACGCAACGCCGCTGTTGGTGGGAAAATGCAGGAAGTCGTCTCCGAGAACGGCTACCGCTTCGATACTGGTCCGACGCTGCTCACCATGCCCTTCGTCTTTGAAGACCTCTTCCAAAAAGTTGGCAAACGCCTTTCCGATTACCTGACGCTTCTGCCACTCGAAGCCTCTTGCAAGTATTTTTATCCCGACGGCTCGCGCTTCACCGCTTACTGCGATTTAGACAAACTTCGGCGCGAAATCGCCGACGTGTTTCCGACCGAGCGCGACCGATTTGAACGCTATTTTCAGTATGCGAAAAAAATTTATGACGCGACGGCGGAGAACTTTATTTACAATCCGTTCAGTTTCGCGCGGCTGTTCAAGACCAATCCGCTCGATTTGCTCTCGATAGATGCGCTCTCGACTGCGCATAATAGCAACGCCAAGTTTTTCAGCGACAAACGCTTCGTTCAATTTCTTGACCGCTTTCCAACTTATGTCGGCTCATCGCCTTACCTTGCGCCCGCAACGCTCAATGTGATTCCTTTCGTTGAACTTTACTACGGCGGATTTTATGTCAAGGGCGGCGTGTATGAACTCGCCAGAGCCTATCAACGGCTCGCGGAAGACTTGGGCGTAACATTCCAGTTCAATATGGACGTGGCGCAAATCCTCATTGAAAACGGTCGGGCGGTCGGCGTAAAATTTACCAACGGCAGCGAGGCGCGTTGCGACGCGATTGTTTCCAACGACGACGCGGTGCATACCTACGAACAGCTTTTGAACGGCGCTGCACCTGCTGCCGCGCGCGCCGCAAGCAAATTGGACGCCTCATGTTCGGGCTTTGTTTTGTGCTTAGGTGTGTCGAAAATCCATCCAGAACTTTCGCATCACAACATTTTCTTTTCGAGCGATTACGAAAACGAATTCAATGATATTTTTTCCCGACAGCTTCCGCCGACGGAGCCAACAATTTACATCTCGATTTCATCGAAGACTGACACTGGGCAAGCGCCGAGCGGAAAAGAAAATTGGTTTGTCCTCATTAACGCGCCGTATCTATCTGAGGCTTACGATTGGAACTTAAACAAGCAAGCGTATCGGGATTTGGTCATTAGCCGCCTGAAAACGCTTGGATTTACTGACCTCGACAGGCATATTGAGTTCGAGCGTATCTTGACGCCGCTCGATTTAAAGGCACGCTTCAATGCGAATCGCGGCTCGATTTACGGCGTTTCGTCGAACACGAAAAGTGCGGCATTTCTGCGTCCAAAAAATCGCTCGCCGTATGTCAAAGGGCTTTACCTTGCAAGTGGCAGCGCACATCCAGGCGGCGGAACGCCGATGGTTACGCTTTCAGGCAAATTCGCTGCCGAGTTATTGATGGAAGATTTTGGCGCGCGTTAAAATTGGTTAATCAAATTGAAATGCACTTTACCGCGCAAAATAGTGTCGCCTTCGCCGAGTGCGTAGCTGACGCCAACGATGCCAAGCGGCGTATCGATTCTTGCGCCCAGCCCGAAGCCGTTGCGCCAGCCTTCACGCACGCCGTCGAGCGCGTTGAGCGGATTCGGCGCTTTGTAGAAATAGCCCACATCCCAAAAGAGAAACGCAAACGCATTTTGCGACAGCAACACTCGATATTCCAAATTCGAGAACGCATAGCGCGAGGCCAGAAATTGCTGCTCGCGGTAGCCGCGCAAGGTCTGCGCGCCGCCGAACCGAAATAAATCCGCAAACTGAACTTCCGACGCAAGTATCGCTTGCCCAAACGCCCGCAGCGCAATCACGTGCCGACGAAACGTTTGCTGATAAAATTCCGCCTCGACCAAGACGCGCTGCTGCACCACATTCGGTTGAAATTGATATACCGCTAAAATCGAGTCGCTCGCCGTAATGCTCTTCGTGCCGATGCGGTAATCGTTTCGAAAGAGCAGTCCAGACGTCGGATTCGGGATATAGTCGCGCGAGTCGTATAGCATGCCGAGCCCTGTGAGCGTTACCGCACTTTGCAACACGGGTTCAAGGCGTGGCGCGCCCTCAAAAATCGGGTTGATGCTTTCGCGCTGCACGACGCCTGTCAAAAATAAATTCTGCGATAAGCGATACTGTGCCACCGCACCTAACTGTAATTGTGAAAACGATGAGTCTTGTTTGAGCTGCATCAAGTCCAGCGTTATCGTTAGCGGCACGCCGAATAGCCAAGGCTCTTGATAGTTCAATCGAAGTTCCTGCGTTGGATTGTTCGGTCGCACCCATCGCACAGCGAGCTTGCGCCCCGACCCAAACAGATTTCGTAAGGAAATGTTCACAAGTCCCGTAAAGAACCCTTCATCGTTGGGTGTGAGCGGCGGCTGATAGCCGACAACGCCGTCGAAAGTATTCGTGTTGCCTTCGGTAATCGAGAGTTTTATGATGCCCTGAATTGTATCGTTTGGTTGCCACGCCGCACCTTTCGGCTGTAAGACGACGAGTTCTGGCGCGCCTACTTTTTCGAACAGCCCAAGCCGTTCCAGACGCGATTTGATTTGAGAGAATTTTTCGCTGTTGAAGAGGTCGCCGACAGCAATCGGCAGTTCGCGCGTCAGGACATCGGGCTGCGTTGTTACATTACCCGAAACGGCAAAACCAGTGATTTTCACGATGCTGCCTTCGTCAATGTCGATCGTTAGTTTCAGCGTTGGCGGCTCGTCGTCTTTTTTGGGCGGAATAAGGTCGACGTCGCCTGTTGTGATTTTGGCAAACGGTCGTCCGAGTTGCTCGTATCGGTTCAAGAGGTCGTCCAAATCTTTTTCGAGCGTTTCGCTGTCGAGCGCCTCACCCTCGCGCGTTGCCAGAGTTTGCTTGAGTTCGTCGGCGGTGAACAAGCGGTTGCCGCGAAACTCAATTTCAGAGAGTTGGTAGGGTTTGCCTTCGAAACAATACACCTCGAGCGAGAGGTCGGCGGAATCGGCGGATAAAAATTTTCGGACGCTGTCGATGCGGCAGTCGTAAAATCCCATCCGTTGCGCGACTTTCACGAGGCGTTCCAAGCGTTCCGAGAGCGCCGCAGAGTCCAACGGAGCGTTCAGAGTGAACATTTTTTGCGCGTCTCTTTCGGATAGGTCGCGCAAGCCGTAAATGCGTATGGCTTTTAAGAGCGGCGGCGTAACCGGCTGCGCCCACACAGATTGACCAGCGAAACTGACTAAAAAAATCAGCAAAATAAAAACTTGAATTACAAAACTTAGCTCACGGCGCGTCTTTTTTTCGGTATAGTTCGTCACGATTACAAGAAATTAACGTTGCAAAGCGGGTCAAATTTTGTAAATTTGCGCTGCAATTTTTGGTCAAGCGTTTTAGTCCGACATGTTTCCACCCGGTTCAAAACGGCGTTCCCAAAAATAGGGATTCAAAAACTCACTCTTAATACCAAAATGCGTCCAACGGTCATCTCACTTTTTCTTCAAATTCTCCGCATTGCTTCCGTGTTTTCCTTGCTGTGGTTGCCTGTTTCGGCGACAGCGCAGTTCACCGCCTATACCGATGCGGCACGGTCTAAGTTCAACAAATTAGAGCGCGTTGGCGATGCGCTTTTTGCACGCGACGGCATTGCCGCCGTTCTTGTCGAGGGCGATGTGCTTTACTTTGCTGCCAACACCAGCGGATTTTTCGCCTACGACATCAAAGATCGCTTCAAGCCTGTGCAACTCGGCTTCACGAAAGATATTTCGCTGCCGACCAACGGCATCGCTAAAAAGGGCAATTACATCTACGTCAGCGATAACACCAATGGGATTGACGTCTTCGATGTCTCCGACCCAACCAAGCCGTCGCTCGCTGGAAGTTTCCAGACCAATTCGAAAGAAGCCTATGACCTCTGTATGGACGACGGCAAAAATTTTCTCTTCGTTGCCACTGGTAAAGCTGGCATTGAGACATGGAGCTTGTCGAATCCTGCCAAGCCGCAGCGCGTCGGGGAAACTGGCACATCGATTCCCTTCACTTACGCCTGGGGCATTTCTTTCCATTCAGGACGGCTGTTCGTCGGCGACCGCGAAGGCGGATTGAGAATTTTAGACGCCTCGAACCCACAAAGCCTGCAACTTGTCTCGAACTATCGCAGCCTTGTCAACACCGTGCGTTACGCAATTGCCAAAGATACGCTTGTCTTTGTCGCCAACGCGGCCAACGGGTTCGAAGTCGTCAATATCAAAAACATCAATCAACCCAAGCGGGTCTTCAGCTACAATTTTAGAAATTATGTCGGCGGCTTGGCGTTCTATCCAATTGACCCGCGCTACTTCTTCGTCGGCGCCGGCAAAGGCGGTCTGACAGTCTATGACCTCAAAAAAATGTTCGCTGCGGGCGACGACGCCGACGAGCCAACGGAGAAAACCGATAAAGGTGTCGGCGAATTAGGGCGCATGGCGATTGCAGACCATGCCGTCTATGTCGCCACAAACAGTAACGGGCTTCTGATTTACACGTTCAATTTGACGCCGCTTTTGACCAATGTCAAAAACCTGACGGTTGATGAAAACCAAACGCTCAGTTATACGTTCGAAGGCAAAGACCCTGACGGCGATAAAGACATCATTTCACTCTCCTCGTCGAGCGGCAAATACCCCGACAGTCTCATTTACAATTCCACTTCGCGCACGCTGACGTGGAAGCCGAGTTTCACACAGTCGGGCGTTTATGACTTTACGGTTCGCATCAAAGAACTGACGCCCGATTCACTCGTCAGCGAACTGCCGATGAAAATTACGGTCGCGCATGTCAATCGCGCACCAACACTGCCCGAACTTAAAGCGCAACTCACGCTTGAAAATAAAGAACTGAAAGTCGTCATTCCAGAAGGCACAGACCCCGATGCGGAAGACAACGGAAAGCTCACCTACGCTGCTGACAGTTTGCCGCGTGGCGCACAGTTCGACCCAAAAACGCGCACCCTGACTTGGACGCCTGACTACACCCAAGCCGGCGACTATCGCGTCCTCTTTACAGTTCTCGATGCCAACACCGACGGGCGCGGCGCAAAGACTGACTCCAAGTTTATGTCGATTCGCGTCGATAATGTCAATCTGCCGCCCGCCTTTACGCGCTTGGAAAAACAGACATTCACCGAAGACACCGACGGCAGTTTCGAAATTGCGGCGACCGACCCGGACAAAGAAGACGACGGCAAATTAACCTACAAACAACTCTCGCTTCCCAAAGGCGCAACCTTCGACCCTGCAACGCGCAAGTTTACTTGGAAGCCCGACTTCACGCAGGCAGGCGAATACAGCGCCAAGTTCGAGGTTCTCGACCAAGGTCTTGACACAAAATTTGCGCCAAGCACCAAGCTATTACGCGACACAATGACGGTTGCCATCACCGTCAAACAAAAAAATCGCCCGCCGGTTTTCGCGCCGATTGCTGCCAAGACGGTGAAAGAAAACGCGCAACTCTCGTTCACCGTGAGCGCCAGCGACCCAGACAATGAAGACCGCGATAAACTTGTCTATGCTGCCGATAGCCTGCCGCGCGGCGCGCAGTTCGACCCGAAGACACGCACCTTTTCATGGAAGCCCGACTTCGACCAATCAGGCGACTACACCGTGGTCTTTAAGGCAACAGATACAGGCATTGATGGCACGCCGCTTACAGCGACAGAACGCGCCGCTATTACGGTCAGCGGACTCAACCGTCCGCCCAAGCTCGACGCCATTGCCGAAGCAAAAGGCAATGAAGACGCCCTTCTCACCTTTGAGATTAAGGCAACGGACCCTGATGTCGAGGACTCCACACGCCTAAAAATTTCGGCGGACAATCTGCCCGAAGGCGCAAAATTCGATGGCAAAACATTCTCGTGGAAACCAACCTTTGAACAAAGCGGAACGTATCGCGTTACATATACAGTCGTTGACGGCGATGGGTTGAAAGACACCAAGACCGGCGTTCTTACCATTGCCAATGTCAACCGCGCACCGAAACTCGCCAAAGCCGAGAATGCAACCGTGATTGAAAAATCAAAAGTCTCGTTCAAAATTTCCGCGACTGACGACGACAAGGAGGACAAAGGCAAATTAGTTTTCGATGCTCAAAATCTGCCGACTGGTGCACAGTTCGACCGCGCGACGCAAACCTTCACATGGACGCCCGACTTCGGTCAGCGCGGCACCTATGGGATTCTTTTTCGCGTGAAAGATTCCTTCGGCGCGGAGGATACGCTCACGGCATTCGTTACGGTAACGCGGCTTAATCGCAAACCGAAATTGGACAAGCCGAAAGACGTCGTCGTCAAAATTGGCGAACCGCTTAACTTGTCGCTTACCGCAAGTGATGAGGACAAAGAAGACAAGTTGACCTTTAGCGCGACGGGATTGCCGCAAGGTGCGACGCTTTCGCCCGACGGAAAACTTACCTTTACGCCGACCGAAGCGAACAGCGGTTCCTTCAGCGTGCAAGTGACTGTGAAAGACGATATGGACGGCTCAGACGCACAAGCCTTCACGATTCGTGTGCCGTATCGCCCGAAGTTTGAGCGCATCGCCGCCGTGCAAGCCAAAGAAAAAGAGAAAATTTCGTTCAAAGTCGTCGCCAACGATGAAGACAAAGAAGACAAAGGTAAACTTGTTTATGAAGCCTCGTCTCTTCCGACTGGCGCGAGCTACGACCGAAATACATTTTCATGGACGCCCGACTTTGGTCAGCGCGGCAGTTACACCGTTCAATTCAAAGTCAAGGACACATTCGGCGCGGAAGATACAATGAGCGTCGGCATAAGCGTGGCGCGTCTTAATCGGAAGCCGAAGTTGGACAAACCACGCGATGCCACCGCGAAAGTCGGCGAACCACTTGACATTCAACTCACAGCGAGTGATGAAGACAAAGAAGATAAGTTGACATTCAGCGCGACGGGATTGCCGCAAGGCGCAACGCTTTCGCCCGACGGAAAACTTACCTTTACGCCGACAGAGGCAACCGTTGGAAAATTTACCGTTCAAGTTAGCGTGAAGGACGACCAAGGCGGCGATGATTCCAAATCGTTCAGCATCACTGTTCCAAAGCCAGCGAAAAGCGATAAGTAAACCTGTGATTGATAACTCATTTTGAGGCGACAACGTGATGCGTTGTCGCTTTTTATTTCGTCGTTTCTTGCGATGAAGAAAATCATTTTTGAGCCGGAGATTTATACCAAAATCATTTGAAGAAGATAGGGTTTGTCATTTTGAACGACGCGAAGCATCATGCAGCATCCACGCAGAAGATGGATTTCTCGCGTCGCTCGAAATGACACTTCTGAAATCCACTCACGCATATTCTTTATCCGTATAATCTGCTTTCGCCGCGCTATGTATTTTTTCAAACGCTCTTTTTTACTTGCTGTCTTTTATGCGACCTCGACGACGGCGTTTGGGCAGTTTCGCTTCGACTTATCGCGCCCAAATTTTGTGCCGCTCATCGCCGACCCGAAAGAAACGCGCATTGCCGTTTTGCCTAATCTCAACAACGACGGTTTGACACTCGACATCGGTGCGACGCTCGACCTCGCTCGCCTTGATTTTACAGGTCTCGACAGCGCATCACATTCCGCATTGGCATTCGGCGTCGATTTCGGCACGTTTTCGCTCCTGCGCCGTGAGTGGAACTTTAAATTTCCTGTCGATGCCGCCGATTACATTTTTGGAATCAACCTAAGCTACCGCGCGCCGCTTGCGCCGCTCTTTTCGTTACCGACAGAAGTTTCAGCGCGGTTCAGGCTCTCGCACATTTCGGCGCACTTAATCGATGGCAGTTTCGACCTCGCAAGCGACCGATGGCGCGGACGCCGTCCGTTCACCTTCAGCCGCGAATTTATTAGCCTTGTCGTCGCGCTCTCCAACGATTACGGACGCTTGTATCTTGGCTATGAACTGTTGTTCAACACGCTGCCCTCGAACATTGCGCCGCAGTCGTTTCAATCGGGCATTGAACTTTATGCGCCGAACGTGCCGCTTTCGGGACTTTATCCTTTTCTTGCGATTGATTTTCGCTTGTCCCCCGTTTGGCGCTGGGAGTTGGAGCGTTCCGAAGGCTACGGCGGCACAACCAGCATTCAACTTGGCGTCAAGACAGGCACGTTTGGAGCGCGCGGCGTCAGGGTCGTCTATAATTACGCATCGGGTCTGTCATGGCGCGGAATGTATATCGGCGAGCGCGTCGATATTAGCTCGTTTGGTTTATTTGTAGATTTTTAGCTTACCCCAAACCCAAATCGGATTCAAAGTTGGTTTTGTGTGCGGCTTTTTTCCAAAATCGGGTGAATCAACTTGAACCAAAGTGGCGGTGTGAGAACAACGGGCAGCAGTCCTAAGTAGCCCGTCGGCAGCGTCGGACTTTGTTCGTAGGTGCGCAATTCTTGATACGGACGCGCGGCGTAGTAATGATGGTCGCTGTGGCGCGGCAGTTCAAGCAGAAAAAAGCGCGAAGAAAAATTATCGCTGTTCCATGAATGTTCTGCTGTGATGCGTTCCGTTTCGTTGCGATGCAAGCCGTAGTGCTGTGCGTAGTTGGTAATCTCCAACAAGAATATCGCAATCGCCGACTGCACCAGATACGCGACGCCTGTCGCCGTTCCCAACATTGTAAAAACGCCAACGCTTATTCCCAGTTGAACCAACGATGCTGCCACCGCGAAATTTTCAAGCCCATATCCGAACTTCCCTTTCTTTTCAAGCCGCGCCGCCTCGATGTGGAGCGCGCTGACGAACTGCTGCGGCACAGTTCGCGCCACAAACCCATAGACGGTTTCGCCGTAGCGCGCCGTCGCCGCGTCTTTGTCGGTTGCTGCGTATTTATGATGCGCCTTGATATGCTCAATGTAAAAGTGTGCGTAATTGACCAGCATCAAATTCCAGACGCCCAAGGCTTGCCAGAGCCTCGCCTTTCGATGAATCAACTCGTGGGCGACCGTAATGCCCGAAATACCAGAATTGACGCCTGTTGATATGATTGCGCAGATGAGAAAGCCGCCGTGCAGAAACCCTGTGTGCGTGCCGTAAATCAGACTGCCAACAGCAAGCACATGCGCGGCAACATGAACCACAAGCACTGTATCGGCAATCAGTGGCGAATGCGCCTCGGGCTGGTTTTTGGCTTCTTTAAACAGCCAGTCGGTTACAACCAACACGACAAGCGTAAAGACAATGTTTCCAAGTGTGGCATATCCGCCAAGCAGGTTGCCTGCGACCGTCAGCCCGACGGGAACAAGGCTCAACGCGTAACCGAAATCTCTCACACTGTTTTTCATGGACATCATTGTTTGCAGTTGAACTTAATTTCCAGGCGGCTGTGGTTTGACCGTTTTCATGTCCGCGCTTGTGGCAGGTTTGAGCGTAACCGCCGCACCGCCGCCTTCTGCAAGTTTAAGACGCAAAATTGTTTTTTCATCGACGAGTTTTTTTTCCACTCGATACGCCGTCGGATTCTTTTGCCAATGCGCGTCGGGCGCATCGCTGTAAATCGTTGCAACGTATGTTTTGTTCGCCGTCAAAAAGTCAAGCGGTACAATCGCCGTGCGCCATTGTTCATCGGTAATTGCGCCGATGTGCCAGTTGTCTTTTCGTTTGGCTTTGCGCGCAATGGTGATGTAGTCGCCCGGCTCGGCTTCAATAATTTTCGTCTCGTCCCAATCCACAGCGACATCTTTGATAAATTGAAACGCATCGATCCGCCGCTCATAATTTTCAGGCAAATCCGCCGCCATTTGTAGCGGGCTATAAAGCGTTACGTAGAGCGCGAGTTGCTTGGCGAGCGTGGTGTGAACTTGGTGCGGCGAGTTTTGATGATAGGCGCTCATCTTAATTTCAAAAATGCCCGGCGTGTAGTCCATCGGGCCTCCCATCAGGCGCGTGAAGGGTAAAATAGTTTCATGGTCGGGCGGATTGCCGGAGCTCCATGCATTGAACTCGTTGCCGCGTGCGGCTTCAGAGGCAAGCCAATTTGGATAGGTGCGATGTAAACCGGTCGGACGCACCGGTTCGTGCGCGTTGAGCATCAGTTGATTTTTTGCAGTCTCTTGCGCAACTCGAACGTAGTGATTGACCATCATTTGTCCGTCGTGATACTCGCCGCGCGGAATGATTCTTCCCACGTAGCCCGTCTTAACAGTTTCGTATCCATATTGTTTCATAAATCGAAACGCTTCTGCCATGCGCCGCTCGTAGTTCGCAACGGAACTTGATGTTTCGTGATGCATGATGAGTTTGACCTTCTTTCTTGCGGCGTAGCGTTGCAGTTGCTTCACATCGAAATCGGGATACGGCGTTACAAAATCGAACACGTCCTCTTTCCAATTGCCGAACCAATCTTCCCAGCCGACGTTCCAGCCCTCGACCAAAACGCCGTCGAATCCGTGCTTCGCCGCGAAATCAATGTAGCGTTTGGCGTTTGCGGTCGTTGCGCCGTGCCTGCCGTTGGGTTTAAGCGCGCGCCAATCTGTCTCGGCGAGTTTGTAGTTGCTGCCGTCGGCGTAGTTCCACGACGATTTTCCAATGTGAAGTTCCCACCAAATCCCGATGTATTTCTGCGGCTTAATCCAAGCCGTATTTGTTAGCGTTGTCGGCTCGTTCAAGTTTAAAATGAGTTTCGAGGCGAGGATGTCGGCGGCGTTGTCACTGACGATAATCGTGCGCCACGGCGTTACGCATGGCGTTTGCAAATACGCTTTGTTACCGAGCGCGTCCGGCACGAGCGCTGTTGTTAATCCAAACGATGTTTTATCGACGAGTAAGTTCATTGCGGGATAATTGACCAACGCCGCTTCGTGAATATTGATGTATAAACTATCCGCCGTTTTCATCATCAACGGCGTCTGCACGGCGTTGGAAGCGATGATGGTTCGCGTGCTGATTTCACCCACGCTCAACCCTTTGGTTGCGTCCACCTCCGAGAGCGGCGTCGTCAAGTAGGCGTATTCGTTGGTGTCGTAATCGCCCGGAATCCAAAAGGCTTTGTGATTGCCCGTCAACCTGAACTCCGTTTTTTCGTCGGCCACCGTGAAGTAGGCGAAATTATCCTGTTTAGGAAATTCATATCGAAATCCAAGCCCGTCGTCAAAGAGGCGAAACCGCAAGATCAGTTGACGTTTTTTCGCGCGCGGTTGTTCAAGCGTTACGGCGAGTTCGTTGTATCGATTGCGAATGGTTTTCGTCTCTCCCCAAACAGGCTGCCATGATTCATCGCGCGACGCAGTTTCCGTTTTCACGACGACGAATCCGCCCGTAAGCGACAGTGAGTCTTTGAGCGCGAGACCTAACTTGCTTTTTTGAACAACTGATTTGCCTTTGAACATCAAGTTGTATTGCGGCTCGCCCTCGTCAGTCAAAGTAAAATTCACCGTTAATTTTTTATCGGGCGATTGCAGAGATTGCCCGAAAGTCGTTGCCGATATGCACAGCAACGCGAGAATCGACAGTTTCATCATTACGCTTTTGTTTTGGTTAAAATTCAATGCCGAGACGTGCTGGCACACCTTCATCGAAGTAGTGTTTTACCTTTCTCATTTCGGTGATTAAATCAACGCGCTTTTCCAACTCGTCCCAAATTTTATGCCCTGAAATCACTAACTCGCACGGTCGACCGATTTTTTCATACATATCGAGCAGCGCCGTTAGGTCTTCCTTTGCGAGCAGATGGTAAGCGACCGCCGCTAAGCCTTCGTCGAGAATGAGCAAGTCGAGCTTTCCCTTTTCAATGAAATTTTTTGCTGCATCAAGCCCGCGTTTAGCTTCGGCGACATCGGCGTCATCGTTTTTAAATCGAAATGTGCCGTCGGGCATCATTCGCTCGCAACCCGTCGGCACAAGGTCAATCGGGTAGCCAATGTCTTTTAGTTTTCGCAGAATGACACGCTCCGAGTAGTGTTCGTTTTGACCATTGTAGCCTTTATCGAACTGCACGACGGCAACGCGATGTCCCGCGCCTAATGCTCGAATCGCAAGCCCCATTACGCTGGTGGTTTTACCTTTCCCGTAGCCATAATACAGATGAATTTTGTGCATTGATGTGTTTAGTAAGTCAAGGTTAAAGAGACTCGAGCGTTTCTGCCCGGCATTGGAAAACTGCGAATGACATCGTATTGAATGTCAAAGATGTTGTTCAGCTCCATTTTCAGCGCGAGCACAACACCAGCTATCGGCTGCTCTACCCTCGCGGTAAGGTCGTTCAAAAGATAACTTAGCATCAGATTCGCTTGTATATTTTCTCCGAGTTGATACCGGTATCCAACATAGCTTAGTATCCATGAGAAACTAAACGATTCAACGGAAATAGAAGCGACACCCGACGCAGTTTCAAACGGCGTGTAAGCGATTTGCTGTCCGAACACCAGCGACTCCGGCGTTTTATCCAGCGCGGTCTGATATGTGTAGTTTGCTGAAAATGATATGTCGGCCATCGCAATTTTTTTCAAGGTTGCCTCGAGATGCACATCGACGCCGTTTGTTTCGACGACGGTCAAATTTTGCATTGACCAATTAAACGCATCGCGCGGCACGGCGAGAATTTTATCGCGCACCAAAGACCGAAACCCATCCACTCGAATTGCAGCATAACGCACCGCTCCGCCATGAAGCTCATACCCTGCGCCAATGTTGAACTGCTGCACACGCTCTGGTCGTAAGTTCACATTGCCAACGCGCGTGTAATACAAATCGTTGAATGTCGGCATTCTAAAAATGGATTTGTAAGATGCACGCAGCCGAAATCCCTCGCCGGCAAAGGGTTTATAGCCGATGGCTATCGTCGGCGTTAGTTCTTCCTTCGGCTTTGCCGCCAAGCCAGATGCAGTGGTTTCACGAATGAGCGTGGCAAGCACATTCGCCTCAATGTTAACATTTTGAAGCGTAGCCTTCGCACCGACGACGGTCAGCCACGACCAGCGCTGCGGCTGTGAAAATTCAAACGGCGTCGCGCGCAACGTGTTGTAAGCAATGTCGCTTGCAATATTGAGTGTGAGCAACGAGACGGGTTTGTAAGCAGCGGCAAGCGAGCCATAGAGTTCGCGCTGCGTGTAGTCGTCGTCAATGCCGCCCTCGCGCAGCGAATTCGGGTCTTGAAAGCGCAGATAATTTTCGGAGACCTTGCCGCGAAACGCCGTCTGAAACACCTCCGACCATTTGGTCTCGAGAGTGGCTTGCGCGAAGACGTCCCTGTTCCATAAACGCTGACGTGAGTTTTCAAAATTGCCGATAATCGCGGCATTGGGCAAGCCGCGTTCCGCCGTGTAGCGATAGAGTTTTGCCGTGAGTTTGGACGATTCCGAAAATTCAGCGCCTACATCTGCCTCAATGCGCATTGATTGGACATCTGCATTTTGTCGCCGCAAGTTTACGCGCTGCGAGCCGTCTAAAAACACATAATCGTATCGTCCGTCGGCGGTCTGTCGTTCCGCGTTGATTGCAGCAACGATGCTCTCCGCAAGTTTCAACCGTCCTGCAAGGCTTGCGCCGAAAAAACCAAACGAGCCGATTTGCGTTGAAGCGCGCATCTCGACCGGTTTTTGCATTGACGAAAAGTCTTGCGAGCGCGTTACAATGTTTAGCACGCTTGCTGAAGCAAACGCTTTGGCGGGACTGCACTCGTTTTCGGGATTACCTTGCATCAATTCAATGCGCTCGACATTTTCAAGCGAGAACCGACCTAAATCGATTTGTCCCGTCTGCGCATCGGAGATTTTAACGCCGTCCAGTTGCACACCAGTATGTTCTGCGCCGAGACTGCGCACGGAAATAGTTTTTAAGCCGCCAATGCCGCCGTAGTCTTTGAGCATCACACTTGGTAATTGGCGAACCGCATCTGCCACACTGTTTGATGAGAGTTTCTCCAATTCTTTACGCATGAGCATTTCGGCGGGCTGAACCGACGTGGACGGCGCCAGGAGTTTATCGGCGCGCACATCGAGTTCTTTCACCTGCGTCTCTTTTATTCGAGCGGAATCCTCTTGCGAAAGGGCGGAGAGCGCTGTGCAAAGCAGCAGAGCGGTCGTTTCAATGACACTGCGGACCTTCATGCTATCAACTTAGCAAGATTTTTTCAGACCGACAATTCACGCTGGCGCCATAATTGTTCGGGTATTACCTTTGAACGCGCAAGGCGCAGACGCACGCCACATCGACGATGTCGGAGGCTTTTGCGCCGCGCGAGAGGTCGTTCATCGGTTTTGCCAAGCCTTGAATAATCGGACCGATTGCCGTTGCGCCGCCCAAGCGCTCTGTCAGTTTGTAGCCGATATTACCTGCATCAAGATTTGGAAAGATGAACACATTGGCGCGCCCTGCCACTTGACTGCCCGGCGCTTTGCGTTTGCCGACCGATTCCAAGAATGCTGCATCGAACTGCATCTCACCATCAATTTTCAATTCCGGTTTTCGAGCGCGCGCCAGCTCCAATGCCTGCACGACTTTATCGACCGCCTCGTGTTTCGCACTGCCCTTCGTTGAAAACGAGAGCAACGCTACCACCGGCTCTTCACCCGTGAGGCTCTGGTGCGACTCTGCTGATGTGAGTGCAATGTCAGCGAGTTCTTCTGCGGTTGGATACGGCACAACGCCGCAATCGGCGAAGGTGAACGCGCGTCCGGGCGCCGAAAAATGCGTTTCGGGAAAAGCCATCAAGAAAAAGCTCGACACGAGTTTCGTCTGCGCTTTATCAACGCCAATGATTTGAATGCCCGCCCGAAGCACGTCGGCGGTCGAGCTGACCGCACCTGCGACACATCCATCTGCTTCGCCGCGCCTTGTCATCATTGCGCCAAAGAACAGTGGATTTTTCATAACGGCTTTCGCGTCGTCGTAAGTCGTTCCTTTATGTTTGCGCAAGTTGAAATACTCGTTGGCGTAGTCCAATGCTTTGTCTGATTTTTCCGCATCGACGAGCCGAATTTTGGTAGGATTGAACTCTAAGTTCCACTTCTTGAAATCGTCCGCAATACGGTCTGGATTGCCCAACAAGATTGGGCGGATAAGGTCGTCTTGAACCATCTCGACGACAGCATGTAGCGTGCGTTCATCGCTCGATTCAGGAAAGACAATGGCTGCTTTTTTTTCTTTGGCTTTTTCTCGGATAGCTTGAATAACGCGATGCATACTTCAACTTTTGGTAACGGTTGGAAAAGGTTTTTTAGCGTATACATACTTACAAAGTTTTTCTTCAACTGCCAACTTTGCAAAGACGCGCGTTGTCGTTACTTTTAGCTATATGCACAGCAATTTTTCAACACTGTTTCAACCGACGATGAACGCAATTATACTTTACGACGCGCTGACAAGCGGCGGCTCAACCGACCGCATTATCGATGCCATTGGCGAAGAACTTGTTAAAAAAGGCGTTTATGTCGAGAAAGCCAAAACGCCGCCGCGCGCCGACTATGGATTTCTCGATGAGTTCGAACTGGTCATTATTGCCTCGCCGGTCTATAATTTTAACTTGTCGCCGAACCTTGTGGCGGCATTTGCGCAAAGCAATTTGAGCGAGAGCTTGAAGGGCAAAAAAATTGCGACATTTTTGGTTTGCGGCGGTCCTGAACTGACAGCGGAATTTTTGTATATGCCGCAACTGTCGCTGCGACTCATTGGGCAAAATATCGTCGCACAAAAAATTTTCGGATTGACAGAGAAATCTAACCCACAAAGCCCTATCACATTCGCCAACGAAATTTACCAAAAAGTGTTTGCAGAGTTACCTCTATAAATTCGCCCTGCCTGAAAACCCTTGAAAATACAGGCGTTCACGGCGTCTCGTCGAGTTAGCGTTTAATGACGCCTTGAATACCCTGCCAAAGGGTTTCCCAAAAAAACTCGAAAAACGCCTTTTCCTTTTTTTTCCGCACCGCGATTTTGCCCGACCGAAGCGGTTTGCCTTTTTCGATTTTGCACTCCCGATGCACGACGAATGTGTTTGCGACGAAACTGATGACGCCCTCCAGCAGTCCCGCCTGATACTTTCGATTTTGCGGCAAGACTTTCAGCGAGAGGTCTTTGTAAATCGCCTGCACCGACCCACTTGCGAAGCCGTCTTCCACCTCGACCGAAAACGAGACGCGATCGACCTTGCCCGACGGGAACATCACACGCGCTTCCGACGCAGCAAACGAGTTGAGTTGTTTTACATCAAAGCGTCCGAGTTCGCCGCGATAGCGCATTGAAAATGTTTCCGAGAGCAACGGCAGGTCAAGCGCCAGCGAGACTTTTCCTGTTCCCATCAAATATGCCGATGCTTTCAGCACGGCAGGCGTCTCATCGGTCATTTTGAGCGAGTCGTTGTTGAGGTTTGTTATCGCCGCGTCCACTTTCGAGAAAAACAAACTGCGCGGCGATTTTTCGTAAGGATTCTGGACGCTGTATCTGATGTTGCCGTTATGAACAATAATGCTATCTACTGCCACGCGAATCGGCAACGCTCGAAACGCCTCGTGCGGCATTGTCGGAATGAATTTTTGTCTCGAAATCGGGTAGCGCTTATCGGTCAAGACATCAATCACAAGTCCGTTCATCTCCAAAGTTTTGGCGATGATGCCTTTGCCAAACACCCAGCCTTTGTAGTCAATCGCTGTGCCGCGCAATCGGTCGAGCCGCAGTTTAAAGCGGTCAGCTCGATATTTTTGTTCGCGGAAAAATTCGGTGTCTGAAACAATCGGCGAGAGCGAGAGCGAGTCAATGGTGAGCAGCGAATCCTTTGTTGAAATTCGAATGTCGCCACACTTGACGCCGTAGAGCGTGTTGGGAATTTTCCATCGGTAGGGCGTAATGTGAATACGGATGTCTTTCGCCGAAAATGTCTCTTGGTTTTTTGATGCCTTTAAATTTAGATCAATGCCTTCGGCAAAAACGGAGACGACGAGGTTATCGAAGCGTTGTTCCTTCTCATCGACATTTTCATAATTGAGCGCGGCGTTTCTGACGCGAAAACTATCAAGCTGCAAGCGCGGCGAAATAAAATTAAACAGCCTATCGAGCAGCGTTGGTTCGGGCAGCGCGTTGCGCGCGAGTTGTTTTTCTTGCTCGCTCTTGGGTTTGGCGGCAAGCGTATCGCGCCGATACATCAAATACGGCTCGTCCAGCTCAATAAACTCGATGTGAAACTTACGCTCGTTGAACAGTTCATTCCAACGCGGTTTCAGAATCTGCAATGACTGAATGGAAATATCATATCGCTGCTTGTCGTCGGTCGAGCTGGGTTCAAAAATCGGCACCAGTTTCAACCCGCTTGCTTGAATCGTATCGGCGTTGAATGTAAACTTTTGAATTTTGAGCGTGTAAAGGCTGTCGCTGGCGGCGACGACAAGATTGGCGAGGCGCGTGGAGATGAAGTTGTCCAAATACGTTGTAATGAACCAATACACGCCCGCCGATGCAAGCACAAGGAGCGTTGCCACGCTCAACAGAATCCGCAGCGTCCATCGCAGCCAGCGCGGTTTTTTCTTGGAGCGCGCCTGAGCATCGCCGTTTGGAATCTCATCAGTGTTTGTCTTCCCATTCATCGTGCCATGCCATTTGAATCGCTTCAAGAATGCCCTCGTTGGATTTCATCGGGTCGTCGCCGAACTCCTCGAGCGCGGTCACGTATTTGTGCAAGTCGGTGAAGCGCACCGAAAGCGGTTCAATATCCGGATATTTTTCGGAGAGCAGAATGGCGATGTCTTCGGCGTCTTTCCAAGTCAGTTTCGGCATTGGCGTATCGTTTAGGTTGCGAGCAACGCTCAAAAGTTACGCAATTTATCGCGGAGCATTTTGTAAAGCATTTCGCGGGCGCGGAAGATATGCGCCTTGACAGTGCCAAGCGGCAACTTTAAGTCTTCGGCAATTTCCTCGTAGGTGCGCTCTTGTAGGTGTCGCATTTCAATCACTTTGCGATACTTCGCAGGCAGGTGTTGAATCGCGTCTTGCACCAGTGCGTCGCGCTGACTTTGCATAATGTTCTTGCCCGGCTCCGATGTCGAGTCGGGAATTTCCATCGTGTATTCGTCGTCTTTCGTCTTGATGGGGTTATCAATCGAGAACGTCTTGAGCCGTCGCTTCCGCAGAAAATCAATACTGCTATTGGTGGCGATGCGGTAAAGCCACGTCGAAAACGCAAACTCTTTGTTGAAATTCGCAATCGAGTTGAAGGCTTTTGAAAAACTTTCCTGCACCAAATCCTCGACCTCGTTTGGGTTGTGAACAATTTTGAGAATCAGGTTGTAAATCTGACTGCGGTATTTGCTCAGCAGTTTTCGGTAGGCTTGGTCTTGGGCATATCGGTCGCCATCTCGGATTTTATCAATAAGTGCGTAGTCTTCTTCGCGCGAACTTGGCTTATCTTCTTGCGGAACTAAATCTTTGGGAAGCTCAATGACGATTTCCTCTTCGGGTTCGTCTTCCTTGTTTTCATCACCGTCTCTTTTCTCGCCGTCGTGGAGCGTTGTTTTCGGCACGTCGTCCTCGAGCGTTACACCCTCGGGCAGTTGGTCATCGTCGCGCACATCTATGACGTTGGTTTCTTTTACCGTTGAACTGGCGAGCGCCTTTCGCCGTGGGTTAGGCGCGCGTTTTTTAGCGGAGCGGGTTTCTTCGGATAGTTTCTTTTTTGTAGCCTTTCGTGCTACAGCCTTTCGTGCTACTTGAGATGAAGTGCGCTTTTTCGACATTGACTACAACTTTTTTGGGGATTAGATGTTCCGTCGCGTAAAGGTTATCGCAACTTGTTGATGTTCGCGTTGTCGCACCGTCGTG
>Ga0272446_1002202_pt1 | contig 27092 bp, 19 predicted proteins | sample YNPCB0061_FD_194587 | JGI IMG/M metagenome (GOLD analysis project Ga0272446, IMG submission 194587) | Hot spring microbial mat communities from Yellowstone National Park, WY, United States - YNP-CB-006-1 | ecosystem: Environmental > Aquatic > Thermal springs > Hot (42-90C) > Sediment | place...
TTTGAAGAAGCTGAGTGATCAGGAGAAGGAAATCGACACGTTGACGGATCGGCAGAAGAAGCTGATGGACAGCGAATTCGCCGCCCGGAAGAAGTACGAAGATTACCTCGCCACTATCTCCGATTGAATCGGGGGACAGGCCGACGGAAGAGAAGCCAGGATCAGGCGTACATCATGCTGGGTATCGATCAGAGCCAAGCATGGTGTATGCCTTGAAGATCAAGTCTTGGGTGAGCAAGACTAGATAATTCGGATTCCTCCGACATACACATGCTGGAGATTCAAGTTGGGATCAAGTACGAGCAGGTCGGCACGTTTGCCTACCTCTAGACTGCCAATTTCAACCTCCAGTCCGATGATCCGGGCAGGGGTAAGGGTTGCCATGCGTATTACTTCTGGCAGCGGAGCGCCGACGGCCCGCTGCATAGTCCGCACGCAGTGGTCCATCCCCATGACACCTGAGGCAAGAGCGCTTCCATCAAGTGTAACCCCGACTCCATTTTGTCGACGGATTGGTTCTCCGTTTTCCGATGGACCAAAGCGGTATTCACCATCAGGTCTGTCCACAGCCCGCATAGCATCGGTTACGAGTGCCAACCGATCGGGTCCTTTAAGCTTATATGCGAGTCTTAGGAGTTCCGGGCTAAGATGTTGGCCATCAGCGATGACCTCAGTGGTGAGTTCGTCAAAATACAGTGTTGCCTCCATTACCCCGGCCCGCATGGGAAAGGTTTGGGATTGCCGCAGCCGGGCTCGGTCGGACATGGCACAAAAGAGATGATCAACATGCCGAATTCCCCAACTCATCGCGGATTCGATCTGTTGGAAGGTGGCGTGGCTATGCCCGGCATTGAACCGCACACCACGGGCGGAATAGGTTCGCAACAACCATTCGGCGTTGTCGATTTCCGGAGCTACGGTCATCGTCATGGGCATACGCGTGGCGAGTTTTGTTAGTGCTTCGGCGTTCTCGAAATTGGGGATCAGGAAATCTTGGTCGGGGTGGCAGCCTCGTGCCGGCCGAGCGAAATAGGGGCCGTAGAGATGACAACCCACTACGCGTGCCCCGTTTGGGGTATCACCGTACAACTGGGAACATAATTCGAGGAAACGAAGGTATTGCTGCATGCGAGCGACGGTGCTGGTCGGTGTCAAACTGGTTGTACCATGACGGAGATGGCAGCGGCAGACGGTGTGGAAGGCTTCAGGCGTTCCGTCCATGAAGTCGGCACCATCGCCACCATGGACATGCAGGTCAACAAAACCGGGAGTGAGGTAGTAACCGTGTAGATCGACAACTTGCCCCGTTGGTTGCTCATGCCGATACCCCACAAAGCGGATTCGCCCGGCATCGACTTCGAGCGTGGCACCTGGCAAGACCCGGTCAACCAACACTACTGATGCGTTCGTGAAAATCGTTACAGGCATCGCACGTTTCCCGGGTTGATGCTGTGATCTTAAGGGCCGTGGTCGCAACCAAAGGCTGTTCCTGGTAAGAAATAATTGTCTCAGTTGGAGTAAACCATGGCACGGCGCAAGCTAGCAGGGCTTCGAATTCTCGTCACCGGAGCATCGCAGGGAATCGGGCGAGCATTGGTAGTCGAGGGTGCAAAACGTGGAGCAAAAATGCTGGCTGCAGCTCGATCGCAACCACTTCTGGATGAATTGGCGACCCAAGTGCGCCAGACGGGTGGTATCATCGAAACTGTCGCAGCGGATGTGACACGAGCTGAAGACCGGCAAGCTATGGTGGATGCGGTTGTTCGTCACTTTGGTGGCCTGGACGTGCTAGTGAACAATGCTGGCATCGGTGCTACCGGTCACTTCATGGATTCGGATCCCGAGGTACTGCGGAAGATCTTTGAAACCAACTTTTTCGGTCTGACCGAGACAACTCGAGCGTTTCTCCCCTTACTTAAGCAAGGCGTCACTCCCGCGATTGTCAACATCTCGTCAGTTGTCGGTAAGCGGGCTTTGCCAGCACGCTCGCTATATTCCTCGAGTAAGTTTGCCGTTGCTGGATTCAGTGAAGCACTTCGGCCCGAGCTGGCCAAGGATGGCATTGATGTCATTGTCGTCAGTCCTGGACTCACCCAGACAAATTTTTCCCAGAACATGCTCGAGCAAAAAGCTAAGCTGCAACTGGATCACCTCCGCGGGATGACAAGCGAAGAGGTAGCCGTAGCAACGCTTAAGGCCATCGAACGGGGAAGTACTGATGTTACCTTAACATTCAAGGGAAAAATGCTGTTGCTAGTCAATCGTTTTTTCCCGTGGTTTGTCGATTGGCGTGCAAAAAAAACTGTCCGAAAACTGTTCGCAGACGAGATTGCTGAGAGAAAGAAACTGTCAGCAACAGGCACTTAGCGGCTTTACAGTTGACTGCATGGATTCCTTGTTTACCAAGTCGACAAGCGAATACAACGGATCTATGACGGCAAAAGCTACCCTTTTGCTTTGCGGGTGCTTAACGATTCACTTATGCCAAGTCAACTCAGTAACCGCTCTCTGCTCTTGGCTATCGGCATTGTGCAAAGAACGAGATTCCGAGTCGGGCTGAAGGTCCCAAGTGACAGAGTTGATTGAATTTGAAGGCTTTTAGTACCCGAATCAGCACTTCACCTTCATCGGCGTTGACGCAATCGAATAGATGTCGGCCATTTTCGGTGACAGCCCATCGCTCGCCATACTGCTGAACCTTGAGTGACTCGAGATCGAACTGCCGAACTTGTGTTGAAAAGGGTACTTTTCGTGGAGCTTTGCCATCCACCAAGAAAAAGGTCAATCCGACCGAACCAACTTTACAAAACTCTGTGACGCGTAGCTGTTCGATTGTTCGCACCGCATCCCGAGCCGCCCACTCGCTGGGTCCAAAATTGCCAAAGATGTCGTTCCCAACTGCGATAATCCAATTGCTACCTTCTTTGCGTACTTCCAGCTTCTTGGGATCGAAACGAATCATCTCACCGACGTAGCCTACCCCGGGCACGGGAATTCCTACTCGCGTTAAGGAATCGATTTGGGCCTGAAGCGATAGTGCCGTTAGCGCAGTCTTCTGAATTGGACCAGTCTCTGGTCCCACGAAAAAATACGTCATTAAGGGAGTCGAGTGCCCGATGACTCCAATGCGATTAAAACCATAGCGCAGCACAGCAGCTAAAGCCTGATCGGCATCGGACTTGATGGGGCCAAAATTGCAGTGGATTGCCACATCATCCCGCAAGCACCAGGTGCCACGGATAGCCTCAACCCGTACCGTCCGAAGATCGATAATGTTGATCTGCTTGGCACCGGCACCGGTCGCAACAGGTCGATTATTCGAGTCTGCGGTAACGGTGCTTTGACCCTTAAGCTCATCTCCACTGGGATTAGTTGCTGCCATCGCAGGGCGACCGTTAACCAATCCGTATTCTACGATTGGCCGGGGATGGCCAATCGTGACCCACTCGGTGGGGCGGAGATCCTGAAAAACTCGGGCGGCATCACGAGCATCGAGTTCATGTTCACCGAAATTGCGCAATACTTGTTGCCCTGCCCATAACTGCCACGAACCACCAATCCGTTTCACGGAAATATCCATTGGCTTGATGCTGATTTTATTTTCTGGATATGGAAACGGTATTTCCTGGGATTGAGCGACAGGGTTAGCAGGTCTGGGTCGTTCCGAAATTCGCGACTGAGCCAGCCCATCCAAGTTCTGTGGCGACGACAAAATTGTGGGGTTCGATGATTCGGTTCGGGGAAGTACAGCTGGAGGCTGCGGGAGAGGCGGAAGCTGGGCAAGCACAGCCGAGTAACTTAACAGCAAACCTGCATTGGCGAGCAGTACTTTCCCTCCACGCATCCGATCCCCTCCCGGCAAAGAATAACGGTTCATCGGTAACTATCGGTTGTTGGGGTTGAAATAATCAGTTTTTCTTTTTGTTTTGTTGGGAATTAAGTGGTTGTTGCTCTTATCTCGCTTAATGCGTATCCTGCCGCTGCGTTGTGTTCTCAACCCAAACAGGAGTACCACTGTGAGCGAAAAGCGTGTTCGTGTCGCTATCGTTGGATTGGGATTTGGTGCGGAATTTATTCCCATCTACCAGAACCATCCCAATGCGGAGATGTATGCGATTTGTCGACGCAATAAAGCCGAGTTAGACCGGTGCGGTGATCAATTCAAGATCGCCAAGCGCTATACCAACTTTGATGAACTTATCAAAGATCCTAATGTGGATGCCGTCCACATCAATAGCCCAATCCCGGACCATGGGCCACAAACCCTAAAAGCCCTTCAAGCCGGAAAGCACGTTGCCTGCACGGTGCCCATGGCCACGAGTAAGGAGCAAATTAAGGAGATCGTCGAATTGCAGCGTAAGGTCGGCAAGGTTTACATGATGATGGAAACTGTGGTGTATAGCCGGGAGTATCTCTTCGCCAAAGAGTTGTACGACCGGGGTGTCTTGGGTCGGATTCAATTCCTTCGAGGAAGCCATCAGCAGGATATGGACGGTTGGCCCGAGTACTGGCCGGGGCTACCTCCCATGTGGTATGCCACCCATTGCGTCAGCCCCTGCCTGGCAATATTAAGCAACCCTAGTAAAGGTAAGATAGCCCTAGCTGAGAGTGTAGTTTGTCATGGCTCTGGTCGAATCCGCGAAGAACTGATCTCAAAGTACAACAGCCCGTTTGCAATCGAAACGGCTACGTTCACGATTAAGGGATCGGACGTTGTCGCCGAAGTAACACGAAGCCTGTTTGATACAGCGCGGCAATATCGTGAAAGCTTCGATGTGACTGGTTCAAATGTAAGCTTCGAGTGGCAACAAATCGAAGGTGAAGACCCCGTTCTGCATATGCGAGGTTTACCGGAGCCACAAATCCCTCGGCGCGTAAAGGTGCCTGACTATGCGGGACGGCTACCGGAACCGATCCGTAAGTTTACCGGTGCCATTCATGATGCCACCCACCTGAGTTTTCTCCAAGGAGCCGGGCACGGGGGAAGCCATCCCCATTTGGCCCATAACTTCTTGATGGCAGTCCTTGGTGAACAGCCCGCGTTTCCGGATGCTCCAACTAGCGCAAACTGGACGCTCGTTGGCATTTGTGCGCACGAAAGCGCCATGAAAGGTGGTGAACGGGTGACTATTCCACAGTACTAAATGCCACTCAATGCGATTGGCTTCATCAATCTGTCCCTTTCGTAAATGTGTGTGGTGTGGCACCCGAGTCTGACAACTCGGGTGCCATACATTGCTTATCGACTACTTCTTCTCACGTGGCTCCGGGGCTACTTCGGCGGGTTCGACAGATCCCGGCTCAGCTCGGACTTCACTTTCCGCTTTCCACGGCGGACTAACAAGCGGTGCTTCTTTGTCGATTCGTTCGGCAACGAATTTCTCACCACCAGCCCGGGTGGCCATCGCCAACAAGAGGTCCTTGCTAATATTTGCCGGGATAAATCGGATGGAACCATCGCCCATGACCGCGAATGTGCCCGGCTTGCCTTCAGGAGTGCCAAGGGTGTGAACGAACCCACGCATCGGGTCATTGGGATCCAGACCGCGCACCGTAGCACCGCCGCCAGCGATCCAGGGTTGCGAGAACCTTGGAGGGGTTTGCATCAGATAAATGGTGTAAGGAAGTCCATCTGTGACTTCTTCAACCCGGGAACCCCAATCGTAACCTGTGATTCCTAGGAGATGTTTTTCTGTTTCACTGGTTGGGTCGTACCGTGCAGCATCACGACCAATACCGGCAATTGCCACATAGTTGGTGCCGCCCAGAACCAAGCCATCGGCAACGAATGGTGAGGTAGCCCGCCATGCGGATTGGGGGTAGCTCGGTACCAATAATTGTGGCACCCAGGACTGTCCAGCCGGTAAATTCTTCTCGTCGAACCAGCTAAGCTCTTTGTTCACGCTTTCGTAGAGTCCCGTGTTGCCAAAGTAGGGGAGTAGTTCAACGAAGAAACTCACTCGCGTTTGCGGAGGGTAAGGCAACCCCATTCGGGACGAGTCCGCCAAGCGTCGTTGGGCGGTGCCTCGAGGGAACGCTTTGGTAGCCGCGATCATCTTGACCACAGCTTGAGACAAGGGATGGTTGGAAAGATCCGAGGCATAAACCGACATCTTGCCTTTAAGGGTGCTGGCCACGCCAAGGAATCGTGGTGCCAATAAGCGGCGGAAAATATCGTCATCCCAATTGAGTTCGATCGTGATCGTAATGTTTTGATCGACCAATCCTAGCCCAATGAACGAGGGCGGTAGCTGATTGGGATCGATTGGTGTGGGTGAGCCGGTGCCGCCGGGAATGCCGCCCGTTCCGGGTGGGTAACCCGATCCAGGATAGCCCGGAAAACCAGGATAACCCATCGGTCCCATACCCGGTGGAGGTCCTCCGCTAGAGCCGGAACCGATGCCGGGATTAATAGGCGGAGGAGGGGCACCACCGCCTTTGGCACCCATTCCAGGCGGTGGAGGAGGTGGTGGACCTGTCATGATCGGTCGGGATGAACCACCACCGGCTCCAGGGGTCAGCATTCCAGGTAGAGTGGTGCCGCTGCCCGGAGGGATACCCCCAGTTGGAATGCCACCCGGTGGGAAGAAGCTGCCGGGGGAGCCGGGGTTGGTTGGGTTGGAATAGCCGGGGCGTTGCTCACCCGCTGAGAAATTCACAAACTCAACCGGAATTCCTAAGAACAAGGTCATTGCTTGCGTGAGCGATCGAAGTCCAGGAGCCAAGTGGTCCTTGACTGCCTCCCGGGCCGCGCTATCCGACACCATGACGAGCTGTACAGAACCAATTGCTTGTTTGCCGGAAAATGAGTTGACATTTAATCCCATATATGCAGTCCGGCTCAAAACTGGTTCCACAACCTCACGGACGAGTTGGAAGTCACTCTTGAGTAATTTGGGATCGTACATCCCCGGTATTACTTGCTCGGCGTAGACAACTAATGGCGGATCTTCACGCTCTGCACCCAGGTCGATCAGTAGGCGCTTAAATTTTGGATCGAGAGACAAGTACAGCGGTCGCTCAGCATAGGCCAACGTCACACCAACTGGTGGGCTGCCGACAACACTCTGCGGCTTGGGATACCCGGTGCTTTCCAGCTCTTGGAGATATTGGGTCAAGAGAGCGTGGTCGCCAACGAGAATGTGTTCCGTGTCGTAAAAACAAACCCCTATGACTCGATTGGCGGAAGGCTTCTGATGACTGGTCGGAAGCTGGTCATAAAAATCGGCGAAAAGTGAGGCAAACGAAAATGTGTTGGCTACGCCGTTGATGAAGGGATTGGACTTAAAGGCATAGAGTGTGCGACCTTTGATTGTCTGTGGATCGGGGGCTACTTGCATTTGGGCCAAAATGTCCTTGTCCAGCATCGGGATGGCCAGGCGGATGATCCCAAAGGGGTCGCGGTTCTGGCCAACGTAAGCGTGATAGTAAACAGAAATATCGTCCAGGCTAAAGCCCATTGACCGGCGGAACATATCCTGAGCTGTCCGATCAAAAAGCGGTGAGGCAGGTGTTTGAATTAACCGTTCCACATCAAGTCGGAGCACACTGACCGTTTGGCTAGGAATCAGGTTGCTTGCTTCCTTGTTGCTGTACGGTAGGGTGCTCTTGGGGCGTTCCTTCTTCTTGGGCTTGCCCGTTGAGTCATCTGTTTTGGGCTCTGTGGGCTCAGTCTCAGATCCTTGAAACGTTCCTGATCCGCTCCCGGAACCTTTATTCGCGAAAGTGTTTGCTGGAGGGGAAGATTTGGGCTTGTCGTTGCCCATCATTGACAGCCCAACAATAGCGAGGACTGCAACGGCCAATACCCCAGCCCCAATAGCAACCAGTTTCTGAGTTTTCTTTTTCTTGGTCGCCGTGTCGGTTGCGGCTTCGCCCTTTTTTTTCTTAATCCCCTGAGGTTCATCCTTGGGAATACCGCCAGTAGGTTCCTCGACCTTAAAGCGGTATTTGCACTTCGGGCACTCAACCTTTGTACCAATGAGATTTGGGTTTTTAATTAAAACCGGGTTCTCACAGCTTGGGCACGGAACCTTGAAGCTGGGCATGGACCCTCCCCACACGTTGGCGAGCCATGGACGTGATGATGGCGAAATTCTCCAAGTACTATCTTACCTGAGACGATTGCCGGGGTACAAAGGATTTTACCCAGTCGTTGCACAGATGTTACGATGGTGACGGTGGAAGCAGGGGACGTAGGCCGGTTGTAATGAGCGCAAAAAACTATCAATATGAGTAGGTTTTTCGGGCTCTGCCAGGCCCGGATTGAGAATCCATGAGGAATTGTTGATTTTTTCTTCATTCCCCTGAAGCAGCCGCTATTTTAACTGAAGTTATCTGCTCGCTCGCATCGGTTGGCCGGTGTTGTGGAGCTTCTGCACCATGCCCACCTCGATTAACGGGTTTCTTTCTCGTATCCGGCCTCAAAAGTACGGCCGTCGCCAGCCATTGGTGTTGATCAACGGGTTGGCGGAACAAGCGGAATCCTGGTATCGTAATCAGCGTTTTTGGTCACGGTTTTTCGATGTCTACACGCCTAACATTTTGGCCTACGAAGGGGATGCACTCCATCGTCGGATCGCCGCTAAGGAACCCATATCGGTCGATTACCTTGTTGAACAATTGTATATTTATCTCGACCAATTTGTCCAGAGACCACCGTATCACTTGGTTTCGAGCAGCCTGGGTGGCAAGGTCGCCGTAGAATTCGCAGCTCTGTATCCTCACTTAGTCAATCGGGTTGTGCTGCTGTGCCCTTCAGGGATGGGTGACAAAGAACAACTCCCCATCATTGAGGGTGTCGTGGGCCGAAACGCACACGCTGTCGTCCGGAGCGTTTTCCACAAGCCCCGTCGCGTAGATCGCGAGATGCTGCACTACTACAAATCTCGCTTTGTGAACCGGAAATGGAAGACCGGCTTCTTAAAAACGGTCAGAGGTACGTTGGATCATAGCGTGCGTGAGCGACTGAAAGATGTAAAAAGTCCCACGTTGTTGGTGACGGCGGCCGGTGACAAAATCTGTTGTCCCAAGACCGCTGAGGAAGCTGCCAAGGATCTCCCGGCAGGTCAATTTCTTAAGATTCCAAAATGTGGTCATGCTCCACAAATTGAAAAACCCTGGCTGATTAATCGGCTAGTCGTACATTTCCTCAGTTCGACCACGCCGACTGCTCGTCTTCCCTGGACGCAACTGTTACTTCCGTAGCCCTTGAGTGTAAAGCCGATGCATAACCAGTCCCCGGCCGCTGATCCGAAATCCAACCCCAATCCACCCGCGGCTAGTCCGGTCAGTTCACCCAACGGTCCCGATTGGTGGCTAATGATGAAGGCGTTCCTCAAACAAGGTCGCCGCATTGCCTCGTTTGCCCCCAGTTCCCGTTTCATGGCCCGTAAGGTTATCGATGGGATCAACTGGGACTCTGCTCGGTGCATAGTCGAACTTGGAGCAGGCACCGGGCCAATTACCGCTGAAACGGTGAAACGATTGCGACCACACACTAAGCTCGTCGTTATTGAACTCGATCCAACGCTGTGTAGCCGGCTCAAAGCTCGTTTTCCGAACGTCTCCAACGTCGAGATCATCCAAGGCGATGCCACCAAATTCGACGTATTATTGGCCGAGCGTGGGATTTCCCAAGTCGATCACGTGCTCTCCGGGTTGCCGCTGCCCTCTTTCCCAGAGGAACTCCGCCATGCCGTATTGGAGACCTCCTCTCGTACCTTGGCCGAGGGTGGGACGTTCCGTCAGCTCACTGTCATGCCGCTTATCTACTACAAGATGTATTGCCGCTATTTTGATGATGTACGCTTCCGCTTTGTACCACTCAACCTTCCGCCTGGTGGCGTTTACGTTTGCCGCGGGTTCCGGCCCGGATACACCGACTGAGTCAAGCCGGATCAATAAGATAACAGCCCCGGGAGAGAACCCGGGGCTTTCTATTTGGAGGCCAGTATGCCTAACACTGCGTTTCTGGCACCCATCGCCGCAAACAAGTGGGTCCGTCGGATGGCCGACGCCGGCTTGACACGGTACGCCCATCATCGAACCCGGGAACTCGACCGCATGAACGCGGCTGAGGTGCAACACACTACACTGCTGCGTTTGGTTCGTTATGCCCGGAATACGAAGTTTGGCCGCGACCACGACTTTGCTCGCATTGCCAGCGTGGCTGATTATCAGGCCCGTGTGCCAGTTCGAGAGTACGAGTTCTTCTGGAATACTTACTGGAAGGATGTATATCCTCAACTCGATGATATCACTTGGCCTGGAAAGATCCCTTACTACGCACTTTCAAGTGGAACTACGAGTGGAGCCACGAAATATATACCGGTATCCTACGAGATGGTGCGGTCGAACAAGAAAACGGCCTTCACGACCCTAGCCTTTTTCAAGCATTCCTATCCGACGGCCAAACTTTTCACTGGTAAGTTCTTCTTTCTAGGCGGTAGTACTGATCTTCGTCAGCAAGCTGATGGCAGTCTGGCAGGCGATCTGAGTGGCATTGCCGCTCGCGAGTTTCAAGACTTCCTTCGACCTTACGTTTTCCCGCCCTATGAGTACACACTGATAACAGACTGGAACGAGAAGCTCAATCGCTTCGCCCAAATGAGTGCCCATGAGTCAATCACGGCCATCAGCGGGATCCCCGCTTGGATGCAACGACTCTTCGACAAACTCAAGCAGGTGACGGGAAAGAAAACGCTGGCAGAAATCTGGCCAAACCTGAGGCTGGTTATCCACGGGGGGACCAAGTTCGATCCGTTCCGGGAGCTTTTCATCAAGGAGATTGGAAGCGATCTGGTCAAGTTTTGCGAGGTGTATCCGGCTTCAGAGGGCTTTATCGCGACCGAGGATCCCCGCTACGGGCTGTTGCGTGTCGTGCCCGATCACAATGTCTTTTTCGAGTTTGTACCAGTTGAGGATTTAAATCGGGACCGCCCGACACGGCATACCTTGGCGAATGTGGAAGTGGGTGTGCAGTATGCAGTCGTGCTGACATCCTGCGCAGGCATTTGGTCTTACCTGATTGGCGACACGATTGCATTCGAGCGGAAAATCCCACCCCTCATTCGCTTTACGGGACGAACGAAGTACTTCCTCTCGGCTTTTGGTGAACATCTGATTAGCGAAGAAGTTGAGAGAGCAGTGGCGTTTGCGTGTCGAGAATGCGGTGTCTTCCAACTGGACTTCCACGTGGGGCCAGTCTTCTCCGCTGATCCCACCAAGCCTGGTCATCACTTATATCTCATCGAATTTGTCGACTTAGTACCGGACCTCACCCGATTTGCCAGGGCCATTGACGAGGAATTGAGCCGGATCAACGAGGATTATGCCCCACACCGGGTTGGCGATTTGGCCATGCTCATGCCGGAGGTGCGAGCCGTGAAGCGCGGCGGGTTTGATGAGTGGATGAAAGCCCGAGGTAAGTATGGTGGGCAGAACAAGGTGCCCCGGATGGATAACAGCGGCAAGATGACACTCGATCTGGCACGCTGGTTTGAGCAACATGGTTATCTGCAGCAGTAACCCTCAGGGTGTTTGTATCGCTTTCAGGTGAATTTTGAACGAGGTTTCAGTCGGTGGCTAATTGGACTTGGCAGGTTTGATCAAACTCACCGTTCAAACGACTCAGCGCCATACACCATAGGTTAAACGTGGCTTACTCGCCTACTTGGTGGCCGACGCTGACCCGGCTAACCACAACTCGTACTCGTTCCCGGTACCTCAGCGCCAGTGATAAAGCACGGTCGCTATCCTCGACAATCGCGAATACCGTTGGACCCCACGAACTTTGACCGACCGCTGCGATGCCGTATTGTCGGAGCGAGTGAATCAGTTCTTCGATTTCCGCTGAAGCATAGATGCCGCCCTGCACTCGAGTAAATGGTTCGCCCGCAAGGCGGTTGAACTCATAAACGGCCTCGCCGAATCGACGAAGATCACCTTGGGCAGCCGTCGGGAGGATTACCTCCTGCGCTAACCACCGTAATTGGTCGGGTTGGCCAGCTGCGGCACATGCAAAGGCCCGACGTTCACGTTCTCCGTACCAGCAGCTTGAACGCGCTGGAGTCAACAAGACCACCCGCCAATCGCTCGGTAATGCTACTCGCTCGATCAGGGGAGAAATGGTCTCTCCCTCACGTTTTCCCGCCTCGACAAGTAATCCACCATGCTCGAAACCGTGGACGCCGATCGCCGAGCGCTCTCCACGTCCGATTAATTTGGCTAACTCTGTGGCTGAACTCTCCCGTTGTCCACCTGCCATGGCTAACCCTTTTGCTACAGCCAAGCCCAATTGTGTTCCTACTCCCAGCCCTATGTGTTCCGGCGCGCATCGCTCGACCAATACCGCAAATGGTTGCCGTTCGCTCAACGGCTTGGCCAGCATGTAACGCATGGCGAATTCTTGGGCTCGGCTGGCGAGTAACCCTTCGAACTGCCAACTTTGTGATTGGCGTATGGTCACGGCGAGACCCGGGGTATCGACCATCAGGCCCACCCCACCAAACACCCGACCCGTGCGATCAGTACACCCTGGAGCTGGAACGTGGAACATGCCGAAGTGCAACCGGCTTGGCGCGATAATACGGATCAACGGCGTGCCTCCGCTTCGCGCAGTTTTCCTTCCAGCATCTCCATGGCTAGCAACTCCGCGTGACCGCCAGTCTTCTCAACGATGATTCGGAGTTTTCTGAACTCCGTCGCCACATCATTGAGAGCCAAGATATGTAATCGCGTGGCCAGGATGGCTGCTTCAACAATTGCGTGCTTGGCCCGGTTAAAGCCAAAGAAGTCCCGTTTGCGGCCTGAGTGGACCACCTCGGCAACCAAGGTTACACGTTCGCCACGATCATCCACGGATAACACACGGAATTCCAAGAATCGGCAGGTATCGCTCAGAACGACACCCTCGATTTGTTGTGCTGGTTCCGTAGCCGGAAACGGTATCACCTTACCAATTGCGGCTTTGGCGAGTAAGAGTACGTCGTCGGTGATGTGGAATACGCCTTGACGATGTCGCACTAAATTCTGATAGGTATGAGATGTCGGGAATGGGCGTAGCACGAAATGGGTCCAATCGGTCTCAACACGTGGGCCCATCGGAGCCAAGTGCGGCGATCCATCAACGTTGAGAGTTGTAACAAGCCCTTCGAGGATCATATCGGGTTGGAGACCATTCGGTGGCCGTGTGAGAGGTGTGGGTCGTGGTGGGTGATGTCCAGGGCACGAAGTAGACCGGCGGCTTTGTGCAGAGTTTCCTCATATTCCCGCGCGGGTTCGCTCTCGGCGACGATGCCCCCACCTACAGGGAACTGGACCCACCCGCGGCCAGCCGTGAATGTCCGAATTAAGATATTCGTATCCATAGCTCCATCGTAACCCATCCAGCCTAAACAGCCGCAATAAGGGCCTCGGGCGGTTGGTTCCAAATCGGCGATGATTTCCATTGCCCGAACCTTAGGAGCGCCCGTCACGGATCCGCCTGGGAAAGCCGCCGCAAGTAGGTCGAGGGGGCCTAAACCTGGTCGTAATTGCGCTCGAATTTCAGAAACCAGATGGTGAACAAATTGAAACGTCTCCACCTCGCAAATTCGCGGAACACGAACCGAACCATAAGCGCTCACTTTGCCAACGTCATTGCGCAACAAGTCTACGATCATGACATTTTCGGCCCGGTCTTTTGTGCTAGTCACTAAATCATGCCGGAATCGAGCGTCATCCTCCGGGGTGCAGCCACGGGGTCGCGTTCCTTTGATCGGCCGGGTTTCAATCCCCCCGTCTGAGTTCAACCGTAAGAACCGCTCTGGAGACGCACTGAGAATCTGGTACTCACCCAAGTCGAAGTAGCCAGCAAAGGGTGCCGGATTCAGCTGACGCAATCGACCGTAAAGTTCGAGTGGAGGCTCGTTCAGCGGAGCCAACAGCCGCTGTGAGAGATTAACTTGAAAGCAATCCCCGGCGTGGATGTAATCAACGACTCGTTGCACAGCTGCTTCGTATCCAAGCCGACTAAAGTTGCTGGTAACGTAGGGAAAATCGGGTAGCGGGTGCTGAGCATAAAACAATTCAGATGGTTGAAGCTCAGGCGTTGGCACTAAAGGTGAAATTGGAGTACGCGGGGAGCGGAGTAACTTGAGTATGGCTCCCACTTGTTGCTTTGCTCGCTGGAGGCGGTCTGAGGGAGTCTCGTAATCCAATTTCACTCCGCAGCTGACTAACCACGAGCGGTTAGTCAGGTGGTCGAATGAGATCACCCAGTCGTAACGTCCTAAAGCCAGATCGGGCACCGCGAATTCATCGTTCTGTGGAGGCCGAATTCGTTCAAACGCTCGCACCAAACCGTAGCCAAAGAGCCCCGCCCACCCGCCGATGAATGGTGGTAGGTCGTTGGGACGGGTAAGGGATTGGATCGGAAACTGGATATTGAAGAGAGGGTTCTGCGGTTCCTGAACTCGTCGGATGAGCGTTTCCTGTGGGTCTGCCATGACATACGAATAGCGGCCACGGGTAGGATGTTGCTCGGCCGAGTCCAGAAATAGTAAATGGGGTAAGTATGCCAAATGCCGGGCAATGGTCCATGGGTTAGGAGCCGGAATCAACTCCACTACCAGTGGACCATTAGGTTGAGTCTGCAGGGGAATGGCATCGAACTGGAGGAGGTCACCCGTGTTCATGTTTCCATTTTAGCGGTCTCAATTAGGAAGCGAGCGAGCCAAAGGTGGAAGCAGAAATAGCACAGTGCTCCTATCCGCTCACTCAATTGGCTCGCTGGATCGCAGTCACGGATAAGTTAGCCCTTGGCTTTCAGAGCTTCCGTCACCAACTCATCTACAGCTTTATCGAGCTTGTCGTTGCCCGGACTCCCGACCCATTTGTAGCGAATCACTCCGGTGTGGTCGATGAGATAAAGAGTTGGGAATGCCCTGACGCGGTACTTCTTGAGAACAGGGTTTTCAGTGCCGTTGTCCCACCAGTGAATCCAGGGCATCGGTTCCTTTTCTAGGAACTTGATAAGGGTCTCCTTCTGGTCATCAGCACTTACGCTGACAAGTCGGAAAGGCTTGTCCTTGAGGTTTTTCACCATATCCCGCTCGTGAGGAATCATGGCTCGGCAGGGTGGACACCAGGTTGCCCAAATATCCAAGAGAACCACGTTGCCTTTGTAGTCGGAAAGCTTTACCTTCTTACCTTCAAGAGTCATGTTCTCAACCTCGGGGGCAGGCTTGCCGACGGCCAGATTCTTAATGTCCTTGATACCTTCCAATTGAGCAGTGGCTTCTTTGCCCACTGTCGTCCCACCTAGTTTAACATCGCCTGCTTCCTTGATTGCCTTCTGGAAGTAATCGCTCGCCTTAGCAATGATGGCATCAATCCGTTTTTCATCTTCTTCATCCTCCAATGATTCAGCGGCTTGAAGACCCAAGAAGAAAAGGGCCAGGCCCTTAACTTGCTGGTCTGTGGATTTTTCTGCTGCAGCTTGCAAGAGTTTGAGTGAACCAAGCCCACCCCGAGCAAGCATCGGGATTAGGTCCTTCACTTTGGGGTTGTTAAGGTGGTGCTCGGCAATCAACTCGGCGGCTTTGTCAAATTCTTTACCACCTCCAAATCGACCCGTGATTTGAGCTACGAATTGCAGCATGTCAAAACTGTCAGGCGTTTGGGCATCTGCACCGATCAAGTCTAGAACTTTTTGAGCTGTGATTATGCTCAGTTCCCGTGCTTCAAGAGCTATCACGCGACGCTGGGTGGGGTCGGTCGCTGCTCGGGCTTTTTTCTCGAGCTCAGCGAAGTCTGTGTCGAATTTCTTTTTTTGCGCCGCGAATTTTTCTGCTCGGTCCTTGTCGTCCAGTGGACGAGATTCTTTGGCGAAGGCGATCAACAAGCCGAGAGTCAAGGACACTGCGGCAGCACACAGTACTCGCATTCGGAAATCCTCATCAGGGGAGGGAGAGAAAACAAACAGTTACACTAGCCTACGCGATTGAAGGAGTCCTGGGAAGGATTTCCTTATCGATGACTGTTTTCTGGTACTGTCAGGAAACCCCAACGAAGCGCTTGATCCTGGGTGTAATTCTTTCCCAAGGTTAACGCAGTGATCGCCTTGCAAAACTCGTAGCCAAGGTAAAACGCATGTGAGACATCAAGCTTCGGATCGGCCGCTGCCAGACGTTCGAATACCTCGAACGGGTCGGTTCCACACAAGTAGACGTTTCCGTTAAGCACATGGATTTCACCACGTTCCGCAAAGATTCGGTAGTTTGGGTCTGTAATTCTTGCGGCTAACTCAGCAAGTGCTTCATCGCCAAGCTCGTGGAGCTTGGGATCACGCAGCAGCACGAGGTTTGGCTCGATCCGCTTGGGGAGAACCTTCTGCCGTACCGCATGGTAAACAAGTCGACGCGCCAAGTCGAACTCCCGAACCGACGATCGGGCCCAATTAATCACTTCGGTGGTGAGTACACTGCGGATTCCCAGCTCCTGACAAAATCCAGCCAATAAAACATTCACGCCAGCCGAGTCTACGTCCGTGAGTTCGGTGAGGTTGCCGACACCCATCAAAAACTCGGCATCCGGGTACCGTCGGCGGGTTTCGATGAAACGGCCCAAGGAGGCGGCAAACCCAAATCCAATTGGCTCAAGGATTGGGTCAATTCGGTGTTTAATTCCGTGGGTTTGCAGTATTTCCACTGTACGGTGAAGGCTGTCGAGATCGGTTGGGGTATCCGGTATGGCAACGACCTCTAGATTGGGGTAACACTCGTGCCAACGCTGAGCATGGGCAAGAGTGGAACTGTTGACGCTAAGCACCAATTCGGCTCCCGCAGCCAAGGCGGATTCGACTTCTTCAGCTTGGAAACTGTCGATCGAAACGCGAAAACCCTCAGCGCGGAGCATGCGGACTGCGTCGCCCACTTCGATCCATGGCTCACCGGGATCACAGCCCAAATCGATTACATCAGCCCCGCTTTCCCGATAATGATGTGCTTCGGTAAGGATAGCCGAAAGGGATTTTGTTGGAGCGTGGTTGATCTCAGCAAGGATTTCGATGTCGAAGTGGCCGTACTCAGTCGGTTTGCCTGCTGAAGTACCAAAATAATCGGGTAGATCCCGAAGGTCTTTGGGTCCCAGCACGGTTGGTAGTCCCGTGGCTTGAATCACTTCTTCCAGATTACCCCGGCAATACCCCGGCAAGATCACACCCGTGGCCTGAATGGACTTCGGCAAATGACGGGCCACCCAGTTGGCTGTCATGAGTGCAGCCACGGTGATGGGCAAGACCGCAAGTTCGAACTCGAAACCAACTCGTGGAGCCAGGTTGGTTAGCACGCGGCGCAGGGCTGGCTCCGCAAGCTTCCCCGTGACGAACAAGAACCGCTGACGTTCGTCAGTCATAGGACCGGTGTCAGCGTTGGCGTCGTTGTGGGAGAGGGATCGAGGTCTTCCGGAGTCGTTTCGCGCCGCGTGGGGAATGCGAAGAGAACCCGCGTGCCGGATAAGCGATGGTAGTCGTCGCGGTCCAAAGTCACGCGCGGAAGCGGGTCGGGCTTGGGTGTCAGTAATACCTCATCCATAATCGAGGTCAGGAACGTTGCCTTGGCCACCAATTCCGTGTGAACCAAGTCTCCGTTGGATTGAATTGGAAAGCGTTTCAAAAACGCCGTTCGGAAGAGTTTGAAGCAACTGTTAACGTCAGCCAAAGGCACACCGTATATCCATTTGGCTTTGAGACGATAGCAAAACTCCCGCCATCCATGCCAAGGAGGTGGTTCCTGAATCGGCATCCCGGCGAAGATTCGCCAAAAGAGTCGCCAACCTCGCCCCAGCCATTTGACCACGGCCGGGGTGGGTAAGCCGGTGCGACAACCACTGATTAGGTCCGGCTGTTTCCCCAAAATATCGTCGCGAACGTCGATTCGTTCGAGAAGCAATCGGAGATTGCCGGGTGTGTACGGATAATCGAGAGCCGTGTAAAAGAATAGGGGATGTGTCGTTTCACTTAATGCGGTTCGGATGCACGCTCCGTATCCGCGAGGTGTTTCATGGCGCAGCACCCGCAAATAGGGGTGTCGGTTCGCAAGCTGCTCGGCAGCGGCAAGTGTGCCATCGATGCTGCCATCGTCAACAACGAGGATCTCAACGGCTCGGCCGAGCTTACCAACCACCTCGCCATAAGCCGGAATGCTGGCGAGCCGGCCTGCAGCGTTTCGCACCGGGACGACGACGGTGACGGCATCAGCGGGTTTGACCATGATCAGCGTCAAAACTTCAGTAGGAGCTATTCATTTGTGGTGCCTTCTGACACCCATGGCGCAACTTCGCAATCAGTCTTCCGTTCGTAGGAAAACCAGGGATCGATCCGGCTTGCCTTGAATCCACTCATCCAATCGGCCAATCACCACCAATTTGCGCTTCGTGATGATTTGCCCCGTGGCATGAACATATTCCGGTGGCATCACCACGAAGTGTTGGCCGGGTGCCGAGAGGAACTCGTTGAGTTCTTCCCATTCAACCAAAGTACGGAGTGGCGGTCCCAGATGGAAGCTTAACAAATGCGACTCCATCCGAAACTGTAAAATGGGCTGCGGAGCAGGGGCATAGTGTCGGATCATCGTTGCGAATGTACGCTTCTGTTCCCTGGCTTGGATCGCCGGTTCGACGCCAAAATGCATGATGAGCCAGATACCGACTGCGATGAATATAGCCGAGCCGAACACCCACCGACCATATTGTTTGGTAAGGGGTAAGATCCGACTATTCCACCACGTTTCGGCTGTGGAGGCTAATACGATGGCCGCAAAGGGGTAGGCGGGCAGCAGATAATCGGCCCGCTTGAATCGTGCAGATGAAAGCACCAGGAACATCATCGTGAACATGATCACGCCAAACCGCAGGGTCGAATCGGCTCGCCATCGCCCAGTATAGAGACTCCAGATCGCTAAACCGATTAACATGGGTGTCCAGGGAAGAAAGTCGAGTGCAAAGCGAGGAAGATAATACCACCACGGATGTGTCGCCAGCAGTGGTGAAGTTCCGGCAAATCGGGCAATGGTGTGGTGCCAGAAGAACTCTCGAGCGAATTCTCCATTCGTGATGTGGTTCGCCCAGAGGAACCATGGCAAACTGACACCTGCAACCACCAAAGGAATCATCAGCCAGGAAATGTTTGGTACCGGCGGCCGCTCAATAATAATCCAAGCAAGAGCAGCCGGAACGATCAATGCCAGCGCAACTGGCCCTTTCAGCAATGCGGCACTCGCAGCAGCAACAGCGGCGAGGAGGTGCCACAGGATCGCGGATCCAGCAACTCGTCTCTTGGATGTCCATGTTGAATCAACGGGAGTACAACCCTGTTGGAAGGCAATCAGTGCCACCGTCACAGCACAGGTCAAAGGAATGTCGATACGGGCGGTGCGTGCAAGCCCCATGAAATGATTGGCTGTAGCTAGAACGAGCGCAGCACAAACGGCCGCGGTTGGACGTCCCCTAATCCATAAACTCGCATAGACCGCGACTACACAAATTAAGCCGGCCAGAGCTGCCGGCGCTCGCGCCGCCCATTCATCGACCCGACCACCGCAAAGCCAACCAACCGAAGCAACTAACCAATAATATCCTGGAGGCTTTTGTAGATCTCTTCGGCCATCAAAAAGCGTGGGCAAATCCCACGCTCCGGTGTTGAGCATGTTCTGGGCGTTCTGGGCGGCTCGGGCCTCGTGGCTACTCACTAAATCTCGATGCCCTAGCCGTGTAAAGAACAGTGCAGCAACGAAGAAAAATGTCAGCCAGACGATCTGTTTTTGAAACAATGCCTGACGTCGGCTGACTCTGCTTGGAATCCTAGCGTATGTAGCAATGAATTGGCGCATCATGCAGCCCTACGCAATTGACTGGAATCGCACAGCCGCTGATAGAGCGGACAACGAGCAATCAACTCGGCATGGGTTCCAACGTCCTCCACGCGACCGGCATCCATTACCACAATCCGATCAGCAATTTCCAAGGTATGCAACTTGTGAGTGATGAGAAAGACTGTCCGACCCTTGACGAACTCTTTCAGCGCCTCGTGGATGTCGGCTTCGCTCACTGTGTCGATAGCGCTACTGAATTCGTCGAGTATCAGAATGCTAGGGTTGCGGAGGATTGCGCGAGCCAGAGCTATCTTTTGCTTCTCACCGCCGGAAAAGTTCACGCCGGAATCGCCCATGCGGGTGTTGTACCCCTCGGGTTTTCGTTCAATGAACTCGTGCGCCCGAGCTCTCTTTGCCGCCTCAATTACTTCCGCAAGGGTCGCTCCACGCTTCCCATAGGCTATGTTGTCAAAGACCGTCTCGTCAAACAGTTGAGTATCTTGTGTTACAATGGCGATGAGTTTGCGAAGACTACGCAAGTGAGCCGTACGAATGTTTACCCCATCGATGAACACAGCACCGTAATCCGGATCGTAAAAACGGGGCAAAAGGCCCAAAAGCGTAGATTTCCCCGAACCGTTCGCACCAACAATGGCGATGGTCTCTCCCGCTTTTACAGTTAGGTTAACATTGGCTAAAGTGGGATGTTCGGAATCGTCCGGATTGTATGAGAAACACACATTGCGGAACTCGATGAATGTTTCCAATCGTTCCCGGCTTACCCCGAGCTTGGCAGCCAATTCCTCAGGTGACGGAGAACGACCGAGTACCAGTTCCAACTCTCGCCGCACAGCGTCCAACTTGGTGGCCTTGATTTGTCGCACCTCCTGTAGTCGAGGACCCTGCGGATTGGCCTTCACGACCGGCATGCGGGTATACAGCTCGTAAATCCGGGTAGCGGCAGCCTCGCCGGCTTGGATCTTGGTATAAACGCTGGTCAACCGACGCACGGGATCGGCAGTGGCAGCAAGAAAAGCATAGAGCTGCAACAATGTCGCGAAACCGAGGGGCTGACTGGTCATACGCACCCCCAGAATGTGTGTGTTACCAGTCACCACGAGATAAGTTCCCGAAGCAAGAGCCAGCCCAATCGCCGACACAACTAGAACTTCGACAATAGGCCCGCTCGCCGCATCAATGTAAATCACTCGCATGGCTTTGCGGAGGTAGTCGCGGCTGGCCGCACGGAAGCGACGCCGAGCATGGGACTCACGAGTGAATCCTTTGACTACACGGATTGAGTCAAAGGTTTCCCGAACCAGCTTGTACATGGCACTCATGCGTTCCAGCAATTTTCGCGCAGCCTTCCGCATCATTTTGCTGACCCGCACCAATACCACGATTGCCAGTGGTACCACGATGACGAAGACTACTGTCAGTTGCCAGCTAATCAGGCACGCGACAACTAGGCAAGCAATCCCTTTGAGTGGTTCTCCGACCATCCGTCCAAAGAGCACCTTCAGACCAACTCCGACTTGCTCGGTGTCGTTGGTGAAGCGAGCCATTAGTTCTGGGGTTCCCGTACTAGCGAGTTGGCGAACATCCTGATGAATGGCTCGTCGAAAAAATCCATTGCGGAGATCAAAGAGGGTACGGTTCGTAACGCTCCCGACTAATGATTCATGAAAGAATTCAAAGATCCCTTTCACAGCCAAACCGATGATCACCGCAATGAGAATGACGACGACCGTGTGAAAGCGGTCCTCGGGCAGATAGGAAATGACCTTGGCTTTGAGCAATTGGTAGCGGTAAACCCAGGTGGCGTAATAATTCAGCTCGCCTTCCAATTTGGCGATTTCTTGTGTGTACTTCCGTTCATAAGTCTCCTTGTTTTCCAAATTTGGTAGCTCATCGAGCCGCTTAAGCTCACGTTGCAAAAATGCAATGCGCGCCCGACGTTCCGGGTTATCCAACTGCTGTTGGTGGTCTTCGATTTCTTCATCCACCCATTGCTGCAAGTTCTTGTCGGTGCTGAGGATCTTTAAAACTGGGTAAATTGCTGAGAGATTGAGACTCCAGAATGCTGCCACGAGTAATGCACAAATGACCGAGGCCAGCAGCCGATAGCGATACGGCCAAGTGTGTTTTAGTACCCAAAAGAAGTGGCGCATGGCCCCCTCGTCTCGGCTTAACTACTCCGGCGGGGGTTATACCCACATCTAGGCTGTGTAAACAAGCCGGCTTGCCCGGATCACTTTTCGACCCATAGATTGCCCGGGGCCTAACTCTTTGCAGGTCAAGGCGTGGATCACACACTGCTACGTTCGTGGCTGGGCTTACCGCCGGGGTCCTGGCCGCCAGATCATTACACCTTGCTGGGCTTGACCCCGGGCCGAGTTGATCTGGCGACGATCGAGGCAACAGTTCTAGCTCGTATGGAATTGTTGCGACCACACCAACTTCTGCACCCAGATCTTGTGACGGAGGCAATGAACCGCCTGGCTCAGGCCCTGATTTGTCTAACCGATCCGGTCGCGCGAGCTGCTCACGATGCCGAATTAGGTATTGGACCGGGCGGACCGGTATATGTGGGAGCCGAAAACCAGCATTTCGATTTCCAATTATTGCTTCAAGAATCCAACCAACAACTCGCCACCGCCAAGCCGCAGGTCGCCGCGCCTTATATCCATGCGGAAATCGTTTCACAGAATCAGTTACCGAAAAACTCGGTTGCATCGGGCTTTCCCCAGCGGCTCGGTCCCGCATTCGAATTGGTGGAACCTACGGATGCGACGGTGATTTCGACCGCAGAAAAGGTAATTGAAGCCAAGCTGCTGGCCCTAAGCCCTCATGCTGAGGGGGCAATCAACCGCCGTAGTATTTATCGTCGACTCGTGGTCATGAGACGACTCTTGTCCGTATGGAGAAAACTCCAACCGGTGTTGGCTGACCCAAGTGATCAATTTGACCGCCCCACTCAAGTACTGCTTTTGCTGGATGCCGTGGCTGCAGTCCAAGAACTACTGCGAGCCCATCCCGACCTAATCGGCAACTCACGCCAACCCGGATCGCTTGTCACGCTGTTGCTCCGTCAGCAACACTTTTTATCGACTTTGCGGATGCTGTTGCCCGACCAACGTCGCGCTTTGGCCATCGACTGGAGAAGTGCTGAGCAATATCTGGCACGCGAATCCCGACGACTTCGCAAACTCGTCCGCATGCTCCGTCCACGCCGACGTTACGTCTCTTGCCGTCGAGAAGCCCTGAGCTGGTTCATCCCCAGTCCGGCGCTGCTCGTGTTCGTTGTCGCCATGTTCGTGATAGCTGTGGCACTGTGGCGGGGATTTGTGCAACGCTGAAACATGTAAACCCTTGACATGAACCCATACCACGCCTAGACTTAGGCGCAACTGTCACCTGATGATCGGCGGGCACCTCGCGGGGACCAACTCACGTGACTAAAAAAGAAATCGTCAAAGATATTTGTGAGCGGGCCAATCAAAAGAAGCTCATGAAGGGCAACTTGACCCAGCTTGCGACCAAGGAAATCGTTCAGTGGACTTTTGAAGCGATCATCGACACGTTGGTTAAGGAAGGCCGAATCGAGCTTCGGAATTTCGGTGTTTTCGAAGTTCGGCAGCGGAAGTCCCGCAAAGCTCGCAATCCACGGACGGGCGAACGGGTGGACGTGTCGGCTAAGAACGTTGTGACTTTCCAACCCGGCAAGGAAATGGAGGAACGGGTTCGCAAGGAAGCCAAGCCAATCGAACCTAAGAAGAAGACGCGTAAGCAAAAAGCGATTGAATTGCCTGGGAATACCGAGGTTGAGCCGGTACTTCCCCTGTCGGCTGCTCCAGAGCCAGTCGGGGCTGGGGCGGGCAGCGATCTTCCCGGCGCGCTGCCGTGATCGAACCCGCTCTCCCCTAACGAGAATTGCTCACACAAAAGGGTGGGCAGTTCTCATTATTGTTTAGAGCCTGCACCACTTCAAAAAATACCAAATCCGTTTCAAGGATGGGAACGAATTTGCCGATTATATCACCACAGCTCACGCCGGTCGTCCGACCTGTAGGGGAACAGGAAAGGCGACTGCTCGCGGGGTGGGGGGACACCTGCGCACGGAGGCCTTATGGTCCATAAATTGCTACTCGGGTTGATCGCCGTCGTGGGGCTGGCGGCAAATAGCGGGTGCATTCTCAACCAATATTCGAGCAATCCGAATGAGCGGATGGAGCAGTTGCTTTATCAGTCGGAAGATCTTCGCCAGATCAACAACGAGTGGCGGCGGTTTTGGTTTAACGACCAGCCTAGTCATTTGACACCTGAACGCATCCACGGTGGAATTCTCTAGCTTTCGTTGGTTAGGCCCGGCACGGTTTTGCGCCGTCTGCCACACCGGAACTCTCGTGGCGGGATGTTCTTGCGTGCCGGGAACCAACTGCGGCATTACTGTAGTGTTCCAACGATGGCGGGATCCGAGTGAATCCCGTGAACCGCGACCCGAGAAATGACGACTTCTCCGGTCGCGGTGACCGTAGTTTTCATTGCCCACCGGTAGACATGGTGGGTAATTCGGTGGGAGTGCCTGCGGTACGCAACCCATCACCACTTACGCGCATGGCCAAGGTCGCTGGTTTGCCGGCGTTGGCTACCTTCACTAAAAGCATGTTCCATCCCTGTTTCACATCAACCGTGAACTGCTCCCTTGGGTTGCTGGGAGCGATCGAGCGACTAAACACGGATACCTCGTTCATCCACACTCGCATGGGGTTGGCACTGGTTGTTGAAACGGTGATTTTTTGCGGTTTTGGCGAATAAACATAAGCTCGGGCATAGACCGCGCCTTCCCCGCCAGTGAAAAGCGACTGGAGGTCCAGTGTACCGCTGGGATCGGCGTAGAGCGTTTGCCATTTCGCTCCGCTTTTCACTTCTGGAGTTGCGGAATTCATGTCGGCCGGATACGGGCCAGTCACGCCTACTTCTACTACCAGGCCTCGAAGGGCTTCCTGTTCCGTTCGACTTTTGAGGAAAGCCAAGAGGTCGATGAACTGATCGTACGTGATCTGAGCGACAGAATTGTCGGGCATCAGCGATACTTTCGACGCTGTCACCGTTTCAATCTCATCCTTCGGAATGCGAATGTCCCGTCCTGTTGCTTCCCGAATCAGCAATGCGGTGTCGTCTTCCTTGATCTTTAACCCATTGAAGACCTGGGCATCGACCGTCACCACTCGGTAGGTTTGATAGCCCTCTTTGATTTCCTTGCTTGGGTCGATCATCGACTCCAGGAGTTTATCGATCCCGATGGTTTCCCAAACCCGGGTTAAATCTGGACCGACCGAACCACCGACGCCTTCCATGCGGTGGCACGTCGCACATGCCAGCAGCTTGGTATTCAGGTACAACTCGCGACCCCGTTTCGCGTTCCCCTTTTCGCTGACCTGCTTGCGAATCTCCTCGATACGGTTGGGTTCCAGCGAGACACGCAAGGCCCCGCGCAGTACCTCACCCCGTAATTTCACGAAGTCCGGATCCTCGGCAAATTTGTTGATCGCCTCATTCACTTGGGGGAAGAAATCCCGGGGAAGTTTGCTGGCAATGAACCGATCGGCGACGAGTTTTGCGCCCGGCTTGGTCGCCGTCAGGATCGCGATTGCCTCCTTGAGCAGGTTGGAATCGGAGCTTTCGAGTAACTTTTCGGCTGCCGTGCGGCCGGCCGTCGCATCGAGTGCAGCGAGCGATCGCAGCGCTTCGGACTTGAGCGACGAAGCGGTATTGCTGCCAAGTAACTCGCGAAGGGATCCGATCGCTCGTTTGTCGCCGAGCACCCGTAACGCCTGAATCGTCGCGGCCCGTTCCGATTCCCGCCGCGCGGGGTTGTTCAGAATCTCGATCAGCTTCGGAGCCGCTGCCGTTAGTCGGATCTCCTCCACCGCCTTGATGGCGACGTACCGTGCGTCGTCCTCGGGATGATCCAAAAGGCCCATCACGATATTGGTCGCCTTCTTGGCATTGGCCTCGCCACTTGCAGCCAGGACCTCGACCGCGGCCGCGACCACCTCAAACGATTCATTCGGGCGCCGAGCGAGGTATTCCACCAGTGGGTCGAGCGGTAGGGGCGGATCAAACTGGTAGTTGGTGAAGGAGCGAACCAGGGCTTCCCGTTGCGCCGTGCTGATGTCCGGCCGCAGGAGCATCTCGGGAAGGGCCGCCGCACCTTCCGGGGTGCGTAAGGCAAGGAAGGCTTGCACCACGCGGTTTCGTTCCTTTTCGCCTCGGTCGGCGGCTGTCAAGAGCGCTGCGATTCCGGGTTGACCAAGTCGCTCAATCGCCCGGATGTAGCCATCGTTCAGGAAGGCATCGCCCGGAGCATCGGCAAGATACCGTTCCACGATGGTCGTGGCAGCGCCTGCGCCACCGATGCGACCCAAGGCCAAGGCAGCAACCCGACGCACGGCCGGGTCACGGTCGCTGAGAGCTTTAGTAACTGCTGCTGCGACCCGCGGATCCCCTCGCTGCCCGTGTAGGGCCAGGCCATCCACCGCGACCCGTCGCACATCGGCTGACTGATCGTTTGTCGCCAGTAATCGGAACAGATCCTCGACATCGCCGTTCCAGTAGGCCATCAGTACACCCAGAGCGGGCAGCCGGGCTTCACCGCCCAAGCCACCGGACAGGAGTTGCCGCACGACGAGATCGCGGCTCTTGGGGCCGCGACGCACCAGTTCCTTCCGGGCTTCGACACGATCCGTCAGGTCGGGTTTGCTCAAGGCGGCAACAAGCTGCTCGTCGGGCAGTTGCTGGATTTTGGCCCAGCTATCCATGCCACGCCGGGGCAACGCGGGTTGGTCTTTTGTCCCGGCCCAGGTAATTCGATAAATGCGGCCATGCTGGCCATCCCCCGACAGTTTCCCCGCACCGCCGGAGTTGGTTCGCCAGTCACACACGTAGATGGCTCCGTCCGGTCCGGTCACCATCTGGCAGGGACGGAACAGTGGGTCCTCGCTCTTGAAGAACTCGAACTCATGGGTGATCGTGAAAGTGGCACCCTTCGGAGCAATGCGATACGCCCGCACCAGCTTGCGGAACACGTCCGGGTAATAGAGCAATCCGCGATACTGCTGCGGGATCCGGGTATCGTGGTAAATCAACAAACCGGCCGGAGAGCCACGGCCTGTCTTCAGCATGGGGGGAACTTTGCCGGGTAGCTCGCCGGCGACCGCACCCCGCAAGTGGTCG
>Ga0272446_1002203_pt1 | contig 27066 bp, 21 predicted proteins | sample YNPCB0061_FD_194587 | JGI IMG/M metagenome (GOLD analysis project Ga0272446, IMG submission 194587) | Hot spring microbial mat communities from Yellowstone National Park, WY, United States - YNP-CB-006-1 | ecosystem: Environmental > Aquatic > Thermal springs > Hot (42-90C) > Sediment | place...
TGCCAAAACTACCGCCAAAGTTACCAGCACAGACTGCACCAATTGCTTCTCCAAGTTCATAATGTCCCGCTCAGACTGCTGAGCTTTAGCATCAAAAACTGCCATAAAATACCTCCAAGCTACAACCCCTCATTTTATCACTTTTTCCTTTAATATAACATATCTCACCCCATGTCTGACATTAGGGAAAACTATTTTTTAATAGATAGATTAGTTAAAGGTTTTTGTAAAAAATTCCCCTAAAATTTTAGTAATAGGGGATATAAAGTAGTAATAAAAAGACAGGGAGGACATATGGAGAAAGTACAACAAGCGGAGGAGCTGATAATTAGTTTAAGTCGGAGAGTATATCAACAGATGTTAATTGGTTGTCATGGGCGGTGGAATCAGGAGAACAGGATTGATTTTCGGGACAACTTAAATGCCATCAAGAGTTTTTACCAGAATGTGAATCGTTTTATCAACAAGTACAGGGATTGGTTTCCTGACATGGAGGAAGCAGTTTTACGGCAAGCGGGGGACAATCTTTTAGGGAGGGTATGCCAAGCGTTAGAGGTGTCAGAGCGGGACATGAAACTAGCGATTGGGGAGACCATTTATGTCAGTCAGGAGCAGGTGAAGGGGAGGGACAATCGGGCCATTTTAGGGGAACTGCGGGATGGGGTAAGTGCTGACACCCTACTGGAATTATACGAAACTAGGTACAGCAAATTTGCGGAGCGGAGCAAGACAGAACTGGCCATGAAACGCAGTAACATCCCAGAGAACAACGGGTACATGGTTTACATGATTGCCAGACACCAGCCCCAGTATTTTCAGCATATTCCCGACAATGAGTTTCCCGAAAGTTTACGGCAGATTCAGGACAAGGAAGCGAGGTTAAACACCTATAAAGAGTATTTAGACAAGTACCAGAACAGTCAACTGCATCTCTTACCTGCGGACTTTGTGGCCACTTATCAGGACACCATTCCAGCGCCCATCAAGCTCAGTAGCGAGACATTACAAGCGGTGAGGGATGCCAACAGTTTTACCGCCAATGTATTGACTCCCAAGTCCATAGAGCAGTGGATGAAGATCGTGCTCAATCTGGACATGAGTACGGATGAGAAGATGACTTCCCTGCAAAAACTAACGGAAGCCTATGCCATTGCCAAACAGGACAAGTATTACATTCCCGAATCCAGTCATGGGGACAAGACCCGTGAACTAGCGGAGTATCGGATTAAGGGAGACGAGCATGGTCTAGTGGGCTACAGTTCAGGCAACTTCCCCAGCCCCATCAGTTTAGTGAACGAAATGATGGATTTAATGCACAGCCACATCCTGGTATCCAACCAGAAGAAAGCGTTACTAGACTTGACCCAAGGGAAGGAGTACAAAGCCATAGAAAGAGCAGGACGGAAGCGGAAGTCCAAGGAAGCCGAATTAGTAGCATAGGAGCAAAATCATGACTGTAGCCGATATTCTGCCCCTAGACAGGGAAAAGTTATTACAGTATGGGGATGAGACGATGGTAATACTGGATGGCAGGGTCAGTTTAATCACCAACAGCAATGGCACATCCTGCATTAGATTCTTTGACAAATACCTAAAGACCAGTCGGCAAATTCAAGTGGTCATGGACAACGAGTTGATCTTTGAGTCCATTGACGGAGAGATCACCATTGACCAGAGACAGTATATTTAGGAGGAAGTATGTACTCAACCCTTACGCAGAACCAAGTCAGTGTAGCCCAAGACATCCTCATCAACTTACAGGCGGATAGCACCTGTAAAGACCTACTGCAAGGGAATCACGGTATCAAGACCGACCTGGACAAACTCCTAGACCCGTCCCTGTCCCTAGGGGAGGCGGAGGCGATTCACCGAGCCAACTGTCGCACAGCCCTAAAACGGCTATTTCTCAACAATATCAGCTTCATCGAGACCAATCATCAGCGTTTTCACATCAGCAAAAACGAGTTTCATCAAGCCAACGAACAGCTTTTAGAACAATGCCGTCAAGCCTTGGGTGTGTCCCCAGCCGACCTCAAGCAAGCCATAGAGGAAGGGATACAGGAGAAACAGAAACAGACCCGCCTAGGCATAAGTCGGAATCTAGTGGAGGTACAACGGAAGTGGGACAGGCAGTTCTTATATCGCATTGGCGAAAAGTGCCCCCATATCATCCCTTACCTAGATGAAAATCTCCTCCCCGAAGGGCTGAGGCGCAAAAACCTCGAAAAAATGTGTCAAAAGGCTGGCATACCAGCACGGAACCTGGAGCAATTCCAAGCCATGTGCTGGCAAAAGACCATAGAAATCTGTCAGACTCAACCCAGGGAAAATACGGCCATCAAGCTCTACGAAGCACTGACGGGGCGACCAGCCTCCTTCCAGTCCCTACGGGCCATGGAAATCTACGAAAACAGCGGAAGGCGGAATGTGGACAAACTGAGGGAAATTGAGCTAATCAAGGGGTTAAGTACCTTTTGTCTCTATGCAGAAAATGCCCACCAGGATTTGACCAGCTCAAGAAGTTTGACCCTCAATGACAGCCAAAAGGAGATACTACTAAAGGCGGAGACCGCCTTACAAAAAATTGCCAAAGCATGGAACCAGAAGATCACGGTGGGCAGACCCTATGTGATGAACCACAACACCAGTGCCCAGCAAATACCAGATGTGCTATCCCAGCTGAAAGCCAAGTTAGAAAAACTAAGTCTATTAGCGGAAAACAACCCCGACCGAGAACCCATCTCCCAAGTACAAAAAGAGATCAACATAGTGGAGTCCATGCAACGCTACCAGCATGAGATACGGGAAAGGGAATTCACTTTAGGTCTGTGCCTATCCCCCATAACCCTGAATTATTTTAGAGAGCGAAGCTGTCAAATTGTAGAGCAGAGTCTGTCTTGGATACAGGTATTGGAACAACAGGATTTGACAGGGAAAGACAGTATCCGTAACAAACTTCTACCCAATTTGCAAAAAATTGTGGAACAAGGTGCAGTGATCGAGGAGGAACTGACCAAAATGCGGTATGTTGCCCAAACCAAATTTCAAATAGACAGCAACCCCCCCACAGTGGAGTTCCGTAATATAGACTTAGAATTAACCAAAGCTAGGGCGGATCAGGTTATTAGCCGAATGCAGACAGCAGTAGCCCAAATCACTACCAGTGAAAAAGTGCTTCAGCAAATTCCTGAACGCCTCACCTTAAAAGCACCCCAGCCTAGCAAACAATCAGCTCGCACCAAAGACAAAGGATACGAGATGTAATATGAACATCAGCCTACCCACCATCGCCGAAATCAGCAGTTACGGTTATCGGGAAGCAGTGCTAATCCTGGACAAGGAAGAATCCTGGTGGCTCGACAGTTGGTCTGAAATCTGCCTAGACCATCTGCCCCGCAAAATTGCCCTAGCCAAAGAAATTGCCCTGTACTGTGATGACTGTCTGGTATATCACGAAGTAAATGGTAAAACTTTATTAGATGATAGGGGGTGGCATATTACAAAAAAACATGATACAAATAATATCAGTACCCCTATGACAATGTTACAAGTAGAGGAAGCCCATGAAATGGATCAAGAATACTCTAAGGAAGATCGATAGCACGAAAGAGGAATTTATATTCAACTACTATTTGTGTGGCACTATCATTTTGATTACCCATGAGAGTACCCCACCAGCCCATGCTCAATTTTTACAGGGGGCGGAAAATGCGTTGGTAAATCTAGCCACAAACGGACAACAGGGAGACACAGCCAATGCCATGTCGAGCCTAATCAAGATACTGATGAATATCTTGCGTCTATTGTATGGTATCTATATGATGTATGGGGTACTGAGTACCTGGCAAAGCATTCAGCGGGATGAGAACTGGTCAAAGGCGGCCACACCCCCAATCTTTTTGTTGATTGCCGTAACCATTTGTGATCAGATACTGACCCAACTGTTCAAGCCATCGGGGAAGACGACAGGATAGCCCATGACTTTAGCAAGATTCGGGTTATTGGTTCTGGTCGGTGTAGCCATCAGTCTAGTGTTAAGTGATACTGCCCATGGTCAAGTATTCTTAATTTCCTCAGAAAAAGCCATAACCGAGTTTATGGCGGGTAAGGAGAAGTTAAAGGATGCCATACCCTTAGTGCAGTGGGCAGTGAACTTAGTCAGACTAATCATGGCTGTATTTTTATGCTACTCAGTTTTGGGCACATTTCATGCCATCCAGAGGGATGAACCCTGGACTAAGACCATCTCCCCAGTTTTATTTATTCTGGTAGTTACCTTTGTCATTGATGTAGTCGTACCCATTCTAGTCAAGAAGTAAAATTATGCGTCCTGTGAACCGCCTGTTAGGGAAGAAGCCCAAACTGGCTTTCATTGAAGCATCCCAAGTAATTCCCACCCTCCTGATATTTTGCGTCAGCATTTTGTTAGGGGCGATATTTAGCTTATCCTTAGAGAATCAACTGATTGTATTTTTATGGCTAGTATCGACTTGGTGGGGGGCCACGGGGCGAAGGCCCTGGCGATTATTGTCTAATTTTATTAGCAAGCCGAACTGGACGAGGGGTTATGCCCGTAATTACAAGTTAAGTGAGAGTTTAAAGCGGGGGAGAAGGGGATGAAGCAGAAGATTGGCAAGCAAGTGATTGGTGCGCCCAAATGGGGGAATGTGAAGCCCTTTGAGGACACCATGAATCTACAGTACATTTTGAAATACGAGATGCGGGGGGTGGAATGTGCGTGTTATTTCCTAGAGAAAAATGAGGCATTCAAGTTTATTTTTGGCTGGACGAGCAGGGGGATTCACGCCAGTCTGACGCAAGAAGAGATGGAGCCGCTATTTGATGCACTGGAATCGGGGTTAAAGGACATTCCGCAGAACGAGAGGTTGACCATCCGTCAGAGTAGCTTTGTGGATTGTCGGCAGAGGTTAGAGGAATTAAAGCATCTATTTGATCAAGCGCCCACTAGGGAGTTGAAATTTTTGATGTATTCAGAGATGGAGCGAGTGAAAGAGCTAAGTCGGCAGGGGTTAAGGAAGCCGAAGCGCCTGCGTATTTTCGCTACCTATACGGTAGAGCGGGAGGAGGACAGTAAGGAACTGGTGGAGGGTGTCATGTATAAGGTGGCCAAGGTGTGTAAAAACATCTGGGCCAATTTTACGGGCACAAAGGAGATCATTGAAGAGCAGAACTTTCAAGACCTATTTGAGAAAGGATTTGTGAATGGGTATCTACCGTGGCAACAGTTATTGAATACGAAGATGAACTTATTTATCAATCCCATGACCGTAGAGGAGCTATGGGAGGAGGTATGGTACGAGTTCAATTTAGAGAAGCCACCCCAAATCCCCCAGATGATTAGGGTAACGGACGAGAGTTTTGAGGAGATTACGAATCAAGAGAAGCTACACATCACCAGTTGTCTATTGCAGGAGGATACCAGTTTACCAGTAGCGTACCGCAACTGTGTGAAAGTGAAGGGGAAGTATGTAGCGCCATTGGTACTGATGGACAAGCCGAGTGGGTGGGCGAGCAAGAAATCACAACTGCGGTGGCTATGGGAGATTTTGGCCAGGGACACCGTCAAAGACATCGAGATCATCTCCCAGCTTACGCCAGTGAGTAGTCAAAGTGTGCGAGAGGATTTGTACCGTTTAACGAAACAAGCCACCGTAGCACAGGAGGTATCGGCGGAGAAGAGCGACATTGATGTGAAGGCGAGTATTGAGCAAGAGCAAGCCATCGAAGCACAAGCGGCCCTGATTGAGGGGGCGGCCCCCATCAATGTAGCCCTAGTGATCCTGGTATATCGGGACACCATAGAAGAGCTGGAGGAGGCTTGTTTGAACATCAGCAGTCTGTTTTACAAACCCTGTTGGGTGGAGTGGGAGAAGGAGTACGGGTGGTTAATTTGGCAACAGAGCCTCACCACCACCTGGGAGAATCTCCTAGCCAAACCCTTTGACCGACGCCTACCCTTTTTAACAGGGGAAGCCCCTGGACTGATTCCCATCGTCAGCATTTGGTCAAAAGACAAGAGGGGATTTGAGTTTATTTCCGACGAAGGGGGCGTACCAGTTTACTTAGACGGATTTAGCAAAGTATTACGCATGGGGGCATTTGCCACCACCAGAGGCGGTAAATCGGTACTAATTAGCCAATGGCTGACCCATGGTCTAGTAACGGGGCACAAAATTATCGTGTACGACTTTCCAAAACCAGACGGTACTTCCACCTTCACGGACTACACCAAATTTTTGCAAAACATAGCGGCCTATTTCGACATTTCCAAAGAGCGGTGGAATTTATTTGAGCGTCCCCAACTGCAAAACTTTTCCCCCGAAGAGCGGGCAATTCGTATGCAGGACTGGTCTGCCTATATCCTAGACGCTTTAATGGTAATGGTAATTGGCAAATCCAGCGGGGAGATGAGTTCTCAGGAGCGGTTATTGAGGCAGAATATACAGACCATTCTTACCCTCGCCTTAAACCAATTTTTAACCGACCCAGAGATCAGCGAGCGGTACAACAGTGCGGAAATGTTTGGTTTTGGCACGGAGCAATGGGAGCAATATCCCTGTCTCAAAGACTTTTACCAATTTATTAAATCAGGGAAGTTGACAATTGAGGGGCGGGATTCAATCGAGACCAAGACAGCCCTAGAGATGATTTACCTGCGGATACAGAGCTGGCTAGACAGCAGGGTAGGTAAAGCCATTGGCAATCCGAGTTCTTTCCGTACCAACTCTACTATTGTGGTATTTGCTTTACGGAACCTATCCAATGACGAAGATGCGGCCGTGCTAGGCATGATTGGCTTGACCGCCTGTATCAATATCGCCTACACCTGTCCCAAATCTATCCTGTTTATGGACGAATGTCCTATCCTGTTTGAATACGACGACATTGCGGCGGCCGCTGGACGGATTGCGGCTAACGGTGGTAAAGCAGGGATCAACCTCATCCTATCCGCCCAGGAAGTGACCACCATCGTTCAAGCCAAAAGCTCATCCAAAATTATCAACAACATGGACATCAAAGCGGTGGGGCGTATCCAGAGTTCCGCCATTAAATCCTTTATTGATGTATTTGAATATCCTAGGGAATTGATCAGTCGTAACGCCAGCGAAAAATTCTTCCCCGACCCGACCCTCATGTACTCTAACTGGCTATTGGACACGGGGGTACGGACTAACTGTAGATTTTACCCCAGCATTGACCAACTGGCAGTAGTAGCCAACAACCCCATCGAACAAATCAGTAGGGACAATTTTATCGCCCTCGCCGAATTTCTAGGCAAAGATATGCTCTACGGCGTACACCTGTTCGCCATTGAACTCACTAAAGCCCTCAAAGCTAAACGACAACTCAAATACCCCCAAATTAGCCACATCTCAGCCGAAGATATAGCTATTCCCGAAACTAAACTGCCTATCCCCTTCACTAATATCCATAACCTCATCGCCACCATTCAAGAATCGAGTCAACAAAAACTCAAATTCTCCATCCTCAAAAAAGAACAGGAAAACTATACCCTCACCGTCGCCCTAGAACCCCAAACCCAACTCCCCTCTACCCCCACCCCACATATGATTAAAATATGATTCCCATATAAAGTCTTGCTTTCAGATGAAGGGTGTCATAATATGACACAGAGAGGGCAATTAGTCTGGAGGATAATATGAGAACATCTAATTGTGTCAATAGTAGGGTCAGTGGGATTATTTTAGCGAGCATTTTAGTATTATCTAACTCCAGTGCTATAGCTTGGGCGCAGGGAGTAACGAGTCCCAGTAATACAAGTAGTCCGACTAGGCCTAGGGACATTGATGGGGAGGAAGTTGAGGTAAGTAGTCCAACCAACAGCACGACCAACAGCACGACCAATAGCACGGAAGAGGGGCAGGGGTTCAACTATATGCCAGCCCTAGAGCGGTTAGCGAACCTAGATGGGCCAGGGGCGATTAAAGCCATATTTAAGGAATTCGTAAATCAAGCGTCCCCACAACTACAAGAGGCTTTAAGTAGTGCCTGTCGCGGTATAACAGGAGCGCCCACTACAGGGGCGAGCAAGGTGCAGGAGATGGCATTACGGAAGTGTATAGATTTGAGCCAGAGTGCCATCAACGGTTTGACTAAGACAGCGACCAGCATGATTGATAACATTGGGCAACAGGCCAGTAGTGCGAGGCAGGATACGTCAAGGACTGCATCGACGGTAGAGAATCCCAACTCCTGGCGACCGACGAAAGAGGACAACAGTGGCAGTGCGCCAGTTAATTTAGAAGAATTAAACGGAGCGAGGCTATTGTTAGCCAGCGACCAGAAGATAGAGCGGAGGTCTGGGGAATATGAATCCCTATTGATGCGGAATGCGGAAGCGGATCAACGGGCGAACCAAATGATCTACCAAATCCTATCCCGCCAAGGGCAAGGGGCCATGAACAAGCAACTGCAAAATGTAAGTGCCCTGATCCAGAATGGGCAAAGCGTATTAGAAACGGCGAAGGGGTATGAGAATGCGACCAAGGAGCTAGTACTGCAAGGGGTGAGCAGTATTGGGTCCCTTGGGGATCAAATGCAAGGGGAGGAGGGAAAGATGACGAGTAAGATTGGCGAGATTCAAGCCAAGCTCAGTACCCAAGAAGTGCTAAAGGGGATGTCCGAGTTGATGAAAGATATTGGCATGAGTACGCAAAAAGCCATTATTGGATCAGCGCAAGGGGTAGCCTCCAGTTTATCAGGATTAGCCAAGGTAGCGGGGAGCGTAGAGGCCACAGTGGCCAGCATTAACAATACCAACAACATCTTGGCTAACATGAACGAGAATCAGATGCGTAGCCTCGAACTAGCGGCCACCGCCCTCAATCTGCAACAACAGCAGATGAAGATGCAGGAAGCCCAGATGCTAAAGGATTATCAAAACAGTTTACTACCCACTAACAATCTGGAGATAGGGCTAATTAGCGGCCCCACCCGCCGCAATGAAGCCCAGGAAGAAGAGAGTGGCAATTAAGGAGCTGTTATGGATTTGGCACAACAGGCTAGTGATCTGGCCAGTAAAAGTTGGGATAAGGTATGGGCACTATTAGGGGGGGACAACAGCCAACTGATTGAACCAGTTATGGAAATCGGTGGCTTCTTGGCTGGCATCTGCGTACTCATCGCTGGCTTTATCTGGATCACTAACCTGAACGAAAAGGCCGTAGAAACCGTAATCTATCCCTTTTTTGTCCGCTGTCTAATTGTCATGATTCTGCTCAAGGCCCCCTATAACATAACGGATGTGGTCTTAGATTTAAGGGACACCGTCAATGGCATAAACAAATATGTGCTAGAGAGTATTAGTGCAGTGACCCAATTTGAGCAGAAGCTAAGGGAAATAGAGCAATATGTTGGAGGGCAACAGATCATCAACAATCTGAGGCAGGTCTGTGAGCCACTTAAAAGCGAACGAGAAAAGTACATAGAGTGCTTAAAGGCACAGAAAGCCAAAGCCGAGGAGACGCTTGACCTGTACAAATGGCGTAGCGAAGAATGGCGTCGCCGAGCGCGAGAAGAAGCAGGTTGGATTGCTACCGCTTCTGACGACTTCCAAAAATGGCTAGGGTCGGGTGGGGATGCTTTAATGAATACCCTAAGATTTATAGTGCAAGTGCTTACCACTGCGTGCCACTGGGCATTTCAGCACGCCGTGGAAATGGTCATCCTGATTATGGCATTTTTAGCACCCATTGCCGTAGCCACCAGCCTATTACCCATAGGCAGTGGCAGTCCCATCGTCCTGTGGTTCACTGGAATCTGGGCCATCGGCATAGCCAAAGTGAGTTTAGGTATAATAACTGGTATAGCCATTAGTATCATGTATGACACCCAAGCTGATGTGATACTAATTGGCATATTTATTGGCATCACATCGCCCTTTTTAGCCCTATCCATGGCCGCAGGGGGTGGCATGGCCACATTCAACTCGATCATGATGGCAGGGTCAGTGATGGCAGGAGGGGCGGCCGTATTCGGTGGCAAGGGAGTTGGGGCAGGGGTGTCAGGAGGTGCTTCCCTAGCAGGTAAAGGCATAAACGCACTAAAAAACAGAGCTAAAACTAAAAAATGACAGTAGCACGGAAACGCAGACAGGCGGAAATCGAGGAAAGGAGTCTACTAGGGAAGGGCATCATCCTCACCAGTAGCCTAACCGTAGTCAGTCTGATAGTCCAATTGACAGGGATAGGTTTAATTTTTGCGTTAAACAACAAACCTGTGCCCAGTCTAGTGCAATTACGGGACGGCAGAACCATAAGAACCATCGAAATTGGTAGTTTAGAGCGCACGGACGAAGTGATCCAGCGCTTTACCCTAAATACCATGTTCCTGCTGTTCAATATGTCTGGCAAACTGCCAGTGCCGAACAAGAAGGAGACCATAATTGATCGGGGATTTACCCACACCTATAAGGGGGAGCAGGTAAAGGTAGCCACCACCACCTGGCAGGGGAGTCTAGCCCTGGATATGAAATTCCGCAGTGCCTTCCTCTACGAAATCAGTAAAATTACGCCCCCCACCGTATTCAATGGCACAGGGTCAGTCGTATTCGTGCCCCAAAATATCACCGAGATCAAGAAGCTAGAGGAAGGGCAATGGCGTGTTACGCTGATTGCTAATATCGCCGTATTCCTAGGCACAGAGCAACAGGGGGAGGTGATTCCCTTTAATAAATATGTGTACATCAGGGCTGTAACACCACCCGAAATCACACCATGGTCCAGTGATATAGAGCGAGCCATTAGTGAAATCAGACAAATGGGATTAGAAATCTACGCGATTACTGACATAGATAAACCCGAACCAAGGAGCTAATATGACCAAAACCGCCGAAGAGATGGCCAAATACTTTGGGGATAATTTTGACAAAGATTTACCTAAAGATGAGCAAGATAAGGCAGAAAACGGAGAAGAGAAGAAGGCCATAGACAATCCGTTTACGGTAGAGTCAAAAGAGTTCAAAATTGACGAAAAAAAGAATTTAGGGGACAGGGCTAGTTTCAAGTTATCGGTTCTAGCGATAGGTACAGGCATGGTATTCGTGGCTCTGGCATTAGTATTCAATGTGATCCTAAAACCAAACAAGAATAAAGAAAACGAGGTAACAGTAAAGCAGGAAGCGGTAAATGAGAAAAAAGATGCTAAGCAGAGTGAGAAGATTATCGACGACAGCGCCGATCTCAAAGCGCTAGCGGCCATTGCTAAACAGCAGGCAGAAATCCAAGAGTTAAACAAGAAAGCGGAGTTAGCCAAGAAGCAGGAGGAGGAGAGGAAGCGGAAAGAGGAGGAGAATATCAAAGTACCGCCCATCGCACTGCCCAATACGCCCGTACCACCGCCCGTAGTGTCGGCAGAACCACCAGCCCCGCCACCACCGCCACCCCCGCCACCCCCCCCGCCCCCAACGCCACAAGAGGAGTGGCAAAAGCAGGTGTCCATCGGTAGCTATTTTGCCATCGTACCCAATGAAAAGTTGCAGGTAAAGGCTGAACCACTCATCCTGCCAGCCCCACCCCCACCCCCGCCAGCCCCCATCCCCGAAAGACCATCCCTAAGTCTGGGCAGGGTGGAGCGTAGCCGACAGCAAGTGTTAATCGGCACCACCGCCAAAGCCCGTATCCTCACCCCCATCATCTGGACACCAGACGGCAGTAAGACTGGATTTTTAGAGAATGCCAAATTTATCGCCAGATTACAGGAACCGATCAAAGCGGAGAGCGGAGAAGTGGTTTTGCCAGACAAGAGCGAACTAATTATGGAAGTAGTGCCCATCGATAGCAGTTCTGGCTTGACCAATTTGCGGGTAGTATCCGCCATAGTAGAGCGGGAAGAGCGGGTAGTGCCCAACTCTGCCATTACCATAAGGGGCGAAAATGGCGCGCCCCTAATTGCCCAAAAACTAAGGGATAAGGGTCAGGAAATCGCCAGTAATGACATCGGCCGAATTTTTATCAGTGGTATAGCCAACGCGGCTAAAGTGATCAACCGCCCTAACAGTAGTCAGAGCATCACCAATGGCGTAACCACCATCACCAATACCAACCCACCCCCAGACATCCTCGCCGCTTTCATCGAAGGCACCTTCAGCGACCTAGCTCAAGAAATGCTCAATCGTAATCAACAAAACTACCAACGCATCCTCCAGGAACCTAACATCTGGATCATTCCTAAAGATACCGAAGTGCAGGTTTTTATCAACGAAACCATCAGCCTTTGACATAATATGATAAACTGCCATGAGCAGAATCATTCAATCTCGCAAAATGACAAAATCCAAAATCACCAAACCCGAAATCGTAACAGTACGCAATAATTCCCCAATAAAAAAAACTGAAATAGTAACAGTACGCAATAATCCCCCAATAAAAAAACCTGAAATAGTAGCAGTAGACAATTCAGTCAATTCCCCCATTACCGCCCCCACTGCCAAATTGCAGTATCGGGCCATTGGCGTAGTTCAAGGGCAGTTAAAACTAGACCCCACGGAACCACTGCCAAAGGTAACCACAGGCACAATCCTCCTGGATCATAACCAAAAAGTGCCCTGTTGCATCATGAAACGGATGGAGAATTTAGTGCAAAAAAAGCTGGATTTATCTCAGCCCCAGTGGTGGGTAGTGTATCCGTACCACAAACAGGGGCGTATCCATTTCCGCCTTGTGGGAGTCTGGAGCCAAACCCTGAAACCCCATATCCCACCCATCCCCGCCTGTGGCAACAAATACTTCTCTGTCAGAGGTACAGTAGTCCAACAAAAAAACAATTGCCTAATAGTAAAAATCAAACGCAATATGCCCACCAAAGGCAGACAGCATTTCCGACTCACACTAATAGGCCCAGTGCCTGAACCTAATATAGTAGGTTGGTTCTGCGAATTCGATGCACAGTTTACCAATGGGCAATTGACAATCACCAACCATAGGACTATTACAAAGATCAAGAAACAACGGAAGTCAACCAATTCAAAAAGAAAACACAGTCCGCAAAGTGCCCACAAATACAGGAGTACCAGCCATATTGCCGTTGTTAAAAATAAACTGTAGGTCTGGGCTAATCCTGATATTGTTATTCACAGGGTAGTTATAGAACAGTTCCAGATTAGTTTGAGGCACAGGCACATTAGCCACGGGTTGACCCACCGCAATACCAGCTAAAGCGCCCCTACGGAACAGGTCAGGAAACGCAAACCCTGTCATCCACGAAACCCCATCAGCGGTAACATTAGGCACCGCATTAGCCCGTACTGTCCCTATGCCCAAACGCCCAAATAGCCCCAGACCCTGAGCTACTGTCCATTCCCAATTCATGCCAAAGGCATCTAAAGAGGATGGCACTCCTAACAGGGAACTGTAGCCTGTCAGTCCATCCAGTGTAGCACGGGTATATTGGAAGCGTAGCCCAAAAGGCGCATTTACATAACCTAACTCCACCGTCACCTGATTATTTTCCCCAAATAAACCACCCGTACCACCCGCCACAGAAGCCCTATCCCCATAGTACAAACCACTGACATAGAAAGGCCCACCCCCAGGACGATACTGGCCAAATGCCCCAGCCCCAGACTCGATGGGCAAAATCAACTGGTTATTCAGGAAAAATCTATTAGAAAAGTCCATCGCCTCATCATTGGCAAAACTATTCCGATCCACCCAATCCCTAGCCTCCATCACCCCAACCGTACCCTGAAAATCCTTGCCCGACCTAAAATCATACCGCAAGGTACTCAACCGCACTTCAGGAGCATTGGCACTATAGGCTAAAAAGGGAGTAGGATTCCCTGAATTATTCCCCGACTCTAAACGCGTTACCAACAGATCACTACCAGTAAACGAAGTATTCAATTGCAAGCGGGAACGGGCCGCCATCACCGTATTACTATCACTGGCAGTGGAAATCCCTAAAATAGCTGACCCACTCAACTTAGTAGTAGTAGAAAACTGCTGATCCGCTAAAGTATCTACCCTACCCTCCAAATCCCGAATCCGTCCACGCAGTAACCGTAACTCTTCACTAAACTCATCCTGCAAACGCTGAATTGTCAACAAATCGTCCCTACTTACCTTGTCCGATAAACCCTTCCCAATCAACTCGTTTATCCGATCAAAACAGGCATTCAACCCCGCCGCAAACTCGTAACGCGTCAATGTCTGTCTGCCCCGATAAGTCATATCAGGATAGCCCACAATACAATTGTACCGCTCCACCAAGGACTGCAAAGCCGTAAATGCCCAGTCCGTACTCTGCACATCACTTAACTGGGAAACACTCGTAATCGAACCTAGACTGTCCCCTGGCATCTGCGCCTGTAAACGCTCCGCAGGACTAGCGTTAGCCTCTACCCCGCTAACTACCACTAAACCTAATGCTAAACCTAAATACTTCCGCATAACACTCCTCCCAGTAGTGATAAATAAAAACAGAAGAATTTTATCACAAAAACTGAAATTTACTAAAAATACATCCCATTTATACTATGATTAAGGAAAAATGTGCAGGTTTTTTATGACAAAGTATAAATTATGGGCAGGGATCGTAGCAGGATTAGCCACAATCATAATTTATGGTAGTGGGACAGCTAGGGGGCAAAATGAGAAAGTGCCCAGGAAGGAAGCGCTGGAAAATGTACCCGTGTTCATGATCACCAACCAGCAAGGCAATCCCGTACTGGTACAGCTCAAGGAAGAGGGCAAACAAGTAGTATTCTTCTTCTTCAGTCCCCAGGACAGCGAAAGTGCCCTAGCGGAGATACGCAAAAGAAACCCAACTGTAGGACAAAACAGTAAAGTATCGGCTGTACCCCTAAGCTCTGCCTACCAACTAGCCCACACCAACCCAGACAAAAAACTATTGTTTCAATTTGAGGGTTCCCGTACGAGCATAGAATCAGCCCGTGGTATCCTCAAAGACAAGGATATACCACCAGTCCCCCTGTTCTTCGCCACCGTGGGCGAGAATATATTGACCCTAGAAAAGGACGGGCAACATTCTATCCCCTTCTTTTTTGAAGTGAAAGACTTAGAAAAGTTAATCGAGGAAACGCAAAAGAAACAGCCAAACCTATTAAACCAAGTGCGTATCCAAGTCACATCCCTATTCACGGTGATCGATAAGATGAGCAATCCTGCTGACCCCACCATGCCCCAATTGCAATTAGTGCCATCCCGCAGTGCATTTGACTACGCCAACAAAATGCGATAGAGACTCAAGAGAAGTTTGTAGCCACTCTACTTGAAAACCCTACCTGTTGCCGTCTATTTTGTGAATTTTGGGCATCCTTGCCTACTACTTGACGAATTCCGCACTCTGGTGCAACCCTATAGGTGTCCATCCATCCCTAGCCCCACCATGCTACACATTGACCTAGTGCCTAGCTATTCAAGCCGTGATGCTGAGGATAACAATAGTAGGATAGTTTTCATTTATACCCTTGACAACGGCAAAAAGTTGCCTTTAATGCTATCTGAAAATGTTGGCAAAAAAATGGGCTTTGAAGTGTACCCGCCTGATGGTATCCCCCCCGCCGATAGAGCCCCTCATTATTTGCGCTTTGAGCCTCGCCGTGTCCATGCTCAATCCTTGAATGGGAAAATTAAGCGCTCTTTTCCCGTAGGGAGACCTGATTTCCCGCTCTACTGCTTGGGTGGGAAAATTACGATTCCTAGACTTGGAAAGACGGCGGGTGTTGACCTGTTTGTAACAGGCACAACAGGTGAGCAAAAAACTTTTGCTACTGGTGTAAATACTCAGCAAACTTCTGGCACTCCTGACGGTACTGTAATTCAGAATCAAGGCGTAAATAATGGATAGGTGTCAGCTAATGAGGGGTACGGGGAGCTATAAGTCCCACGCTGTATGCAAAGCATTAGCGTCGGGATACATGGACTCCCCGTGCTTGTTGCTTCCTCTCAATGGGGATTACCAGTAACCATCTTGCTTTGCTACAGTGAGGAAAGGACTAGATGTTAGGGAGCATCATTGTCCTGAGTGTGGGTATCGGACCCATCGAGACCATGCCTCAGCAGAGATGGTGTTGCTGAGGGGACTAGAAAACATAGTAGCCCAGGGACGCTGGGGAACGGAAACCGCCTGTCAAGTCGTTCTGTCGGGGGTCTGGCGTGGGGCAGGAATGCCTAACCGCGAGGTTGGTCAGCCCGCACTGTACCCGTAGGGTCAGCGTCGGGAGGATGTCACCAATGGTCAGCAATCCATTGCATATCCACCTTGCCAAACTTATCCACACAGGCCATGAGAGCAGACTTGGGATCGGGGTAGGTGCGGGGTTGTTGGGGAAAACGGGAATAGGTGTTTAAAAAATCTTTATCCGCCAATCGCTCTACCAATTGCCAACGCACATCCTGGCGAAAAGGATTATCCGCCCTATCAATAGGCCCATACTGGTTTACGAAATCATCACACAAGCCCACAAGGGTCTCCCTACACAACGCCTCAGTCATGGGCGAATGAGCCTTGAGTAGATTCTGCTGTTGCTCATGCAATTCAATCTGCCGACAAATCTGATCCCGCACTCCATCAGCACAGACCACTGGACTGATCTCATGCCCGTCATACCACAACAACTGATTCTGGTACAGGACAAAGGAATGGGGAAGGGACTGGGGAAAATCGGGCGGAGGTAAATTAGCCTCCCTCCTTGTATGCTTAGTGCCCACATCATAGACCAACGGTAGTTGACAGCTCAACTCACTTAATCGCACCAACGCCATAAACCGAGAACCCTCCACCACCAATTGCTGATTCCGTACAGCAAAATCCCCCAACACATGGTCAGGATGATTAAGGAAATAACGACTGACCGACTGCCCCAATACCTCCCCCACCTCCAATAATTCCACGGCGGGAGACTGGAACTCTGGCAGACTCTGCAAAACTAAAATGTCCACCGACACGGACGCTTGGCTAGAAGCCTCAAACACACTGGTAGGCAGACGATAGGCCGATACCAACCGATTCCTGCTAAATAAATCAGCCCGAAAACTAGAATCCTTACTATCCAAGGTATAACAACTGGTAATCAGCACTGCCACCCCATGGGGACGCACTAAATCCATGGTCTTTTGCAGAAAATAGTTATGGATAGATAGACCATTCACCTGAAAATCGCCAAACGGCACATTGCCAATGGCACAATCAAAATAGCTGAAAGGGAAATAGAGAGAACGATAGTCCCCTTGATAGATTACACTATCGGGATGTAACCACATGGCGATACGGGCTGAGATAGGATCGAGTTCCACCCCATAAAATTTCCCCGAAATGGGCTGATTCATCAAATTGCCAATGCCACAACTGGGTTCTAAAATCCGCAAATCCCTATCTGCCATCACCCCCAACCCCTGTAAAATCTCCCACAACCTGCCCGCCACAGCACTGTCAGTAAAATAGGAAGTCAAAATCCCGCTATTGGCTAAACCATACTCCTCCTCCGTCAACAATTCCCGCAATTGCTCATGATACCTATGCTTGGGATCGAAAATCCGCCAGTAAGCACCCCACCCCCGAAACTGGGACAATAACTCTAACTGCACCGCTGAAGGCCGACCATCCACACTTCTGTAAATCCGCAAAATTTCTAATAACTCCCGCTCCCTCATAGAATTATGACCTCCGCTGAAGGATCAATGCCATACTCCTCTAAATCCTCTGGATCAATAGGCACTCCCTTCTTTAACCCCTCCACTAATAAACAACTGATCACATAATTCTCCGCCCAATAGGATTCAAACCCACTCAACCGATATACCGAACCCACCACCTCCCCACCATACACCAACACCATGAACAAACCGTCCTCGTCCTCCCTCGTCTCCACCCTACCGTATTCCATAATAATCTAATAAAATAAAATGACAGAGAATATAATAAACTATTTGAGCAGTCAAGTTTACCATGGAATTAAAAGATACAGCATTAAGATTATGGGAAGATGGTCTGGTATGCTTTGATCCTGAGATAGGGGACTGGGTACTGAGGGAGGTGTACTGTTCAGGGGACATTGTACAGAAGCTAGAGGTATTGGACAATTTGGCAAGGGGGCAATTTCCAGAATGGATTGAAGCAACCCTAGGGAAGAACAGGGAATTACTAGAAGCGGTAAAACCTGCGCCCTGTCTGCCATCAGCCGACATGAGGATCAAGTTAGAGGTATGCGAGCGGTTAGGCATAGAGAATCCCAGCGCCATCCTAGACAATACCTTTAGTTTAGCCCCCAACACCCATTGGCTTGAGCCTACCATAATCGCAAATTTCATAGCCGATACCTTTGAGATAGACCCAGAGTCGATAAGTGTGAACTATTTAGAGAGCATCAATTGGTGGCAAATTCGTGCCCCCAGCTATGGATACAAGGCGAGGGTGATTTACGGGGTACCCAAAATGAATGGCATAGAGATATTAGAGAAAGAGCTAAACTCAGCTATTCCCATCAAGATACTGAAGGAAGGGGAACTAGACCATGAAGCGACAGCCAGTGCCAACGCGAAGCGGGAGGAGCTAGTACGGTTATGGCACGAGTGGATTTTTGCCGACCCAGACCGAGCCACCGCCTTGACCAAAGAATACAATCGCAGGTATCGCAGTAGGTTAGCGCGGGAGTACGACGGAACGCACCTGACCCTAGCAGGGTGTCGTGCCACCTTGAGGGACTACCAAAAGGACGCGGTCTGGCAAATTCTCCAAAGGCAAAGCACACTGCTCCCCCATAAGGTAGGGTGGGGCAAGACCTGGATCATGATAGCGGCCATAATGGAGCTAAAGCGATTAGGGCTGGCCCAAAAACCCATGCTAGTAGGGCTGAAAAGCACTATCCCCCAACTGAAAGAGCAATTTCTCCAACTCTATCCCCAAGCCAAGTTGATAGTAGCGGAAGAGGAGAGTTTTACCGCCAAGGGCAGACAAAAGCTATTTAGCCAAATCGCCACCGCCACCGCCGTAGATTGCGTCATCCTCGCCCACTCCCAATTTTTCTACCTCAAAGCCAGCCTAGAGACAGAAAGGGCATTCATTATGGAAGAAATCAACAACATCAAACGAGCGGTATCAGCGAGCAGAAGTCCAATCAAAGGTTTACAAAAGCGGCTCAAGACACTGACCGAAAAGCTAGACACTATCCATGAGCGGAAGGACAACTTAATCGACTGGAACATTCTGGGGATAGATGCCCTATTTATTGACGAGTTCCACTACTTTAAGAACCTGCAATACACGACCCGTATGCAAGTAGCGGGGCTAAGCAATAGCGGTTGCCAACGCTCCCTAGACACCTTACTCAAAATCATGGAGATTAGGGCAAGAGGCGGGCGTATAGTAGCGGCCACGGGCACGCCCATTGCCAACAGCATTAGCGAAATCTATACCCTGCAAAGGTATCTGGACTACGACACCCTAAAACGACTAGGACTTACCTACTTTGACCAATGGGCTAGTCAATTTGCCAGAATGATTACCTGCCCAGAGGTGACCATTACAGGGGAATACGCCCTAAAAACCAGATTTAGCAGTTTCCAAAATGTACCCGAACTCCTCGGCCTATTACAGGAGTTCAAGGCCACCCCACGGCAAGGGCCGCATATCAAACTGCCCGAAGCCCAGCACATTACCATCACCTCCCCCAGCAGTCCAGAACAGACCCAATACATGGAAATCTTAGCCAAACGGGCCGAGCAAATCCGTCGCAAACAAGTGCCCCCAGAAATCGACAATCTACCCAAAATCAATACAGACGGGCGCAAATGCTTCATCGACCCCAAACTGGTCATCCCCTCCGCCCCGAACTACCCCTACAGCAAACTGAACCGAGCGGCCATCACCATCATGGCCATATATCAAGCCACTCGCCAAGACCAGGCCCTGCAATTGGTATTCTGCGACTTCTCCACCCCACACCCCACTAAACACAATGCCTATCGCTACCTCAAAGACACGGTAGTAGCACTGGGTATGCCAGCCCATAAGTTCGCCATCATCCACGAAGAGGACGACCTAGACCAACTGTACCAGGACGCGAGGGCTGGCAAAATCAGCGTCCTCATGGGCAGTACCAATAAGCTAGGTACGGGAGTGAATGTGCAAGACAGGGTAATCGCCCACCACGACCTGGACGCAACCTATCGCCCCTGCGATATGGAACAACGGTTAGGACGCTCCATCCGCTATGGCAACCAATACCCACAGGTCTATGTCATCCGCTATGTAACCGCTGGCGACAACGGACGGGCTAGTTTCGAAGCCACCCTCTGGCAGAGACTAGAAACCAAGCAAAGATTCTACAACCAAATTAACAACAACCAGGTATCCAGTCGGGAAATTGAGGATTTTGATGAAGTAGTGTTGTCCTATGCCCAGATCAAAGCCTGCGCCATCGCTAACCCCCTCATCCTCGAACGGGCTAACCTGGAAATGGAAATCGCTAAACTCAAAATAGAACAAAAAAACCAAACCCAAAATAACTGCCAAATCCTGCAAGAAATCAAAAAGCTAGAAGCACGCCAAACCACAATCCCCCAACTCATGGCCAAAATTACCAAAGATGTACACCAAATCCCTGCCACCCTAGAACTCACCGCCGATAACCAAATCGTTCCAGCCAAAAACTGCCAACTCCATATCAAGCAAAAGTGTATCCAAGCCAAAGCCCAGATGAAAGAGATACCCATCGGTACTATTGGCGACTTCACTGTCCACGCTAACCCCATATCCCTCACCGTCACTACCCCTAACCACCAATACCTCGTATCCTATACCAAAAACCCATGGCAAGAATTGACCGAATGGTTCCACCAATTGCCTACTCTCCCCCATCAACTCAACCAAGAACTGGAAACCATCCCCCACAAAATCAGCGAACTCCACAAAGCCTACGACCACAGAGACCTGAAAGCATTAGTCCAGACCCACACCCAACGCATAGACCAAATTGACATACTACTGGCACGGGAACTCGAAAAATTTACCTCACCTAAAACCCTAGACCCTAACTACACCTGCGAAATCGCACCACCCTACGCGCCACCAGACCCAGACCTCATCGCTGTCCTCGCCCAAGAACTGGCGGACTTCCATCCCCCATGGCTACCAATCCTAACCCAACCCACCTCAGAAATAACCACCCCACCCACCTCAAAAACCACAGAAACAATCCCACCCCCACCCATCAAATCCACACCTGAAAAATGGGAACAACTCACTTTGTTTTAGCACGCTCCTTCACCAATGCCTCCACCAACACTACCATCTCCTGCCAATTAGTCGATTCCCTAACCGCCCAATCAGCCTTTAACTCACTCTCCTCAAAACTAAACCCATGATCCAGCAAAAAAGCGATGGCATAACCCCACCAGAACTCCTTAGAATTGATATATTCCATAACACCTACCTCAAAACTTGACCAAATTGTATAATAAAATGGCAAAATAACAAACCTTGACAATATGCCATCCCGTGATCTAAAGTAACAGGTAGGTAACATAGACCTATCCCAGACTAAGCGACGCTAAATCCCCCCCATCGAGTGAGACATAAACAACGGGGGATTTTTTATTAACAAAGCGTGCGGACATCAGAAGCGATAGCCGAGATTGAAATACAGAGCGAAGTCCTGTAGAGCAGTAGTACGGTCAGCGGTAGAGAGCAAAGGCAGGGCCAGTTCCAAATTAAAATTCAAATTCCTACTCGGTTCAAACAATACCCCTACCCCCGTCCCCGCCAGAAAATTCTGGGCTGTAGATAATTTATTAGGATTGGCAGGATTGTTCCACACCGCACCCAGGTCCAAAAACGGATATATTTGCCACTGCTTATCCACAATAAACCGCAGTTCATTGTTCAAAACCATACCATTATCCCCAGACCGCATACTGGCACGATACCCCCGTAAACTACCTGAACCGCCCAAACTGAACTGTTCCGTAGAAAACAACGGATCAAGGCTGAACTGACCACTAAACTTAAATATACCCAACAGGGCGGGGTCAAACACCTGTAGCCGTTGGGCATTGGCCGACACATAGGCAAAGGAGCTATTGGGCAAACCATTGTAAGTGCCACCCAACAAACCTGTCCCTAAAGTCAATCCTAAACCCCACTGCCACGCACCCCCCGTATCCCGTAACAACTGATTCAAACCCACATTGAAATTACTGGTTCTCGTAGTGCCATCAGGATCAACACCCGCAGAAAAGGGCACAGCAATATCATCAAAAATAAAAGTCTTCCCCTCCCTCCGACTAAACCCTACCGACAGGGTGGTCTCCCGCAATAAACTGCGCTCCAACCTATTGCTATAGGTCAAACTATAGGTCTGGCTAGAACCACGAATACCCAACTGCTCAAACTCTGGTTGTGTTACCCGAAAAGCAGTGGGACTAAAGCTAAGAGCCACAGTCTGATTCTCCCCCACAGGCGCAGTATAGGCAATACTAAACTGATTCAGTCCAAAAGTACGGGTGGTGTTATAGCCTAACAGCAAACTATCCCCTGATACCGCTAAATCATTCACCCCCACCACTGTCGATAATCGCTCAGAACCAATGGTAAGGGGCACACTGTTACTCAAGGAACCTGAAAAGCTAAACTGATTAGCCTCCTGTACCTGAATTACCAACTTGCCATCAGGCCGCACACTGGCACGCACCTCCGCAAAAGGCGGACTATTCCGCAATAACTGGAGTCGCTCCCCCAACTCCACCACATTAAACGGCCTACTGTAATCCCCCCATACCCTCTGCCACACAAACTCACGCCCCGTCCGCTCATTCCCACTTACCTCATAATCCTTCAAAAACCCCTCATCAATCACTAGACTCTGCCCTTCCACCCGCACCACAGCCAACACATATCCCTTAGACCGATAATACTCCTGTACCAGTTTCCCTAAATCCTCTAAACTCTGCCCATCCTTCCGCAGTAATAACAATTCTTCACTGCCAATTGACCTGTTCCCCGTAAATAACTGCGCCCGCGACTGACCATAAGCCTCGCCAGCTACCCAGACCACTCCCGCTAATGCCACACCAATCCACGCCCGCATACTCCCCTATCTCTCCTAAATAATGAATAATGTTGAACTAACTATACAATACCCTGTCATAAAATGAATAATGATATTAAAAACATATAAATAGTCTCATTTTTTCAGAAATAATTTAAGATAAAGCCACAAAGTATAATCTAATAATGAGGCCAACACCATGAAGACCAAATTGAAGGAGTATGCGATCGCTAGTGCAGTAGCTTTAAGTGCGGTTTTAGGGTTATCAGGGACAGTGCAAGCCGACCCCATCGTGCCCAACGGATTAAATACCCAAATTGAGGTACAGGGGAATGTGACACGGATCGGGGGAGGCACCCAGGCGCAACAAAATCTATTCCACTCCTTCGAAAAATTTGGCATTCCTGAAGGGCAGATTGGTGAATTTTTAACTCAGGCGCAAATTAAAAACATACTGGCGCGGGTTACAGGTGGGTCAGCCAGTAACATCGATGGCTTATTACGGGTGGTAGGTGGCAATAGCCATCTATTTTTATTGAACCCCAACGGCATTATTGTCGGCAAGCACGGCAGTATTGATGTGGCAGGTGGATTTACTGGGGCGACGGGCAGTGGCATCAAGTTCAACAACGGCATTTGGGATACAGATACCAGCGAGGCCCAGACCAAACTGCTAGGGGGCGATCCCCAAGGCATCCTATTCAACAGTGGATTAGAGAGCACCATTACCAATCAGGGCAGTATCACCAGCCAAGAACTGGTACGGTTAATCGGTAGCAATGTGAACAGCAGTGGCACTATCAGTACAGAAAATGGCACAGTTACAGTAAGTGCGGTAGAGAACGGCAGATATGCCCGCTTTACACCAGAAGGCAGTCTAGTGTCCATGGACTTGCCCGTGGAGACCGTAGTACCTAGCTACGATGCTAATTCTGGCAAGGTAGAGATTACAGGCAATGTGTCTGGGGCACAGGTGAATGTGTTGGCCCAAAACAGTAGTGTCGATGCCAGCAAGGTAAGTGGCAATTTAGAGCAGGGATGGAAGTATGTGTTTATTGATGCCACTGTGCCACAACCCGAAATCCTCACCGACAACGCCACAGGCGGCCACAACATCTACAAAATAGACTACCGCATCTCTGGTCTCCCCTATATGTCCAGCATCCTGTGGAATGCCAACAATGTCCGCGAACTGCATCTGGTAACAGAAGGCGGTTTCACCGCAGACACTCAACAGGTCAATGGCATATATGAAACTACCCTCAAAAGCAATGGCAGTTTTGCATTAGGGCAAGACTACATCAACCTAGACAGCTATGAGACCATCTATCAAGACTATTTCAAGGCACTGAAAAACCGCAATATATTGCAGGACGGAGCCAGTATTCTCCTCTATGCCTGTAACTTAGCCGAGACGGCCGAGGGGCAACAACTGATTCAGAAAATTTGGCAAGACACAGGGGCAGTAGTGTATGCCAGCGCCAATGCCGTAGGCCCAATCAGAGATGGCATAAATAGAGATTGGCAGTTGGAATACAATACCAACAACAGCACGACTATACCCACCACCTTCTTTGATACCCAGAAGGTAACCAGCGACAACTACAACTACAGCTTGCAAGTAGTCGATTTCTATGGCAGTAATACAGCCGATGCAAGGGGTATATCTGCATTCCACGATCTGCGGAACTTTTCGCCCAACAACTGGCTAAGTATCAGGGTATGGTCATGGCGGCCAGACATATACATAGTGCGTACGGGCACAACTGTAGCACTATATGGCATGGGCACAGATTATTTCTCTACGGGACCTGGGGGGCCAGGGAGTCAGCAAGTCAATGTGGCTGGCTTCAATACCCATGGTGATCTGGTGGAACAATATAATCAGGGAAACCATGCACACTACGGGGCGTCCGATCTAAGTCTCAATCCCGATGTATCACGATGGAGTATCCATGTGCACCGTGGGGGTGTAGTATTTGCGCCCGAAGTGGGTAGTCCTGAATGGGACTATAATAGTCCAGTAAACCCAATCCGCGTAAGAGATGACGGAGCCAGCAAACTATTTTTATATCCAAACTATGTAAATCATGTATTGCAAAGACAGGCTTGGGCCGCTGGAGACATCGGTCTATCAGGTAATACCAATGGCCCAATATATTGTTCTAACAACTGTGGGATTGGTGACCTTACAAACTATGTGTATTCAGCAAGGCTTGATGCCTATAGGGAGACAGTAATTTTATATCCTTATGCTCGTGATGACGATGGCAACTTGCTATATACTCCATATCCTGAGGACGCCCTCCCGCAATATGATGACAGCGGCAATCTGCTGTGGGAGCCAATATATCAGGAGTATGTATATGCCGTACCAACTGGCTATGGTTATCAGGGTTACTTTACCAATGCGCGGGCCTATCCAGGGGATCCGAACAATCCTGAAGCTCCCATGTATCCACGATATGTAGAGATACACCAAGCTGATTCCCCCTATCAAACAGAACAATTTAAGGATCAGGCTGTAGTAGATACAGCTTTTGCAGGTACTTATCGTCTCAGGGTAAGGGACGAAAATGGGAACGGAGTAGGTAATATGCCCATCACCCTAGTCAGTTACAACAACAGTAACGGGGCTGGCCTGCGTACCAATGTGACCCTATTGACAGATGCGAATGGTTTTGCCACTTGGAACCCTGGCACAGTATTCGCCAATACCGTAGCAGGGGACTACGATGTGCGATTTACCAGCCAAGGTGGGGGGATAGTAAACAGTAACGATTTACCCACCTATCGGTTTAACAACCTGCCAGATATAATCACCAGTACCACCATCAACACCGCCCCCATAGTAGAGGCAGGTAGTGTAAACAACTTCACCGTAGTATTTAAGGATCAGTTTGGCAATCCTAGTAATCGGCTAGGGGACAATCCATTACCTAGCAATTTCAGCATCAGTGACACCCACAGTCAAGCTGAACTGAATATCCCAACCCTGACCACTGGGACAGATATATTTGGCACGACCACCATTGCCCAAGGTAGTGCGATAAGTGGGCATACCAAATTTATTACGGCAGGCATACAGACCTTCACCGCCCACGATACCTCAGCTAATATCACCGTGCTACCTGCGGTTGTAGCTACAGCGACCTACGACATTCCCTACGACAGTATCAAAGCAGGGACAGCGCTACCCATAAGCGTTACCCTCAAAGACCAATATGGTAACCTGTCCAATCGGGTAGGGATCAACAGCCAGAATGGGATAACCGCAGAGACTGTAACGGTAGCAGTAGGGTCAGAGGATGTGAATCCCACCAGCATTATCGAGGGTGATTTCAGCACCAGCCCTGATCCCCTAAATCCCGACACTTACAAGGTATTGAACGCAGGGGGACAATTCACTGTCCCAGTAACCACCTATCAAGCGGGGACAAGAAAGATTGATGTGGTATTCAACGATATAAGTGACAGTAAGACAGTTACCATCAATCCAGAGGAAACCAGCTACTTCCAGTTGGGTGCCATTCCCCAAACTTTAGTAGCGGGCACAGAGTTCACCGTAGCCGTACAAGCCAAAGACGAGTTCGGCAATAATACCCCTAGCTACAACGGCACGGTATTAAGTGATGGCACTGGCAATAGTTTGGGCACACCCACCGCCAGTAATATCACAGGTGGATTTGGGCAAGTGCCAGTGCAAATCATCACCGCTGGGGAACAACAGGTAAAAGTCTATGACCAAGCCAATCCGAACCTTATGGGTATAAGTACAGGGTCAGTGGATGTGAAACCTGATGTATTCAGCCAAGTGCAAATCAATTTTGGCATGGGTAATCAAACTGAAGCTGGTGTACCTTTAGGGTTCACCGCCCAGTCCACCGACCGATTTGGCAACCTTGTAGAGTACAACGGCAGTATAGACTTCGCCAGCAGTGACCCCCGTGCCATCCTGCCCACAAATGGCAACTTGACTGATGGTAAGGGTATGTTTGAGACCATATTCTTTACCGCAG
>Ga0272446_1002204_pt1 | contig 27057 bp, 24 predicted proteins | sample YNPCB0061_FD_194587 | JGI IMG/M metagenome (GOLD analysis project Ga0272446, IMG submission 194587) | Hot spring microbial mat communities from Yellowstone National Park, WY, United States - YNP-CB-006-1 | ecosystem: Environmental > Aquatic > Thermal springs > Hot (42-90C) > Sediment | place...
GCAATCCATTGTAACCAAGTGGGCATAAAAGCAAGGGGAGCGAGGGCAGTGCTAGAAAAAATTAGGGGCAAGTTGATCAGAAACACTAAAGCCAACATTTCTTGGTGACCGGGCAGAGCAAAAGCAGCCCCCAAGCTCAGCATGGTAAAGCAGACCACGACCAGCCCCACCACCAATCCTAAAATGCCAAGCCCTGGCAAACTGGGCGGAGCTGCCCCCATCAGGGCACTGACCAAAATAATAGCGGTAGATTGAATTAGGCTCATCGTCAGGATAAACAAAGCCGATGCTAAAACGATCGAGAAGCGGGAAGCAAGGGGCGCAACTAAAATCCGATTGAGGAAGCCAAATTCCCGATCGAACATGAGGGGAAGACCCGCATTCAAAGCGCCGCTAAAAGCAGTAAATACAATAATTCCGGCGGCTAAAAACTGAATATAAGTCTGCTCGCCGGCAAAAAATTCAGCGGGCGCATTGCGGAATAAAGCACCAAATAAGATTAACCACATCAAGGGCTGGACTACTCCCACAACTAGAGTAACCGGACGGCGCATCAATTGAATAAACCAGCGTTTGGTAAGGGCAGAGGTCTCTTGACGAAATTCAGCAAACATAATTCTTTTCGAGGCATGGTATTTGCATTTATTCTATTTTAATTTGATGCAATACCGGTTGAGATAGCTATAACTGAAGAATTTTTTGGGAATTGTAAGTTAGATTATGTTACAAGGAAACAGACATTGCATAACTTATCATATTGTCTAATAAGGTGAGATATTCTTATGGTCGGTTTTTTCCACCTTAGCTAAACATCTACCTAGTTGATAAACATTATGGCAACGGTTTTTTCTGTACATCCTAAAAATCCCCAACCCCGCACGATCGAGCAAATTACTGAGCAACTGAGGCGGGGGGCAGTTATGCTCTATCCTACTGATACGGTTTATGGTATTGGTTGCGATATTCAATCTAAAAGTGCGATCGAGCGGGTCAGAAAAATTAAACAATTGTCTAGTGATAAACCTTTAACATTTCTTTGTTCTTCTCTGTCTAACATTGCTTTGTATGCTGTCGTAAATGATAGTAACTATCGTTTAATGAAGAGTTTAATTCCTGGTTCCTACACTTTCATTTTGCCTACTACAAAACTTGTACCCAAAATTGTGATGAATCCCAAACGGAAGACGACGGGCATTAGGGTACCTAATCATCCGGTCTGTCAAGCTCTGTTAGAGAGTTTAGGCAATCCTATTATTTCTACTTCTGCTAATTGGCAACAAGATGATGTTTATCCTAGTTATATTACAAAAGCGGAATTGTTTGATTATTTTGACAAAATGGTTGATATAATTATCGACGATGATTCAGAGTTAGGTTATCAGACTTCTTCTATTATTGATCTGAGTGGTTCTGAACCGATCGTATTGCGGGCGGGCTTAGGGGATGTAGTGTTTTTAGAATGATAAAAGTCGAGTTAATGGATCGCTCCCGTTTGATTTGTGGTCTTGGCATTTTGACTACAATGGTTGTCCTTTTATTCCTACCAGCTTGGTACATTTCGCTTGTTACCCAAAAATTGCGCCATCATTCTACTGAAAAGATAGAAACAACTAGGGTAGGCATTGTGTTTGGGGCTGGGGTTTATGCTGATGGCACTCCTACCCCCATGCTTGCCGATCGGTTGGATCAGGGTATCGCGCTCTATCGCGAAGGAAAAATTAAAAAACTATTGATGAGTGGTGACAACGGAAGCGCTGACTACGATGAAGTTACTACCATGAAACGCTATGCCACCGATCGGGGCGTGCCCCCCCAAGACATAACCCTTGATTATGCAGGCTTCTCGACCTATGAGACCTGTTATCGCGCTCAAGTTATTTTTGGTGTAAAAGAAGCGGTCTTACTTTCTCAATCTTTTCATTTGCCTCGTGCGGTTTATACCTGCCGCCAATTGGGTATTGATGCCCAAGGCTTGGGTACGGACGATCTAAAGTACAACCGATCGGAGTTAAATTATTATCAATTCCGGGAATCGATCGCTATAATCAAAGCCCTCTGGCAGTTACATATTGCCCATCCCAAACCAAAGTTTTTAGGAGATTTTGAGGGCATAAAGTAGGTAGAGTTTATCTGTCGTTCATTAGTCTTCCAACTTCTTCTCTCTTTTCTTGCCATTCTTCAATAAATCTCTTGTAAACTTCTCTATCTTCTTCCCGTGGTTCTTTTGTCTTTGACTCTTGGTAAAAATTCATCACTTGGTCAGAAAATGCACCTATTGCCCTAGCCCAATCAACTCTATCTGTTTCAATAATTTCACCATCAAAAAAAGTATGAATTACTTTATTATTCTGACAGGTAATTTTCCATTCTATTCCGTAAGGGCATCCTAAAACAGTTATATGTTCTGTCTCTTCATCAAAAAACAAATCGTGACCACAACATGGAATCCATTGGTAACTTGAGCCGTTAATATAATCATCCTGTAAAGTACTTAATAAATTGTATGCTGCCCCGCTAACTGTCCAATCTCCAGCCTTTCCATCTGATACTAATCTGTCCCCAATTTTTAGTAATACCTGCCCATGGGCACATAAATCCCTTTCAGTTTCTTCCTCTGAAATCCAGTGTAGGTTTATTGCTTTAAGTTCAATCATTTTCAAATTTATTTGATGTATATTTTTTTTAACAGAATATATTACGACCAATCCTAGCACTGAGGGAAGAATCTATTGAACTTTTCCCTCATATAAAAATCTTGTTTCGGAGTGTACTCAATTAAGTACTTGACAATTAGCTGACCGCCGTAAATACCACCAAACCTAAAACCCCAATAAAAATGACTAGAGCATAGAATTGTGCCCTACCATTTTCCAGGTATTTCAATCCTTCTCCTGTAATCAGAGTGACTAAGCCGGTGAGATTGACTACTCCATCGACGATTTTGGCATCAACTTCTAAAACCTGACGGGAAAGACGGCGGGAACCCTGCACAAATAAAGCATCGTAAACTTCATCGAAGTACCACTTTCTTTTAGAAAAATCATAAAGAGGACCCATGAGCTTGGCAATTTTGGCTGGATCAATTTTGCTTTGGGCATACATTAAAATTGCCAGAGAAATACCTATTAAGCCGATCCCGACGGAGTTGCCCCCCATGATTAAAAATTCATTTAACTCCTTAGCAGGCAACATTTCTAATTTTTGGACATTTTCTACTACTTCTCCGGGCGCATGAATGAAAGATTCAAAGAAGTTACCAAAGGGTGTGCCCACTAAGCCAATCCCGATCGAGGGAATTGCTAATACCATCAAGGGGAAAGTCATGGATAGGGGAGATTCGTGGGGCTTACTACTGTGATGTCCGTGACTTTCGATCGTGCTACCGTTATCAGCCTTGACCATCTCAACTAAGTGGTGATCCGTCCCCTTAAATTCCCCTTCAAAGGTATTGAAGTACATCCGAAACATATAAAACGCCGTGATGCCAGCGGTGAGCCAGCCTACTGCCCATAGAGCCGGGTTTGCCTTAAATGCCTGTGCCAAAATTTCATCCTTCGACCAAAAACCCGCAAAGGGAGGAATACCGGAAATTGCTAAGGTACCGACCAAAAAGGTAAAAGCGGTAATCGGCATATATTTCCTTAAGCCGCCCATCACCCGCATATCTTGGGCAACTGCTGGGTCATGTCCCACAACCTCTTCCATGCCGTGAATCACGGAACCGGAACCCAAAAATAGCATTGCCTTAAAGTAAGCATGGGTCACCAGGTGGAATAGCCCCGCGCCGTAGGCACCTACCCCCATGCCCATCATCATGTAACCCAACTGGGAAATGGTTGAATAGGCTAGACCTTTTTTTATGTCATTCTGGGTAATCGCAATGCTGGCACCCAGAAAAGCGGTGAAGGCTCCCGTCCAAGCGATCGTGTTCATCGCCCCTGGTAGGTGTTCAAACACAGGGAACATTCTGGCAACCAGGAAGACACCGGCAGCCACCATCGTTGCCGCATGGATGAGGGCAGAAATGGGGGTAGGACCTTCCATCGCGTCCGGTAGCCAAACATGGAGAGGAAACTGGGCAGACTTGGCAGCGGGTCCCATAAATACCAAAATGGCAAACAAAGTAGCAAGACCCGCCCCGATCGTGCCATTTTCTAAGGCTGTCTCTAAGCCCGCACCGATCCCTTCAAATTCAAAACTGCCCGTCAACCAATAAAGCCCTAACATCCCCAACAACAAACCAAAGTCCCCAACTCGGTTAGTTACAAAGGCTTTTTGACAGGCGTTGGCAGCGCCAGGACGATCGTACCAAAAGCCAATCAGCAGGTAGGAACACATCCCTACCAATTCCCAAAACACATAAATTTGCACGATGTTAGGACTAATTACTAAGCCCAGCATCGAAGAACTAAACAAACTCAAGTAGGCGTAAAACCTGACGTAGCCTGGATCGTGTGCCATGTAACCATCTGTATAAATCTGGACTAAAAAAGCCACTGTGGTTACAACTACTAACATCATGGCGGTCAGGTGGTCGATTACAATCCCCATGCTCAAATGGAAGTCCCCAGCCTGCGCCCACTCAAAAGTCCATAGGTAGGGAGCATGACCCTGGAGTTGGCTTATCAAAAGAGTAAAAGCAAATACGATACCCGCCCCCGTCGCAGAGAGACTCAGTAGGGCTGCTAGTTGCCGTAGTTGGCTGGTCAGTTTGCCAAAACTAATTAAACCTAGACCCAAAATTAAAGCCGCAACTAGGGGTAACACTGGCACTAACCAGGCATATTCGTAAGCTAATTCCATAAGATTATTCGGTATTGCAATCTGCCATTTCTAAGTTTACACCCGATCAACCCGATCGTTAACAAATGTAACCAGGTTTTGAAAAGTTCACGAAACTTTGTTTTTACCCAAACCATCGATCGTTTTTTATCTTCCTGTGGTTAATGATCTTTTAATCTTTTATTTTTATCCTTTGTTTGAAAAAAATCTCTTTTCTAATCTTATTGCATAACTCAAATGAAAAAGGGGCAATTAGCAAGACTTGATTGAAGAATAACTAACGTCCTTCGCTGAATCGCACTAGGTAATAAACACCAAAAGATGCAAAAGATGATGTAAAAAGATTGGTTAATCTTACAAAATGAGAGATCATTTTGTTAATTATATCCCAATGTAGAGGCGACTAAATGAGCACAAGCAAAACCGGAAAAGGCTACTGCATTTAGACCCTGTCCAGGGAAAGTGCTATCCCCTACACAAAATAGATTGGGAATAGAGGTGCGATTAAAGGGCATCCCAATCAGTCCTAGAGGCTTGTTTTTTGGTATGGGTCCATAGGTGCCGTCAACTCTGCCCAGAAAGCGGCGGTGAGTGCGGGGGGTTCCTACTTCTTGATAGTCGATCCCTTCTGCTAAACCAGGAAAGATGACTGCTAAACGATCGATTACGCGTTCTGCATCTTGTTCTTTCTTTTGTTCATACTCTTTGGCAGAGAGGTTTTGCCAGGCAGAGATCCAACTAGGCGTGAAAGCATGAAAAATGTGATAACCAGGGGGAGCAAGACTTGGATCGAGTAAAGTAGGAATAGAAAGAAAGATTGTGCCCTGTTCTGCTTCCATTTTTGCCCAGTCTTCCAACAAAATATGATGACAGTCCTTGACATTTTCAACTACCTTGTGATCAACTCCTAAATGCAGACTTAAAAAACTAGGAGACTTCTCATACCGATCGAACCAGTTTTGTTCTGACCAAGAAGGTTGTTTTTCTTCAATTAAATTATGAAAGGTGTCCCATCGGGTGCTGTTAGAAACTACTCTTTTGGCGGTCAAGGTTTCGCCGTTAGCAAGTTTGACGGTCATGCCCCCTGGAATGGATTTGATTTGGGTCACCCTGGCACCGTAACGGATTTTGCCCCCCTTGGCTTCTAGTCCTTTGGTAAGAGAGAGGGAAATTTGCCCCACTCCTCCTTTGGGATAGTTAATGCCCCCGTAGTGGCGGTCACTAAATACCATACCGGCATTGATCATGGGTGTACGATCGGCGGGAACCACAGACCAGCAATAGCATTCCATGTCAATAAACTTGAGCAACGCTGGGTCTTTGATATATCGTCTGGCTATATCTCCTACATTTTGAGGTAAATATTGCACTAAACCTAAACAAGCTAAGGGATTTTGGAAAAAGACTCCCAACAAATAGCGCCATTCTTCTAAAGATAAAAGAGGGATTGAATTCAAACAATTAAATACCCGCCAACATTCATCATAAAATTTTTTGATTCCTTCTCTTTCTTGGGGGAATCGGATAGATAATTCTTCAATAAATTGTTGGTAATCTCGATGAACTTTGATGTCAATATCAGGTAAATGATAATGAATTTGGACTGGATCGGGGATAGTTTCTAACTCCTGGTCAACAGCAGCAAGGGCACGGGTTAATAAGTTAGTAGTACCATTCTTACCAAAGCCAAAAATCATCGAAGCTCCGACATCAAATCGGTAACCATTCCGCTCAAAATAACCAGCGCTCCCCCCTGGAATTAGGTATTTTTCTAACACTAAAACATCAATTCCTTTTGCGACTAATTGAGTGGCAGTAACTAATCCGCCAATACCAGCCCCAATGACAATTACTTCGGCATCAAATTGATTCATATAGGTTTCTAAAATAGATTTTATAGTAGTTTAACAACAGGCTGATTTTGTAATATCTTTTCCCCAGTCAATAAATCAACTACTGTCAGGCAGAGGTTGCGTTGGGCATCGACTTGAAATTCAATTTTGACCCGATCGGTGCCTGGTTGTCCAGGCGGGTTGAGAGGGGCAATTGTGCTTTGATCTTCATTGAGGGGAATAGCCCGAAAAAGGGGCTGCTCAAGGAGACGATTTACTAACTGCCCCTGCTCAAAAACAATTTCTGTGGCGGCTTCCCCTAACTCCCCAATTAGGAGTTCAATAGCGGTTTGATCGGGAACGGATGCTCCTAAAACTAGCTCCACAGCTCGATCGAGGGGATAATTTTCACCTTTTTTTATCAAGGGATGCCAATTGTGTTGCTTAAGGCGCTTGTCCCAATAGCGGATGCCATAGTCGTGATAGAGGCGGTCTTCTAATTGCCAATTGCCCGCTTCTAATGCTCCTAAAGCAATTGCTTCTAAGGGGCGGCTGCATTCAACTCGATCGGGTGGAAATTTACTTTTTACCCAATTTTGCACTAAAGGCATAAGAGAAGTTCCTCCTACCATTAAAACCCGATTAATTGTTGTTAGTTCTACCTTTGACTGCTGGTGAATTTGATTTAGGGCTTGATCGAGGCGCAGAAAGAATTTCCGATCGGTTAAAATTCGTTCTAATTTACTTTGATCTAGGCTTAGTATTTGTCCATTCCAGTTAACTTTAGCTTCATTTTGTTGGGATAATTGTATTTTTAATGTTTCTGCTAACATAAGAGTCTCGTTATCAATAGGAACATCAGGGAAAGATTGAATGATCCACCGGTCGATGTCAATGCCGCCTAAATTTTGCCCTACTTTGGCTAACACTTTGGCAGAGGGTTTTAAGTTACGGGCTTTATGATTGTACCAAGTTAATAAGTTTCCCCAACCCCACTCCCGATCGGGTGGCAAAAGATCAATAAGAACAAGATCAAGAGTTCCTCCCCCGAAGTCTATTACTAATAGCCTAGATTCCTTTTCATGGATGCCGTAACCAAGGGCAGCCGCTGTAGGTTCATCAATAATACGAGTATTAGTTTCACCCAAATTACTGAGCCAAACACCATAGATTTCATAGCTATCAATAGGTACTGTAAATATCACCATATCCCGATCGGGAAAGGCTGATAAAATACGTTTTAGAAAACATTCTCCCATAAACTCAAAAGTAATATTCTGCCCATCGATTTGAGGAAGAAAACCTATTTTTTGACCGATCCCCCGCTTAAAGTTAGTAAAACTATTGACAGACCGATCGAGTTTTTGAGCTTTAACTTCTTCGCCAATATAAAACCGATCGGGGCTAACAAAATGGATCAAACTAGGAATTAAAGGAGAATCCGAAGCAGATAAACCCGGTAAATTTAGACATTTTCGATCGGATGCAACCACCGTATTACTGGTACCAAAGTCGATACTATAAAGCATCTATAATAATCCCCGATAACGGATAAAAAGTAAAATTGCTGCCCAAGAACCAAGCGTAACTTTAACAGCTACCAATATATTTAGTATAGTAATCCAACCCCCACTAAAAAGTGCTCCAAACTCTCCCTTGCCTAATTCAAGACCTATTAAAAAAAATATTGAAATTATGACAAATACTATAACAGAAATCTTTTCCCAAACACTTGCTTTCCATTTTTTGTAGATCGATTCCATCATTTCTGTTGAAGAAGTAATTGCCACTAATCCGATCGCTGTTCCTCCTGCAACACCAGCCGCAAATCCTCCTCCAGGGCTGAGATGACCCCTGATAGCTAACTCGATCCCAACTAAAGCAGAGATTGTTGCACCTAATCTTGCTAACACGATCGAGGGAATATCCCTAAACTGAAGAATCTTAAGAGAAGGCATTTCATTTGCTAATAAATAACCAACTCCCATGATAGCAATGGTAAATACTGTTACCTCAAAAACAGTATCATAAAGTCGATTCCTTAAAATAATTGCTGAAACAGTGTTGGGAATACCCGCATCATCAATAATTGCTTTCACAACATTAAAGTCTAATCTTTCACTATTAGCAGGAGTAATTAAAAGCATTTTGAAAAAGATTAACAAACCAGCAATCAAATAAACTATTTTCATGGCTTAACGTCAACTAAAATCACTTCAAAATCTGAAATGGAATCTAAAATTTCTTTCAATCGGGGTAATCTGACTAGGAGTTGATTATTTTCTTCAAGCAATACGGTGTGAATTTCCTTAGTAAGAAGTCCTTTTTTTAGGGATTGAGCATCAGGAAAATTTACCACTTCTAAACTCATAAAATTTCGTTTTAAAGTTTCCTTAATTGGCTGAAGAAATTTGTTATTTTTATCTAAATTTATACCACCAACTTTCATTTTCAGAGATGAATGAACTGCAATAGCATAAAGAGTAATTGATAACATTGTACCGACTAGGGCATCAGTTAAAGCTACATCGGCAGCCCCAAAAAGAGCATAAACTAATGCAGAAATTGCCCCTAAAATACCCCTCATTACTAAGGCATTGTAAGGATTCACTTGGACAACAACAAATAAGGCGCTTAGTGGTAATAAAAACACGATCGAGATCAAATATAAATCATTCATTTTCCTTGTTTCCTCCTGCACAAAAGGCTAATACATACCCTAATACTGTATTCCAAATTGCTAAAGAAATAAGGGCTAGAATTAGTAGAGTCCATTCACCTGGAAAGTTTAATAGTATACCGACTGTAATGCTCATTGAGCCGAGAGTGTCTGATACAGAAAGACTATGAAGCTTAAACAAAACCGATCGTTTACTTAGCAATGGTAAGGTCCCCCAAATCCAGAATATCAAACCAATTCCTACTAAAAAATAACTAATAATATCTCTCATAAATTTTCTAGCCTACGCATTATATGGGCTAATAACATTAGTGCTGCATTCCCAAGACTTAAAATTAACACGCCAACCACCCCGATCGACCAATCTTTGCGAATCACTGACACCACTAGAATCATAATAGATGTTTTAGTAGCGATGCTAGAAAAAGCCAACATTCTTTGCCATACATCTTCATTCTTGATGGCTTCATAAATAGGAATCAACAGAATTAGTAACATTAATATCAAGATAATAGTCATTTTCTTTTAACCCAATGAACATCATAATAGCCATCTTGGCGATAATTTACCACGATCGTTTTTGGGGTAAATGTAATCAAAAAAATATCAAGAAAGATCAACCCTGGTGTTTGCCTGACTTTGACTTTTTCTGGCTTAATTTCTTCATCTCTATGGGGAAAAATAATCATTTCTATTGCTTCAAAATAGGCTCTAGGAATTGCTACTATGACATCCCAAGTTACTATAAGCCAATCCCCTAATGATGCCATAGCTTTAGTATTCGGCAACAGAAGAGTTACCCCTATACCAATAATAATATTTGCCACACTAAGATCAGCAGTCAAAAGAAACCAAATTAAGAGACGTAAGATTAAATTAAAGTAATTCATAGTTTAATATTCCAAAAATAATTATAGTAACAATAGTGAAAATACCTACTAAATTCTCGAATTTCTCTAGGGGGGAATTGTAGTTAAAATTCAACTTGTTAGTTACTATAGAGTAAATTAATATCCCCAGAAAAATCTTTGCCAAGCTAAATATTATTTTGCTAAATTTGTAGGCATCTAAATAAAATAAGTTAGCAAGAATCAAGCCTCCAATTAACAAAAAACTACCCCATCTGAATCCCCATGGAGTTTTTTGTTCAGAATCCTTACTAAATGATAAGAAAAGCACTGGTGCAAAAACGATCGTTGTGCCTACACTGCAAATAGAAAGCCATAAATTTTGCCATTGAGGTAACTGTTCTAATACAAAACTTTTAGCTGCGTAACCAGACAAAAGAGGTAAACCAATGATTGAGAAGCTACAGGTTGCTAATACAAACCACAAATACAATGGTACTTGATTTATCTGTTTTAATTGTCTGGATGATAAATTGCCAGAACTAAGAAACAAACCCGCCTTAGCTAGTCCGTGAGTCAGAGCATAGAGACCTGCCCCCTCCCCCCCGGTTAGAACGTAACCTAACTGGGAAATTGTACTAAATGCAAACACTCGTTTAATATCTGTACTAACCATGCCCAAACTGACACCAATAGTGGCACTTGCTACACTGAAAATTTCCACGATCGGGGCAATTTCATCTACTATTTGAGCGCATCTCACGATCGGAAAAATACCTGTTTTAACCACAACTCCCGATAAAGTTGCTGACACTGGGCTATCTGATTCAGCATGGGTTAAAGGTAGCCACATTCCTGATATGAATATTCCTCCCTTTGTCAATAATCCTAATAATATCAAGGTAATTCCTGCTATTGGTGCCCCTTTCAAGGCTGTGAATGCAAAGGAATTTTGGTTCTGGAACACTAATATCGCCCCGATTAAATAAAATAACATCACAGTATTACTAATAAATAAGTATCTGAGGGCAATCCAAATCGATCGGTTATCTCTAGGATAGGAAATTAACAATGCAGTTGCTATTCCTATTACCTCTAAAGCCACATATAAACTGATTAGGTCGGCACAACAAAATACTGAGTTTATGCTACCGTGGAGGATAATAAATTGTGTATAAAAATAGGCAGTTTTCTCCTTTGTCCAACAATACAAAACCACGGCTAGTGAAACTAAACCATTAGTTAAAATAAAATATCCACTGAGGTTATCAACTTTTAATGTTACACTAAACCGATCGATTAGTTCTAGGGTAAAGTCCAATCTATTAACTAAAACAATACCGCCAAAAATAATAGAAAAAATGCTAATAATGCTAGCCAAATACCGATCGATATTGGGTAACAAATAGGCGATAAAACCAATTAAGAAAGGTAAAAAAATCCAGCCTACAACTAATCTTTCCATTAAATATCCTTCTCAATTTCACTGACTTCCAGGGTGGGATTATCGTTTGCTAATTTCATTGCTCCTACTAACATTAACGCTTGAATTGAAAGACCAATCACGATCGCTGTTAATATTACTGCTTGGGGTACTGGGTCTGCGAATTCTAAATCAACTCGATCGGAAACGATCGGGGCAATCAAGCCCTTTCTAGCAGCAATAAAAACATAAAAAGCAACAACCCCTGTACTCATCACATCCATGGCAATGATTTTCATCATCAAGTTTTTCTTCCATAAAATGCCGAAGAAGCCAATTAGAATTGTTGCGACAATAAATGTTTTTAAAATTACCATACTTTAGATAGCTACACATCCTTTTTCAAGGTTTGCTACTACCTTTTCTAGGGCAGTTTTCCGATCGGGGACTTGATTTTCTTCGGGTATCATGTCAAGAACCTTTAGCCGTTGTAAGCGAATTTTAGTGGCTCCTTTTGCACCAGCTAAATACACTTCCCTGCCTTCTTCTATGGCTTCTTTAATCACATTTTCAATGGCAAGAGATGCAGTTACTCCCATCATCGGCACATCAATTAAGTCTACAATAATAGTCTTGACTTTTTGCATCGCACTATGTTCCCTAGCGATCGCTTTTGCTACGCCAAATATCATTGGACCACTCAAATAAAATAGTAATACTTGCCCTTCAGCTCGATTTAAGAGGTCTTTCTCGATCGGGCTTAATTTAACATCATCATCAGAATCTGTAATTGTCCTAACTTCTTTGGACTGTAAACTAGATAGTTTCTCGATCGTTAAAATATTGGCAATAAATACCCCTACACCCACCGCTACAATTAAATCTACAAAAACTGTAAGAGCTAGCACACCATACATAATAAATGCCCCCCTTGTTGAAACAATGTGGGCACGTTTTAAGAAACTCCAATCCAAAATATCAATTCCTACTTTAACGGCAATTCCTGCTAAAACAGCCATAGGAATATTCTGCATCAGTGGAGCAGCTCCCAAGACAATTACTAATAAAATTAAAGCACGGGAAATACCTGATAGAGCCGTTTTAGCGCCAGTTTGGATGTTAACTACAGTGCCCATTGTTGCCCCTGCTCCTGGTAATCCCCCGCAAAAGCCTGCAAAAATATTGCCAATTCCTTGCCCAATTAGTTCTTTATCTGAGTCGTGCTGAGTCCTAGTTAAACTATCAGCAATTACAGCAGTTAGAAGCGTATCAATACACCCTAAAACTCCTAAAACAATTCCGTCTACTAAAATTGTTGTAGTTTCTTCTACTGTAAAAGTAGGGAATTGAAATTCAGGTAACCCGATCGGAATTTGACCAATAGTACGCAAGCCACTATCATGAAAAATTGTCAGAGAAACGATCGTGCCTACTACTAATGCCAACAATTGTGGCGGACAATAACGCTTCCATTTGGATGGAACTAAAAATATTAACCCTAAGGCAATACTACCAAGAACTAAGTCAGGAATACTAACTTGAGAAATTAAGTCTGGCAGATTTGTTAAAGTACCAATTACCCCTCCCTTTGGGGCAGTTTTTCCTAGAATTGATGGTATCTGTAAGATGATTAGAATTACGCCGATTCCTGACATGAAACCCGAAATTACACTGTAGGGCATCAAAGTAATATATTTGCCTAATTTGAATATGCCAAAAATGATTTGAAACAAACCAGCTAGCATCACTACCGTAAATGCCATTGCCACGCCATTTTCTGGATCTTTTGCGGTCAAACTTGCAACCACTGAGGTCATCACCACCGTCATTGGTCCCGTTGGTTCAGAAATTAAGGTGGGAGTACCACCAAAAAAGGCAGCAAAAAAACCTACGCAGACCGCTCCATAAAGACCCGCTACCGGACTATTCAGTGCTGCTACCCCAAAAGTAAGAGCTAGGGGCAAAGATATAATCGCCGTTGTTATGCCGCCAAATAGGTCGTTTCGTAAATTGTCAAATTTTATTAAGTTGGTAATAGCCATGCCGATTGATAGGTATTAAATGATGATGAGTCTAGCAACTTTAGATAAAAATCTATACCAGACTAAGTTCTATATTTTTAGATTAAAACCAAAGAGTTTTATCTATGAAAAAATTGGATAAAAAAGCTAAATTGTCTATTTATCTAGGGTAGTGTAGTAACAGATGCTTTGGGGGCGCTATGAGCAAAATCTTAGACAACCGATATAAACTGATCAAAGTTTTGGGCAAAGGGGGCTTTGGTCGCACCTTTTTAGCCAGGGACCAGCGTCGTCCCGGTTCCCCTCTTTGCGTTGTCAAACAATTAAAGCCTGCTAGCACTGACCCAGAGTTTATTCGCGAAGCTCGACGACTGTTTAACACTGAAGCTGAAACCTTAGAAAGATTAGGAAACCATGACCAGATTCCTCAGCTTCTTGCCTATTTTGAAGAAGACAATGAGTTCTTTCTTGTGCAAGAGTTTATCGAAGGAACACCTCTAAACAAAGAGTTAGAAACACCTTTATCTAGCAACTCTGAAGAGGTTACTGCGGCTGACATCACCGCTGCTAGCCAAACTAAGACAACAGGCAAACAAATGAGCGAAGGTGAGGTTGTTAAACTTTTGAAAGATATTCTTTCTGTTTTAGAGTTTGTTCATTCTGAAAATGTGATTCATCGGGATATAAAACCAGATAACCTCATTCGCAGACAAAAAGATAACAAGTTTGTCTTGATTGACTTTGGTGCTGTTAAAGCGATGACTGATCAAAATGTCAAGATTGAAACTGTAGAAGGTGAATCTCGTTTTACCGTCACGATCGGTACACCTGGTTATATGCCCAGTGAACAATGTGCCGGCAGACCCAACTACACCAGCGACATCTATGCAGCCGGGATGGTTGCAATCAAGGCATTGACTGGCATTGACCCACCCGACCTACCTACCGATCCAGAAACTGGGGAAATAATTTGGCGAGATCAAAGAAAAGTCAGCAACGGTCTGGCGATGGTTTTAACAAGGATGACCCGTTATCGTTTTTCCGATCGTTATCAATCGGTCAAAGAAGTTCAACAGGCTCTTAACGCTTATTTAGTTGCACCGGAAAATAAGCCGATTATTGGAGCAAAATCAAAGCCTGCTTCTCAAAAATCTCAGAAGATAACAGTGGCTCAAGTCCAATCTGGTGCAGGAGCAGGTTTGTTAATTATTGGTTTGTTATGTGTAATTGGTTCAATTTTGTTAGCAATTCTGTTAAAACCCAAGGATGTACAACAAGTAATCATTAACGATAGTACTCCTGCTCCTTCTAATACTAGCCCTAAACCTAACAAACCAGTCAAAGCGGTAGAACCAACGATCGTTAATAACACAGTCAACTTGGCAGATGATCAAGAAACAAAATTGGGGGGTACAATCAAGAAAGACCAGATTATTCGTTATACTTTCACAGCAAAAGCTCAACAACAATTCAAAGCAAACTTAACTGGTGAAGGGGCAAACTTTGATGTTCTTTCTCCTAATAATAGCACTCTTGCAAGCGGTGTTAGTAGTTATGATAATCTTTTGAATGAAGAGGGAGAATATGTCTTACAAATTAAAACGACAGGTGAACAAGTAGACTACAATCTAACTCTATTCTTGTCTGCTCCTCCGGCTGAAGTAAATCGAGTCATTCAAGTCAGGTAGGACGATGTAAAAGACGATCCCTCAGCTTCTTAATTCGGTCTCGCAAGACGGCAGCCTGTTCAAATTCTTGTTTTTTGGCGGCTTCTTTCATCTCTTGTTCTAACTTTTCAATCAACTGAGGCAGTTCATCAAGGGCTATCTCTTGACTGTTGTTTACCGCATATTCAATCTGTTGTTCATTCAACCTCCGGGAAACTGAAAGAAATTCTAAGATAGCATTGCTTGAACCTTTAATAATTGGTTTGGGTGTGATGTTGTGTTTTTCATTATGAGCCTGTTGAATGGCGCGCCGGCGGGCAGTTTCTGTGATGGCTTTGTCCATACTGTCTGTCAACCGATCGGCATACATAATTACCTGACCATTTACATTACGGGCAGCCCTCCCGATCGTTTGAATCAATGATCGCTCTGCACGCAAGAAACCCTCCTTATCCGCATCAAGAATTGCCACTAAAGATACTTCCGGCAAGTCTAAACCTTCCCTCAATAAATTCACCCCAATTAAGACATCAAAATCACCATTTCTGAGTGCCTGTAAAATCTCAATCCGCTCGATCGATTTAATATCAGAATGGAGATAACGGACTTCAATATGACGCTCTTGAAAATAGTTTGTTAAATCTTCTGCCATTCTCTTGGTCAGGGTGGTAATAATTACTCTTTCTTTTCTTTTAATGCGTAGTTTTATTTCACCTAACAAATCATCTACCTGCCCTTCTGTAGGACGGACAAATATTTCTGGATCGAGTACACCAGTAGGACGGATAATTTGCTCTACAACCTGTTCAGATATTTCTAATTCCCAATCTCCTGGTGTAGCTGAAACAAAAATACATTGCTCCACCATACCCCAAAATTCTTCCGCCCTGAGGGGACGATTATCAGCTGCACTAGGAAGGCGAAAACCATGATCAATTAGGGTCATTTTTCTTGCCCGATCGCCGTTATACATTCCCCTAATTTGGGGTACAGAAACATGGGATTCATCTACAACTAATAGCCAATTGTTGCGGGGAAAGTAGTTTACTAAACAGGCGGGAGCCTCTCCTGGATTACGTCCTGCTAGATGACGGGAATAGTTTTCTACACCGTTACAAAATCCTACTTCCCTTAGTAATTCTAAATCGTAACGGGTACGTTGCTCTAATCTTTGGGCTTCCAATAGTTTGTTCTCTTGAATCAGTTCTGCTAATCTTTCATCAAGTTCTTTTTGTATATTGTTGCAAGCTTCTTCTAGTCGTTCTTTAGGAGTAATAAAGTGTCTCGCCGGATAGATACTCAGGCTTTCTAAGCTCATCAAAATTTCCCCAGTAACTGGATCAATGTAACGGATAGATTCGATTTCATCGCCAAAAAATTCTACCCTAATTAAACGATCCTCATAGGCGGGTCCAATTTCGACAATATCGCCCTTAACACGGAATTTACCCCTGCCCATTTCTATATCATTCCGATCGTATTGAACTTCTGTGAGGGCGGTTAGAAACTGTCTCTGATCGATTTCTGTTCCTACTCTTAATGGAATTGAGGCTTTAAGATATTCTTCTGGTATGCCTAAACCATAAATACAACTAACAGAAGCAACAACAATTACATCTTGGCGCTCAAATAACGATCGGGTGGCAGAGTGCCTAAGCATATCAATTTCATCATTGATAGAAGCACTTTTTTCGATATAAGTATCCGTAACTGGTATGTATGCTTCCGGCTGATAATAGTCGTAATAACTAATAAAATACTCTACCGCATTGTGGGGGAAAAATTGCCTTAACTCGTTACACAATTGGGCTGCTAAAGTTTTATTATGGGCTAATACTAGGGTTGGTCTTTGATATTGGGCAATTACATTAGCGATCGTCATGGTTTTACCTGTCCCTGTGGCTCCTAAGAGGGTCTGATAACGATAGCCTTTATTTAGTCCTTCTAGTAGTTGTTTGATAGCTTTAGGTTGGTCAGCGGTGGGTGCCCAGGGTGTTTGAATTTGAAATTTTGCCATAGTAATAAATGACTGTTAAATTTTTAAGTTAACTTCAAGTTTAGACTATCTTTCTATTTTATTCTTATCCCTTAAGTTAAGTATGTAAATCGATCGTTTCTACCCAGTTTTTAATCCAACTTAAAATAGATTCTACAATTTCTTTTTCTGGTGCTTCGCAGTAAAGTCTTAATAATGGTTCTGTTCCACTGAAACGAATTAAGAGCCAACTATTCTCCACTAATCTTAACTTAAACCCATCGATCGTTTCTACATTCAAAACTCTCCGATCGGCAATCTGAGGGGGGCAGTCTTCCTGGAGTATGGTAATTAAACGATCACGAGAATTCGGATTGGTTAAAGCCAAGTCGATACGGTCATAATGACTATAAAATGAGGTTTTAGATTGCAATGTTTTGTATAGCTCACCAATACTTGTTTGAGAAACAACAACTGCTTCCAATACATACAAAGCGGATAAAAGAGCATCTCGCTCAGGAATGTGATTACCATAGCCAATCCCACCGGATTCCTCTCCGCCCAATAGGGTTAAGCCTCCTTTTAGCATTTCTGTCGCAATGTATTTGTAACCGATCGCTGTTTCAATTATAGGCAGATCAAACAAGCCTGCTACTTTGGGAATTAAATCAGACCCACTAATAGTTTTAATTACTCTGCCCATTAAGCCATGATGGCGATATAAATGCTCAATTAAAATTGGGATTAAAACTTGAGAACTTAGATAATTGCCATTACCATCAACGGCTGCGATTCTATCTCCATCTCCGTCAAAAACTAGACCAAAAACGATCGAGTCTGGGTTAATTTCTTGCTCTTGTTTTACTTGGGCACAAAAGGCAGTCAAATATTTCGGAATAGGCTCTGGAGCCATGCCGCCAAATAGGGGGTCACTACTAGAATTAACTTCTATTAAGCCTGGTAAATCTCCTAAAATTTTGCCTAAACCTCCTGCTGCCGCCCCATGCATCGGATTGATTAAAACTCTTACTTTCCCCGATCGGAAACTGGACGCAATTCTCTCTACATCTACTTTGGACTGTAATATTTCCCCATAGTCAATCCAGGGATCAAACCCTAAAATCTGCCCCCCCGATCGGGGTTCTCTGACCTGGTCGATCAAACTTTCTACCTTGCGGGTGAACTCTTCCGATACGGAGCCGCCAAATGCCCCCTTGATTTTAAGACCGTTGTAGTGGGGAGGATTGTGACTTGCTGTAATCACGATCGAGCCTAGCGCCCTCTGGCTAAATGCTGCCCAACTCATGGCGGGGGTAGAGCAAAACCGATCGGCTAAATAAACTTCATAGCCCTGTTCTGCGATTGCTTCGGCACTGCACTTGGCAAACTCTGCTGACAAAAACCGCCGATCGTAGCCCACCATAATTCGGCGGGAACCTAAATGACCATAGGTATCGTCCAGAATCTGAGCCGAGGCTCTCGCAACCCGATCGAGGTTGGCAAAGGTAAAAACATCGGCAATAATGCCCCGCCAGCCGTCCGTACCAAACTTTATCGAATTACCCAAAGTTAACCTCCTCTTAACTAAAAATTTTTACTAAAACTCTATATTTAAAAGGTTGTCTTTTTCTAAATTTATGTTCAACCGTAACACATGTAACACATTTTTATTTGCGGTACCTTTTGCTATTGCCTCCGTTGTAGCTCCTGCTTTTGCCGCTACTACCCTCCCCACCGGTACTAAGTTTACATCTTCTTCTACCTGTCAAGCTGCTAGTTCTATTAGTGGCATTCCTTCTAGCTCCCTGCGCCTTGTTAACAACATCAAGTATGATGCCAGGGAAATCAACAAGGGCTACAGTGATTCTACCCATGTCAGAGTTTTGGTGAATGGACAGTTGCAATGGGTAGCGATCGCAGGCTGTGGTAGCTTACCTGTATTCCAATCTACTAATACCTGTCGTGTTTCTAGTTCTATCAGTGGCATTCCTTACAGTCCCTGGAGTTTAACCAATGGTAGATACTATGCCATTACTGCGTTTAATCAACAAAGTAATCCCGCTTCTTCCACCCATGTGCAGCTTAATAATGATGGTTACTTAGAATGGACTGCTATCAATGGTTGCGGCAATGTGATTAACGTCGGCGGAAATAGCACTCCTACACCAAGCCCCACCCCGACACCTACTCCTTCACCCTCACCCACCCCCAGCCCCAGCCCTACCCCTAGTGGTGGTATTCCTGGTACTGGTACTTTCTTTGATACCACTAACAACACTGAAAACAATAAAACAGGCGTAGCCGACCCCACTCCGCCAGCGCCTACTTTTACGGCTTTCGATATTGAAATGGCAGCAATTTGTGGCGCTCCTGGTTCCCGTGTCAGCCCCACTGTATTCAAAAATACTCTCAAGAAGTTCCCTGCCGAACTTAATCGGATTATGCAATACACTGGTTACCGCGTATTCGGTAGCCGCCCGGCTCAGTACACCAATGTAGACCAGTATCTCGATCAATTGGCTGAGGCTTGGGTAAACACTGATACCTATGCCTATGATCACATTTTCTGCGGTGAACCCAGCTCTAGCATCGGTGGCTTACACTTCCATCGCCGTTACTTTGATCTCCAACAAAAGGGTCAAGCAGGAAGGGTACTTAATAACAGTGGTAACCAAGAGATTGTGCCTGGAGTAATCTACACGATCGGGGTGAAGATGCTCAACGCTAGTGGTGGTTATGCCCAAAGCAACATCAAGGGCTATGGCTACACCTTAAGTGCAGAAGACTTGCTCAAGTTTGGTACTAAGGCATTCCGTGATAATCCTACTTCTAGCACCAGCAGCACTGCTTGTATCCTTAATGTGAATGACGACGGCAAGAACTTCAAGATGGTGTTTGTCCGTCGGGCTTCTGGTATTCGTACTTTCTATCCCGATGCTACTCCTAGCAGTAGTGACCCTACCTGTAATGTAAATCCCTAGTTTTAGGTCTGAATTAGAATTGAGGGCAGCACCGATCGGTGTTGCTCTTTTTTTTAAGCGGCTAAAAGATGTAAAGGTACACCATAGGCGCGGGCTAGGTTTTCTGGTGTTATTACGGTAGAACGATCCCCGATCGCAATTAAACGACGATTGAGTAAAACCAACCGATCGAAATGATGGAGGGTTTGTTGTAGGTCATGATTAACAATTAAAAGGGTCTTATTTTGTTTTTTTAGATCATGAAAGATGTCAAACATGATTTCTTCTGTCTTTTGATCTACACCAACAAAGGGTTCATCAAATAGAAAGAGGTCGGCTTGCTTTGCTAATGCCCTAGCGATGAAGATGCGCTGTTGCTGTCCCCCCGAAAGTTCACCGATCCCCCTGTGGCGCAGGTCATACATCCCTACCCGATCGAGGGCTTCTTTGACTAGGGCTTCGGATTCGGGGCTTGGTCGCCGGAATAAACCAGTCTCGATCGTGCGCCCCATCATCACTACATTCCAGGCGGTAATGGGATAGTCCCAATCGATTTGACTCCGTTGAGGCACATAGGCGACCTTATTTAACTGGCGCTTGAGGGGTCTACCCCGCCAAACCGTATTGCCCATCATGGCTGGCAGTAGCCCCAACATGGCTTTGATTAGGGTGCTTTTCCCCGCTCCGTTGGGTCCTAAAATGCCGATCATTTCCCCTGGAGCAAAGTTACAGTTAATTTCCTGGAGGGCTAGGTTGCCCCGATAGCTCACCGATAGGTTTTGGATTTCTAGCATGGCACCCAAAAATGAATTGACAATGAAATAAAAATGAATTAAATATGAAAACCATCATACAGGGAAAAAATGAGCTTCGTAAAAAAATTTATTTTATTGATCGGTTGCCTGGGGCTATGGGGTTGTACCAAGCAAGAAAGTGGTTCTGAGATTGTCACTTCTTTTAGTGTTTTATGTAACTTAGTCGAGCAGTTGGGGGAGGAAACTAGGTGTTTAATTCGCCCCGATCGGGACCCCCACACCTACGAAGGCACGCCCCAAGACCGCCAGGAGATCGAAACGGCGGGGATAATTTTTTATGGAGGGTTAAATTTTGAGCCTAGTATTATCAAAATGGTGACAGCTACTAACAATCAAGCCGTGAAAATACCTACTTTTGAAAAGGCAAATATTAAAATTGTGGAAAATGACCCCCATGTTTGGCATGATGTAAAAAATGGGATCGAGTTACTAGAATTAATTACTGAAATTCTTAAACAAAATAAACCCGATCGGGCAGAATTTTATGAACAAAATCGCCAAAAACTAACGAAAGAATTAGAACAACTCGATCGGTGGATTAAGGTACAAATTGATACTATTCCCCCTGATCAGCGCCGCTTAGTGACTACCCATGATGCTTTTAGTTACTATAGTAGAGCCTATGGGCTTAAGGTAGAAGGCACTCTTTTAGGTTTTTCGACTGAAGAGGAACCTACAGCTAAACAGGTTAAAAATTTAATCGATCGGGTCAAAAAATCTGGCATTCCCACCATTTTTGCTGAGCTTACATCTAATGATAAAGTATTAAGAAATATCGCTAAGGAAGCAGGGGTTAAAATTGCCGATCGGGTTTTAATTGCCGATGGAATTGGTAAATCTGGCACGCCAGAAGGAAGTTATCAGGGAATGTTAATTTACAATACTTGCACGATCGTGGCAGGCTTAGGGGGTAAATGTTCCCCCTTCCCTAATTAGTCCCGGCGATTTGTCAACACAAAAACGTAATATAACAGCGTCGATATTGCCTGTACGGCGGCGGCTACATAGGTCAGAGCTGCTGCATCGAGGACTGCACCCGCTCCCTGAGCTTCCGAGGGCAACACAATTCCCTCCGCTACTAATAGCTGCTTGGCTCGATTACTAGCATCAAATTCTACTGGCAGAGTAATGAGGGTGAAAAGGGCAACTAGACCAAACAAAATCACTCCTATCCAAGCGATCGTGGGGTTAACAAATAAACCGATCATAAAAATCAGGGGACCGATATTACTCCCGATCGAGACGGCGGGCACAATTGCCGATCGGAATTGGAGGGGAGCATAGTTGTGTTTGTGTTGCAGGGCATGACCCGCTTCATGGGCAGCTACTCCCACGGCAGCCAGACTGGGTTGGTCATAGACTCCAGGACTTAATCGAAGCACGCGTTGGGTGGGGTCGTAGTGGTCACTCAAAAAGCCTTCTACCCTTTCTACAGAGACATCCTGAAGCCCGTAAGCATCGAGAATAGCCCTGGCAGCCCTTGCCCCTGTAATCCCCCTCTGGGTAGGCACTTGGGCATACCGATCGAATTCAGCCTTCACCTTAAACTGGGCGATTATCCCCAAAATCATGGCGGGGGCAGCAAACAAAAGATACAAAGGGTCAAAAAACATAGCTTTTCTCCCGAAACATAAATCTAGGTTAGCCCAACTCCTCAAACACTGGGGTAGTATTAACCGATCGGGGCAATCCAGGCATCCCGTCAATTATGGTTTTTTGATTTTATTGGTTTGTCAATTCTTTCTCACCGATCGATGTATTCTATTTCGAGAATGTCATCATCTTCATCGTCTTCTTCTTCATCATCATAGTCGTCGTCTTCATCATCATCATAGTCATCTTCTAGTTGTTCATTAGTCTTTGGTGTAGGAGCAACTTCTTCTTCCTGCTGCTCTGAGCGCCCAGCCAACCAGACTGACAGTTGATTCCAGAGGGCTGCTGCAATGCCACCGCTCAAAAAGGCAAATAACATCCCTAAACTGAGGGGCAGGGGCGGGGATTTGAAACCTAAAAAAGAAATTTGAATTACCGTGCCTAGATTTTGGGCTAAAACCACCACGATCGTGATGGTCAAACTAAGGACAATCAATAAGGCTGGATTAATCTTCATAGTTCCCTCCCTGCCATCGTTGAATGATGTTGCTATCGATGTTTAGCTGATCAAGAGCACGGGCAACTACAAAATCGACTAAGTCCTCGATCGTTTTAGGATTATGATACCAGGCGGGAATAGCAGGCACGATCGTGGCGCCTGCTTCTGCTAAAAGGGTAAGATTACGCAGATGAATCAAGCTAAAAGGCGTTTCTCTAGGGACTAAGACCAATTTTCTCCCTTCTTTGAGGTGGACATCCGCCACCCGCTCTACCAAGTCAGAACTCAAGCCATGGGCGATTTTCCCTACGGTAGACATACTGCAAGGCATGACAATCATCCCGGACGTTTTGAAGGAACCACTAGCGATCGTGGCACCGATGTCTGCCCAAGAATGGCAATTAAGCTGCCCCCTAGTTTCGCCGCACTGCTCCCGCCAAAATTGGGCTTGTTTCTGGGGCTGTAGGGGTAATTTCCCTAGTCCTTCCGCCTGCCACACAGTGATTGCGGCTTTTGATGCTACCACCTCGATCGTCAAATCCTGAGATAGTAAAAATTTCAGCGCCCGCACCGCATAAATCTGCCCGGAAGCCCCCGTAATCCCTAAAACGATCGGATGCACAATTTAACTCAAATAGGTGTAGTTATTCAGACTACTTTCATAGTTTTGTAATAACAATCTTGCTTCCGCTAGACTTATCTGCTTTTGTTGCAGAGCTTTTTCCGTCTGACGGCGCATACATTCTAATAAACTCTCCCGGTCGTATTGCACATATTGCAACACTTCCGTCATGCTGTCTCCCTTAATCACCTGGTCTACTTGGTAGCCCCCCGGTGTTAGATGAATATGCACCGCATCGGTATCGCCAAACAGGTTATGTAAATCCCCCAAAATTTCTTGGTATGCCCCCCCCAAAAAGATGCCCAAGTAGTAATCTTCGCCAGGAATAAAAGGATGGAGTTCTAAGACCGACTTTACATCCCTCAAATCAATGAATTTATCAATTTTGCCGTCACTATCACAGGTCAAGTCCGCTAGGGTGCCACGGCAGGTGGGTTCTTCATTGAGGCGATGGATGGGCATAATCGGGAACAACTGGTCGATCGCCCAACTATCGGGGACAGATTGAAAGACAGAGAAATTGCAATAGTAAATCTGCGCCATGAATTTCTCTAAGTCTTCTAAATCATCGGGCACATAGTCTTGCTGACGCACGATCGTTAAAATGCGCTGACAACATTCGTAATAGATTCTTTCTACCCTGGCGCGGTCTTTCAAAGAAATATAACCAAAGGAAAAAAGACTGGTTGCTTCTTCCTTAAACTGGGTGGCATCGTGGTAAGCCTCTTGGTAGTTCTGCTCCGAGATGCTCTCTAGGGTTTCGTAGATATTGCGGAGCACGAGGGGGTCTTCGGCTGCAGGCGTTTCAATTTTGTGGCTGGGAGTGCCGCTTACACTGACCACATCCATAATTAAGACGGACTGGTGGGCTGCGATCGCTCTGCCGCTCTCACTCACGATCGTGGGTACGGGGATATGATGGACGGCACAGGCTTCCTTGATGGCTGCCACCACATCGTAGGCGTAGTTCTGCATGGTGTAGTTTTGAGAGGCATAAAAATTGGTCTGGGAGCCGTCGTAGTCTACCCCCAAGCCCCCTCCCACATCCATGTAACCCATTTTTGCCCCAGCAAGCACCAGTTGGACATAAATCTGGGATGCTTCCCGGAGGGCATCTTTGATCACGGAAATTGAACTAATCTGGGAGCCGATATGGAAATGGAGCAACTGCAAACAATCCAATAAATCTGCATCCCGCAACCGATCGACTACTTCCAAAATTTCATAGATACTCAAACCAAACTTGGCGCGGTCCCCCGCCGACTCCCCCCAGCGCCCGATGCCCTTGGCATTGAGTTTTGCCCGCACCCCCACGATCGGTTTGATGCCCAGCTTAACCGTAGCCCGAATGACTAAATCCACTTCCTCTAACTGCTCAAGCACAATAACGGGAGTCTGTCCTAACCTCTGGGACAAAAGGGCAGTTTCGATGTAGTCAGCATCCTTGTAACCATTGCAGATTAGAAGTGCCCCTGGCGTTTGTAACAATGCCAAAGCAATCAATAATTCCGGCTTAGAACCCGCCTCTAACCCAAACTGGTAGGGTCTGCCGTAGCGGACTAATTCCTCTACTAACTGCCGTTGCTGGTTCACCTTCACGGGATAAACCCCCCGATAAACGCCGTTATAGTTATAGCGAGCGATGGCGCGGGCAAAACAGGCATTTAATCGTTCAATCCGATCGGCTAAAATGTCCGAAAATCTCACCAATAGGGGCAGACGCAGGTTTCTCAGACGCAGATTTTCCACCAATTCATAGAGATCGATACAGCCCCCCCGTTCCCCCGCCGGTGTTACCGTCACATGACCCGCCTCATTGATACTGAAATAGGGACTGCCCCAGCCATTGATGCGATAAAGTTCCTCGCTATCTTGAATGCTCCATTGCTGTTTCACTAGGGCATAATGTACCATCTGCGTCTACTCCTTTAATGACAAAGCCAATTATACTAGGCTAAATCCAGTCCTAATGCTATCTTTCTGGGGGCTTAACCCAAACCCTGCAGGATGCCTTGGGTAGAGGCAGTCAGTTGTTTTTTCAGGTCTTCAATTTTCGATCGTTGTTCTTGTAATTTGGTCTGATAATAATGACCTAATTCGGGATTGAGTTTGACATCGGTCTTTTCCCAGAGGTCCCGCCAATGGCGGTAGGTCTTCTCTGTCATAATCAACAAAATCCTGGTGACAGCAGCCTTGATCACCATTTCCGGGCGGAGGAGAGCAATTTTAGCATTTTCGTTGAGCCACAATAGGGGGGCTAGCTGCTCCATCAGTTGGGGATGTTCGGCACATTCGGCTTGCACCTGTTGGACTAACTCCCCTGGATAGAGTTCTTCGCCTTCTAGTTTAATTTTGTCCCGATCGATTAGGTCAAGGATGATCTGCCATAGTTGGCGGTGGTGGGACAAACTAAAGCCAATATCTTCGGTTAATAAAATGTCGTAGACCCGGCTGCGGTAATCGGGAAAATGTAGAAAAATTTGCAGTAACTGCAATTCTGCTAGCTGGAGGGTAGAAGTAGGGGTAGGGCGGGGATTGGGGCTAGACCAACGGGCTTGGCGTAACTGGCGACGGAGGTCTTTTTCCAGGCGTAGGGCGAGGTGGGAGTTCCCCTGAGCGAGTAAATGGGCGCAGGTATGCAAATAATGACTTCTGATCGGGGCATCGGGCAGATTTTGCAGAATTTTGACAAGTGCCCTACTTGCCTCCAGGAAATGATCCCCCAAGTTGAGGTTCTTGCCCTGGAGGGATAGGTCGATCAGCCAATCTAAAAATAGGGGGCTTTGCGCCAAACTCGATCGGTATTCGGCGGCGCTGTGGTGTTGTAAAAATTCATCCGCATCTTTCCCCTCAGCCAGGGTAACAATCCGTAATTGAATTGTGCCCTTGTAAACTAGGTCGGCAAAACCACCGATCGCCCGCTCTGCGGCTTTAATACCCGCCTGATCCCCGTCAAAATTCAGATAGATGCGCTTAGAAGGCGTATAACGAGCCAGTTGTAAAATCTGCTCCCTACTCAAAGCTGTGCCCAGACTAGCCACCGTCTGGGGAAAGCCGGCTAAATGCAAGGCAATAGCATCAAAATAGCCCTCCACCACGATCCCTTGGTCGGTCTTAGCAATGGCATCCCGCGCCCGATCGAGGCAAAATAAGTTACTGCCCTTATGAAATAGCTCCGTTTCTGGGGAGTTGAGATATTTGGGTTGCTCCTCCCCCAAAGCCCTGCCCCCAAAAGCAATTACCCCCCCCTTAATGTCGCGGATGGGGATCATAATGCGATGGCGGAACCGATCGTAGTAGCCATTACCCTGGGCACGGGGCACAATTAAACCCGCCTGCT
>Ga0272446_1002205_pt1 | contig 27053 bp, 20 predicted proteins | sample YNPCB0061_FD_194587 | JGI IMG/M metagenome (GOLD analysis project Ga0272446, IMG submission 194587) | Hot spring microbial mat communities from Yellowstone National Park, WY, United States - YNP-CB-006-1 | ecosystem: Environmental > Aquatic > Thermal springs > Hot (42-90C) > Sediment | place...
TGTGGACCTCCAACACCTCGAATGTGGAATGAAACGGCTTGGACCGCAACTCCGCGTAACCCAGAATGAAGATCGCCACGCATCCTTTCAGATCATCGTACCGCTTCCCCGGACAAAGCTGCGAGCCGTACATCCGGGCCCAGTAGTACAGCGCCCGGCTCCGTGCGCTGTGCCAGGGCTGCCCCTGCATCTCGACATCGACCAGCCGTCCACCGGTAAGCTGGACATGCAGGTCGAGCACCGCGCCCTTGTCGGTCACCAGCTCCTTGGGCATCTCCGGGTTGAGCACCTGCACCGAGGCGATGGGCGACGACGGCCTGAGCACCGCGGTTAGTAGCGAGCAGAGCAGGTCGCGGTTCTCGGGAGCCGCGAACAGGATCTTGAATACGACGTCCAGCTTGGGGTCGAGGCGGTTGATCATGACGGAGCATCACCACCATCGGACACGGGCGGTCGAAGGTTGCGTGCTCGTGGGAGGTTTTTCACAGGCCCGGCGTGGAGGCCGTGCAAGGCAGGGCAGGCGCGTCGCAGCCGACGCGATCGACGGTCGCCGCGTGGTCGGCGCGCGAAGAGGGCGACGCTCAATCCTTCAACCCACACGGCAGAGGGCTCAAGACGAAGATGGCTCCCACGCGCGTGGGGAATGTCGCCTACGAGATCTACGGTCCTGCCGAGCACGCCAAGCGCGTGCAGTCGCTGGCGAACGCCTTTGTGGCATCACCCACGCCGCGGTTCTGGGCATTCACGCAATCTGGCAGACCTGCGTCCAAGAGCCTAGGATCAACGGCAAGAGCGGCGTCGCACAGATCGGCCGCCTGCTGGGCGGGAACAACATTTCGGCGACTTCTTTCGCTTCCCGCACACGCCACACATGGCCTGGCTCGCCCCGGCCAAGCCACGCGACGACAAGGTGCTCGCACCGCACGAGGTGCGCGAGCTGCTTGCGCGCGAAGTCGTGGTCGAGGAGAAGGTTGACGGCGCCAACCTCGGCTTCTGCGCCGACGACCATGGCGCTGTGCGAGCGCAAAGCCGGGGGAGATACCTGGGCCTTGACGCGCCTAAAGGACAATGGAGGCCCTTGCGCCACACTGGGTCGCCAGGCGCCGGAATGCCCTCGTCGACGCGCTCTTTCGCGATCGCATGCTCGTTGGCGAGTGGTGCTACACCCTCCACAGCGTGCACTACACGAAGCTGCCGGACTGGTTTCTGGCCTTCGACGTGTACGACCGCGCTGCGGGCGCGTTCTGGAGCGTCGAGCGGCGCAACGAGCTCGCCAGGCGTCTGGGCCTTGCGATCGTGCCGGAGCTCGCTCGCGGCCGGTTCGACCTGGAGCGCCTGCTACGCCTGCTCGGGGACTCGCGGCTGACGGACGGTCCCGACGAGGGGATCTACGTGCGGCGCGAAGCCAAAGGGCATCTCGCCCTGCGCGCCAAGCCCGTGCGCGCAGACTTCGTGCAGGCCATCAACGAGCACTGGTCCAAGCGAGGGCTTTCGGCCAACCAGCTCGCAGACGGAAGCGAATGGTACTGAACCTGATCACGTTCACCGAACAGGTCGATGCCAGACGAGGCTGAGGGCGTAGGGCCTGAGCGTCATGGGTACTTCCAGCAGATCGATCGAGAACGACTCCGCGAAGCGTCTTGCAATGCTCTCGCAGAAGCTGGTAGTCGGTCTCGGCAGCGAGCTGCAACACGGTGACGAAGTGCCGGGCAGGATAGCCGGGCAGCCGACAGGGCGCGACACGCCCGCGACTGCCCCCGCGCGCTGCCCCCGATCCCAGGTGGACGCCACCACCAGTCTCACGGGCAGGGACGACCACCCCGGCCAGGTGCTCTCCGTACCCGCCTGCTCGAACCGCGGCAGGGCCCGCGGCGAACCACACGTCGTACTCGATGCTATGCGCGCCCTCGGGGGAGCTATCGAGCCGCATGAGCGCCCGCCCTTCGGCGTCAGGCACGGTGGGCACGTGCATGAGCCGCGCCTGCCTCCCCGGGACGACGACGGACGAGACGGCTCGGCCGTCGGGCCTGCGGAGCGAGCACCGGAGCGCGCCTCGCGCCACGGTCAGCGTCTTGACGTCCAAGTAGTAGTCCTCGCCGGGGCCGGGTGCGGGCAAGGCCCAGCGCACGAGCACCGAGCCGGTCAGGCTCTCGATGACGCCGTGCACGCGGGTCATGGTGTAGCTGGCGCCGATCGACGCGAACATCTCGTGCACCTGCCGCTGCTCGTGCGCGCCCCGCGCCGTGCCTTCGGCGCGCTCGAAGCCCGCGCCGTCGGACTCGACGACCCTGGCCGGCACGTCACACGCCAGCAGGTGCACCCCCAGCCAGCGCGTGGCACCGTCCTGGAATCGAACGAGCCGGTGGGAGCCACTCGCCTCGATCACCACTCCTTCGACCAACGACTTGTCCGGCGCGAGAACGAGGACATGGGTCCCCGCGAGGCACGGGTTTGCTCCATGGCGCGTGGACACGCCCTGCGGGGCGGCGCCCGCCGCGGTGGGGGGCCCGAAGGCCAGCGGGGCCGGCAAGTCGGCCTCGCCAGGGCCTGCGGGCTGCCCGAGGGCGCGGCATGCGTAGCACAGCCCCCGACGGGCGCCCAGGCGACCCAGCCACACCTCGGACAGGGAAACAGCGGCTCATCCATGCACCGAGCATGATAGTGGTCGTACCCGCCAAATCCTACCGATGCGGCGGATGTCGCGCGGCAGTCAGGCGGGGAAGGTCCCGGTCATGGAGCATTTCGCTCTGGTTCGCCGTGACGCGGACCGGCGAACTCCGCGTGGTGCTCGGCGATGATGCGGGCGCTTACGAAGGGCTGAGCGGCGGAATGCTACTGCCCTCTGCGGGGCTGGGATGCGCGAAGGAGCCGGGGCAGTGCGTCTCCCTCGAGATCGAATGGCAGGAGCAGGTCGGTCACGACGCCGTGCGAGTTCGCGACTTCGATGGCCACAATCCCGGGGCCTACATCGAGGGCGTCGCCGGCAGCGGCTCGCGTCCGTGGTTCGATTCCCTGGCCCGCGTCCCCACGGCCGCCGCGGCGAAACAGCGCACCGCGACCACCGTCGCGGACGCGATCACCATCGTGCAGCTCAGCAAACCAGGCCTAATCCGGATCAGCTTCGGTTCCGGACGCGATCGGTCGAAGGTTGCGTGCTCCGGGGCGGTTGTTGCAGGCCACGCGCGGAGGACGGCGCAAGGCATGGCAGGTGCGTTTCAACCGACGCGATCAACGGTCGCTGCGTCGTCGGCGCGCGAAGAGGGCCACGCGTTGGGGATCGGTCGACCTCGCTCGATGCGTACACCCGCCGTGGGCGTGCGGCTGACAGGTGCGTCGTGGCACGTCGTGCGGGTGAACGTAGACCGATTGCATCCCACCTTCCCTCCCCCGAGTCCAAGCGGTTCCACCTTTTTCTTGCGTGCACTAAGCTCCCCTTCATGGTCGGCAAACGAGCGACGTCCAAGCTGCGGCGTACGCGGTCCCTTCGCGCACGTAGTTCCGCCCTCGAACGAGTGCAGGCCCGCAGCCGTCGCCTTGCGGCCGTCTACTCCGCCCTCGCCACCGTCCACAAGGTCGCCTCCGAAGCCCGTTCCTCCGCGGAGCTTTACTCCGGCGCCTGCAACACACTCGTCAAGGACGACGTCTATCACACGGCCTGGTGGGGACGCATCGCACGAGACGGAAGCCTGCAGATTGCGGTGGTCGCGGGGCACACGCCTGTTCCGCCGCCCACCTCTCTCGTTCCCCGCGGTCAGGACGATCCCTGGCTTCAGGCCATCGGGGCCGGCATTCCGGTCATCATCCGCGACGACGCATCCGCGGAGCAAGTCCGTGCCGACGCTGTGGTTCACGGGTTCGGCCTCAGCAGCGCCATCATGGTGCCCGTCTCGGTGGACGCGACTCGTCGCGGTGTGTTGTGCGTGGGGTCGGTGGCGAGCGAGGCGTTCGACGCTGACGAAGCCGAGCTGCTGCTGGAGCTGGGCCGGTCGCTCACGACACACGCGGAGCGGATCGCGGCCGAGCGCGCGTTCGCCGCCCAGCGAGAGCTGCTTCGCGCCGTGTTCGATTGCGCCTCCTATGGCATGTACTACGTGAACGCCGAAGGCACCCTCCTGGTGTGCAACGAGGCATTCCTGCGTCTGACGGGCGGCCCGCAGGAAGCCGTGGTGGGCAAGAGCTTCCAATCCAATACGGCACCCGAGCACGTGGAAGTCGAGCGCGACATCGTGCGCCGCGTGATGGCCGACGGCCTCGCGTCGGAGTACGACAAGGATCTGGTTCGGACCGATGGCTTTCGCATCCCGGTACGGCTGAGCGTGGCGCCGGTGCGAGACCGGTCGGGACGGCCGGTAGGCACGGTCACGGTGGTGCGGGACATCGTGGCCGAGCGCGAGGCCGCCAAGGCGCTGCGGGAGAGCGAGGAGCGCTACCGCGCCGCGTTCCGCAACAACCCCGACGCCATCTTCGTGGTCGACGGACAGGGAAGCATCGTGGACGCCAATCCTGCCGCGCTCGCGCTGACCCAACTCGATCGTGACGCGCTGGTGACGCGGCACATCACCGATCTGGCGCCCGAGGCCGATCGCCGGGAGCACGGCGAGGCGTTTCGCGACCTGGTGAAGGATGGCTGCGTGTACCGTCCGCACCTGCGATTCATGACCGCGGGGGGTGACGCCGTGCAGATCGAATTGCACGGCACGACGTTGGGGCCCACGCTCTGGCAGGTGTTGGCGCGAGACATCGGTGCGCGCCTGGAGGCCGAGAACAAGCTCATCGCGCTCAAGGACATGCTCGAGGAGAAGGTCGCGGCGCGGACCAGCGAGCTGCTGAACGCCAATGAGGCGCTGGCTCGCGCGGCCAAGATGAAGGACCAGTTCCTGGCGAACATGAGCCACGAGCTGCGCACCCCGCTGAACTCGGTGCTCGGCCTGGCGGAAGCGTTGCTCGACGGTGTCTACGGCGATCTCGACGAGCAGCAGAAGCAGATCCTGATGACCATGCGCGACAGCGGCCGTCACCTGCTCGATCTGATCAATGATATTCTGGACCTGTCGAAGATCGACGCCGGGAGGCTGGAGCTCGACCTGCGGTCCATCTCGGTCAGCGAGGTATGCCAGGTCAGCCTGCGCATGATCCGACCGCTCGCGCTGGCCAAGCGCATCGGCACCTGGATGCGGACGGACCCCAGGCTTTCGGTGGTGGTGGCGGACGAGCGACGTCTGAAGCAGATGCTGGTGAACCTGCTGTCGAACGCCGTCAAGTTCACGCCAGCCGGCGGTCAGGCCGGCATCGAGGTATGGAGCCACGGCGAGTGGGTCTACTTCTCGGTGACCGACACGGGCATCGGCATCTCGCCGCCGGACCTTCGCCGCATCTTCGAGCCCTTCACCCAGATAGACAGCTCGCTGTCGCGCCAGCACGACGGCACGGGCTTGGGGCTCGCGCTGGTGCGCCGCCTCGCCGAGTTGCACGGCGGACGGGTCGACGTCGACTCCGAACCCGGCCGCGGGAGCCGGTTCACGATCGTTCTGCCGCTGGTCGATCCACCCGAACGAGACTCCCTTCCCCCCGAGGAGACTGGTTGATGGGCACCGAAGCCGAGACGTCCACCCTGCTGATCGTCGACGACGACCCCACGGCGCGCCAGGTTGCGCAGGCCATCCTGTCGACCGAGGAGTACTCGTTCCGGCATGCGTCGGGCGGCGAGCAGGCATTGCAGGAGATCATCGAGCGCGAGCCGGACCTGGTGCTGCTCGACGTGATGATGCCGGGCCTCGATGGGTTCGAGGTATGCGAGCGCATCCGCCGGCTCCGCACCAGGGCGTACCTGCCGATCGTGATGGTGACCGCGCTCGACAGCACAGAGCATTTGGTACGGGGGCTCAACGCGGGGGCCGATGATTTCATCTCCAAGCCCGTATCCCGTGTGGAGCTGCGCGCCCGTGTGCGTTCGCTCTTGCGGATCCGACGCCAGCAGCTCGAGCTCGTCGAGCAGGCGCAGCGTCTCGAGGCGGTCAACAAGCAGCGCGAGGATCTGGTGCGCATGGTTGTGCACGACCTCCGGTCGCCTGTCACGGCCATCCAGCTTGCGTCCTCCGAGCTGCTGGCGCACGACGCCAGGCTGAGCGACGATCAACGCCGCGACCTGAAGCTCATCCGGCAGGAGGCGCGTCGTGTGGGCAGATACCTCGAGGAGATGCTTCTGTTGGCGCGCCAGGAAGAAGGGCGGTTGAGCCTGTCCTCGGAGCCGGTGGACCTGACCAAGGTGGCGCACGACACGCTTCGGGCCTTGCAGCCGGTGGCGTCAGCGAGGCGGGTGGCGCTCGTGGAGCGCTGGACGCAGCCGGTGCAGGTGGCTGGGGACGCTGCATTGCTTCGGCGGGTGATCGACAATCTGGTGACGAATGCGATCAAGTTCAGCCCACCGGACACGAAGGTGGAGGTGCACATCGCGCCGGAAGGGGAGCAGGTAGCGCTGGACGTGGTGGACGAGGGGCCTGGGGTACCGGAAGACGCGCGTGGGCGCATCTTCGAGAAGTTCGAGATCGTGAAGATGCGGGCCGCGGGCGGGCCGCAAACGGGCCTGGGGCTTCCGTTCTGCCGGATGGTGGTGGAGGCCCACGGCGGGTCGATAAGCTGCTTGCCGCGCGAGCCGCACGGGAGCCGCTTTCATGTGCTCTTGCCGTCGACCACGCCGCCCCCGCCGTGACGGCGGACCACCACGATTCCGGCAAGAGCCGACGGTTCCTGGTCGAAGCGCCCGACCACGGAGGGGGAACTACCGAGAACGTCGCGGGGACGTCATCAAGTCGGGCGAACGGGACGGTCGCCGCGTCGGCTGAGGGGGGTGGATTCGGTCCGCACACGTGGTAGAAGCCGGGGCGGCGGCGCGACGCGCTGAGCGCACCGCACCGCTTCGTGCAGCAGCTCCCGTCGCAATCCTGCGGCGTGTGCGTCCCGCGGTCGAATGTCGATGACGACTGCGTCGCACACCGTGCCTCCGAGGGCGTGGGAGTGCAGCGGGCTCGCTACACGACGTTCGAATCCAGGTGAGTGCCGAGAGGCACCGAGTAGCACGGTCCGCGCGTCGCATCATCGCGGCGGGCAGCGTTGACCGACTGCTCGCGAAGCAACGGCCCGTGACAGGGCGCGTGCATAGCGGAGGAGTCTAGGTCATGAGCGAAAAACGTGTAGTCATTCTGGGTGCGGCAGGTCGTGACTTCCACAACTTCCTTGTGGCGTACCGCGACGATCCCAACACCCGCGTGGTGGCGTTCACCGCGACGCAGATCCCGGACATCGCCGGCCGTAAGTTTCCGGCTGCGATGGCTGGATCGCGCTACCCCGACGGCATTCCCATCGAGCCCGAGGAGAACCTCGAGAAGCTCATCCGCGAGCTGAAGGTCGACGAGTGCTCGTTCGCCTACAGCGACGTCCCCCACGAGTACGTGATGCACCTGGCGAGCCGGGTGCTCGCCGCCGGCGCGTCGTTCAAGCTTCAGGGGCCGAACGACACGATGCTCAAGGCGAGCGTCCCGCTGATTAGCGTCTGCGCGGTGCGAACCGGCTGCGGCAAGAGCCAGACGTCGCGGCGTGTGGTGCGCGCGCTTCGCGCCATGGGCAAGCGCGTGGTGGCCATCCGTCACCCGATGCCCTACGGCAACCTCGAGGACCAGGCCGTGCAGCGCTACGCGACCATGGCCGACATGGACAAGTACAGGTGCACGATCGAAGAGCGCGAGGAGTACGAGCCGCACGTGGCGGCCGGCGCCGTGATCTACGCGGGCGTCGACTACAAGCGCATCCTCGAGCAGGCCGAGAAGGAAGCCGACGTCATCCTGTGGGACGGCGGTAACAACGACTTCTCATTCTACAAACCCGACCTGGAGATTGCGGTGGTCGACCCCCTGCGCCCGGGCCACGAGGTCAGCTATCACCCCGGCGAGACCGTGCTGCGGCGTGCCCATGTCGTGGTCGTCAACAAGGTCAAGCAGGCCAAGAAGCAGGACATCGAGACGGTGCTGGCCAACATCGCACGCGTCAACCCCAAGGCCACCGTCGTGCAGGCTGCCTCCCCGATTACCGTTACCGACGCCGACAAGGTCCGCGGCAAGCGGGTGGTGGTGGTGGAAGACGGTCCCACGCTCACGCACGGCGGTATGGCGATCGGGGCCGGCTGGGTCGCGGCGCAGGAGCTCGGCGCCGTGGTCGTGTCCCCGCGCAAGTACGCTGTCGACACCATCAAGGACACGTACGACAAGTACAGCCAGACAGAGCAGGTGCTGCCGGCGATGGGCTACTCGGCCAAGCAGCTCGCGGACCTGCAGGCCACGATGCAGAAGACCATCGACGCCGAGAACGTCGACTACGTGTTGTCGGCCACGCCGATCGACCTGGCGCGGCTGGTGAAGGTGTCCCGACCGATCGTGCGCGCCACCTATGAGCTCGAGGAGTTGACAAAGCCCGATCTTGCGGAGATTGTCGCCCGGATCTGAGACGAGGAGCGGGTCATGGTCACCACGGTCGAAGTCATCGAACGATGCGAGCGCTGGGGTGCGCACAACTACCATCCGCTTCCGGTGGTGCTCACGCGAGCGGAGGGGCCCTTCGTGTGGGACATCGAGGGCAAGCAGTACCTCGACATGTTGTCCTGCTACTCCGCGCTCAGCCACGGGCACCGGCATCCCCGCATCGTGGCCGCCTGCGAGCGTCAGATGCGGGAGATCACGCTCACCTCGCGGGCGTTCTACAACGAACCGTACGCGACGTTCTGCGAGAAGCTGGCGAAGCTCGCCGGGCTCGACATGGTGCTGCCGATGAACTCGGGCGCCGAGGCTGTCGAGACCGCGCTGAAGATCGCCCGCGCCTGGGGATACCGCATCAAGAAGGTTCCCCAGCACAAGGCCCACATCATCGCGGCCGACGGCAACTTCCACGGACGCACGATCGCGATTGTGTCCTTCTCGACGGAAGCGCACTATCGGGATCCGTTCGGCCCGTTTTGCCCGGGGTTCAGCACGATCCCGTACAACGACCCGGAGGCCCTCGAGCGGGCGATCACGCCGGAGACGGTGGCGTTCCTGGTCGAGCCCATCCAGGGCGAGGGCGGGATCATCGTGCCGGACAAGGGGTACCTCGAGAAGGTCGCGTCGATCTGCAAGAAGCACGGCGTGCTGCTGCTGCTCGACGAGGTGCAGACTGGACTTGCGCGCACGGGCAAGATGTTCTGCTTCGAGCACGAGGCTGTTCGCCCCGACGTTCTGATCCTGGGCAAGGCGTTGGGCGGCGGACTGCTGCCGGTCAGCGCATGCGTGGGCAGGCGCGAGGTGATGGAAGTGCTGCGCCCGGGCGAGCATGGCAGCACATTTGGCGGCATGCCCTTGTCGATGGCGGTAGGCATCGAGGCGATCGACGTGTTGGTCGAGGAGAATCTCGCGGCACGTGCGGCCGATCTCGGGGCCAAGGCGATCGAGTACCTGCGGGCCAAGAAGATGCCCGGGGTTCGCGAGGTGCGGGGACGCGGTCTGCTTATCGGCATCGAGTTCGACGAGAGCATCGGCGGCGCGATGAAGGTGGTGGAAGCCGCCATGAGCTACGGCGTTCTTGCGAAGGACACCCGCGAGGACACCATGCGCCTCGCACCCGCGCTCATCATCTCGGAGAAAGACCTGCTCGAAGGCCTCGACGCCGTCGAGAAGGCCGTCTTGTCCGTCGTGTCCAGGCGCGGGTGAGCCGCTAGCCCGCTGCGCCGTCCTTCGTCCTACCCCACCGCAGGTACAGTGTCGGCAGCGCGAGCAACGTGGCCAGCGTTGCGGTGACCAGGCCTCCCATCACGACCGTGGCGAGCGGACGTTGAACCTCGGCGCCCGTGCCGGTCGCGATGGCCATGGGCAAGAATCCCAGCGAGGCCACGAGGGCGGTGGTCATCACGGGGCGAACCCGCGTGCGCGCGGCGACTCGCACCGCCTCGGCGGTGGGCATTCCATCCCGCTCGTTGTTGCGCACGGCTGCGAGCAGCACGACGCCGTTCATCGTGGCCACACCGAACAGCGCGATGAACCCGACCGCGGCGCTGATGGAGAAGGGCAAGCCGCGAAGCGCAAGCGCGATGAGCCCACCCGAGGCCGCGGCGGGTACGTTCAGGAAGATCAACAAGGCGGGACGAACGGCGCCGAACGCCAAGTACAGCAGCACCACGATGACCGACAGCGTGCCGGGCACCACGATCATGAAGCGTTTGGAGGCTCGCTGCAGGTTCTCGAACTCCCCGCCGAACTCCACGTAGTACCCCGGCGGCATGCGGATGCTCTGCACCGCCTTTTGCGCGTCCGTCACGAAGCCCGCCAGATCCCGGCCGCGCACGTTCGCCTCGACCAGCACACGCCTTGTCCCCTGCTCCCGGCTGACCTGCGCAGGTCCCTCCGCGAGCTCGACATCGGCCACATCACCGATGGGAACCGACGTGCCATTCGCCAGCGGTACCACGATCTTGCGGACCGTGTCCGGCTCCGGCGGCGGCGCATGGGCCAACCTCATGACGATCGCGAACCGCTTCTGACCGTCGACGAATCGCCCGACCTCCCGGCCGCCCCGCATGAGCTGTGCGAACGTAGCGATCTCGTCGCTCCTGGCGCCGACGCGCGCCAGGCGTCTCGGGTCCGGGCGCACGTTGAGAAGCGGCAACCCTTTGGTCGGCTCGACGCGGACGTCGGCGGCTCCGGGCACCATCGACACAACCCTGGCGACCTGCGAGGCCAGGCGGTTGAGCGTGGGCAGGTCCTCACCGTACACCTTGACGCCGAACGCGGCCTTCACGCCGCCTACCAGCTCCTGCATCCTCATCTCGATGGGCTGCGTGAACGCGATGTCGGTTCCCGGAAGGGCGCGGTTCGCGGGTCCGTCCATCACCTCTGCGAACCCCGCCGCATCATGCGCGGTCTTCCACTCCTTGCGCGGCTTGAGGATGACGAACACGTCGGCCATCTCGATGCCCATCACATCGGTCGCCACATCTGGCGCGCCGATGCGGGACACGACGTGCTCCACTTCCGGCACCTTCTTGAGCTCGGCCTCGAGCGCGGTGGTGCCTCTCGATGCTTCGGACAGCGACACGCTGGGAGGCCGAGTGAGCTGCACGACCATGTCGCCTTCCTCCAGCCGCGGCACGAACTCGGCGCCCAGGGTATAGCCGGTGCCCAGGCCCACAGCGGTGATCGTCGCGGCTCCGACCGCGGCCAGCACCGGGCGCGCGAGTACCATCTCCAGAACGGGCACGTACGCGCGAGTCATCTGCCGCACGATCCATGGATCGCCATGCTGCGCCTTGCGAAGCAGCACGGAACCCGCCGCCGGGACCCATGTGAACGTCAGGATCAAGGCCGTTCCCAGCGCGAAGAGCACAGTCCAGGCCATGGGACGAAACGTGCGACCCTCCGTACCCTCCAGAAGCAGCACGGGCACGTACACGATCGCGATGATGAGCACACCGAACGCAACGGGGCGGCCCACGTCCATGCCCACCCTCGACATCGCCGTGCGTGCGTCGAGCCTGTGCAGTGCCATGGATGCCAGGGCCCCCTCCACCATCACCACCGCGCCATCCACCACCAAGCCGAAGTCGATGGCGCCCAGCGACATCAGGTTTCCGCTCATCCCCGTGGCGCTCATCAACGCGAAAGCGCCGAGCATCGCCAGGGGAATGGCCGACGCCACCACCAGGCCCGCGGTGAAGTCGCCTAGCATGATCAGCAGCACGATCGCCACCACCACCCCACCCTCGATGAGATTCTTCTTCACCGTGCCGAGCACCTCATCGACGAGCTGCGCACGGTCGTAGATCGGCTCGATCGTGACGCCTTCCGGGAGCGTTTTGCGAATCTCCTGCAGCCGATCCTTGACCCGCGCGACAACGTCATGCGCATTCCCGCCCGCGAGCATCTGCACCATGGCGTACACGATCTCGCCCTGTCCGTCGGCCGTCGCAGACGACAGACGCAGCGCCGACCCGTCCCGCACGGTGGCGACGTCACGCACCAGCACGGGGCGTCCGTCCTTGCGGGTCGTGACGACCTGGTTGGCGACGTCGTCGAGGGATTGATACACGCCCTCCACGCGCACGGCGACCTGCTCGGCGCCCCGCTCGATGGCGCCCGCCCCCACATTCTCTCCCGAGGACTTCAGGGCCTGCTCGACATCCATCGGCGTGATGCCGAAGGCTATCAACGAGTCGTGGTCCAGCAGTACCTCGACCTGCCGTGTCTCGCCGCCCCAGGCATTGACTTCCACCACGCCCGGCACCGACCGCAACCTGTAGCCGATGTCCCACTCGAGCAGCGTCCTGACGTCCTGCGTGGAGTGTCCCGGCCACCGCACGATGAAGTGATACACTTCGCCCAAGCCGGTCGTCAGCGGGCCGAGCTGCGGGCTTCCCGCGCTCGGCGGGATGTTCTCCCGCGCGGCTGCCAGTCGCTGTGCCACCAACGACCGCGCGTGCTCGAGTTGCACGTCGTCGTCGAACACCACGGTCACCGCCGAGATCCCCGAACGCGAAACCGATCGCATGCGCGCGACACCCGGAATACCGGTCAGCGCGAGTTCGACCGGGTGCGTGACCATCATCTCCATCTCGACGGGCGAAAGGCCGGGAGCGGTGGTCAGCACCTGCACCTGCACGTTGGTCACGTCGGGCACCGCATCGATGGGGAGCACCAGGTATCCGCGCACTCCGTGCGCCACCAGGCCGATGACCAGCAGCAGCACGATGAATCGAGCCCGGACCGAAGCCTCGACGAGCTTGCCGATCATTCGCCACCCACCCCTGCTCGAAGGGCCTCGCCCTTCAACAGGAACGCGCCCGCCACCACCACGCCCTCCCCCTCACGGACCCCCTCTTCGATGACGATGTCGGCGCCGTCCGAGAAGCCCGTGCGCACGGGGCGAACTTCGAATCGCCCGCCCTCCTTCGGCCCGCTCTGCACGAAGACGGAGGGCGTGCCGTCGAGATCAACGACAGCGCTTCGCGGCACGACGATCTGCGTTGGCCCGCCGGAATGGTCCAGATCCACGACCACATCCGCGAAGCCTCCGGACGAGAGACCGTCGCAAGGAGGGTCGACCACGAGCATCACCCCCATCGTGCGCTTGGCCGGATCGATGCGCTCGAGTCGTGCCGAGACGCGGGCGCTGCATCGCGCGGTGCTGCCGCGAGGGACCACGCGGGCTGCGGCGCCGTTTTGCAACCTTCGCACGGCCACCTCCGGAACGTCGGCGCGAACCGACAGACGAGCCGGATCGACGATGTCGAACAGCGCGCTTTGCGGATCATAGTAGCCGCCGACCACGGCCCACCTTTCCGCCACGATGCCGTCAATCGGGCTGGTGATGCCGATACGCGACGTACCTGCGGTGGCGTCGTCCTTCGGGGCGGGTACGCGCACCGTGGCCAGCATCGATCTGGCTGCCTCCAGGTCCGCGCGTGCTGCCCGCACCTCTCCCTCCGCTTCGCGCAGCTCTCGCTCGCTCGTGGCTTTGTTTTCCCAAAGCTTGCGCTCCCGCTCGGCCGCAAGGTCTGCACGCCACAGCCTCGCTCGCGCCCGCAGATAGTCACCTTGCATGCGCGCAGCCTCCGGCGCATCCATCCAGGCAAGGATCTGCCCCTTGTTCACACGGTCGCCCTCCCGCACGAGGATCGCGGCGATCCGCCCGGACACAAGCGACCCGACCCTGGCCTCGCCATCGACCGAGGGCACCACGATCCCCGACGCAGCGACCTGGTCCGACAGCGCGCGCTTCAAGGCAGGTTGGACCACGATCCGGTCCGGTCGGAGCAGGCCTGGATCCACGGTAACGACAGGCGCACCGCCCTTCTCTGCCCTCGCGCTGGCAACGGGCGCATCCGCAACCGTTTTTTCATCTCCGCGCTTGCACGAGGTGAACGCAGCGATCGACGCCATCGCCGCGGACGCGACCAGGATCATGGGTCGTTTCATGGTGCGGACCTCCTGGGAAGCGGTCCGCCCACGGCGTGCTCCAGCCGGAGGTCGGCCCGGTGCACGTCGGCGGCGGCTTCCATCCACGATTCCTCGGCGTGGAAAAGCTCTCGGCGCGCGGCGACCACGGTTGCCAGGTCGACGGCTCCTGCCGCGTAGCGCGCCACGAGCGCCTGAAGCGCGTCGCGGCCAGGCAGCACCGCACCTTGAAACAAGGCGTCTCGAACCTCACGCGCGTGATCGCGCTCGTGGATCGCGAGACGCACCTCTGCGGCCAGCCGAGATCTGATCTCCTGCACGCGAGCCCGAAGCTCGGCAGCGTCAGCATGCGCAGCGGCAACCTCGAACGACTGAGGATTCGCCACCGGAATTGGGATGGAAACGGCCCCGCCGAAGATCCGGTCGCCCGTCGCTTCACGGGCGTACGACAAGCCCACGCCGAGCATGGGTCGCCCGACCGACGCCACGACCTCGGCATGCCGGTCCGCCGAGACAGCCTGCAACTCCGCGATCGCAATCCACGGGTGCGCCCCCTGCGCGGCCGCAATCGTTGCCGCTTCGTCGATGGGCCTGTCGTCGCTCACACGCAGGTCGCCCACCACGTCGACGGGCTGGCTCGGGTCCAGGCCGAGCGCATAACGCAGGGAAGCATCGGCTTCGACGATTCGTCCTTCCGCGTCGAGCACGGCGGCGCGAGCTGCTCCGAGAACGCTGCGGGCCAGGGCCAGGTCAATGGGAGAATCCTTGCCGCCCGACACACGGGTCTGCGCAATCTGCACGAGCTGTTCGGCCGCAAGCTCACTTTGGTGTCGCGTCGCCAGCAAGTCTCTTCCCAGCCGCGCGTCGATCCAGGCTTGCATGGCGCGCCTGAGCGCGTCGCGCCGGGCCAGCTCGAGCTCGGCGTTTCGCAACGACACGCGCGCTTCCGCGGCGGCTTCCCGCGCGGAACCATAGCCGCCGAGAGGAAAGTCCTGCCACAGGCTGGCAGCAAGGTCTGCTCCCGCGCCCCCCGGGTACGAACGTCGCGCCAGGTCCACCTCGACTCGCGGCGGGAAAGAGAGCACCCGCTGAGCCGAAGCGCGCACATGGCGCGCTTGGGCCTGTGCAACTCGTGCGGACAAGACCTCAGGGCTGCGCTCGACGGCACGGCTGCGCACCACTTCCGGATCGAGGCGGAGCGGAGCGCCCCGCGCTTCGGCTGACGGCGTCTGCGCTCGCGACACCGCTGCGAGCGATCCGACGGCGGCGATCGACGCGGCGAGGAGAAGTCGGGCGGCAAGCGTCATGGTTCTTGGTTGGTGGCAGTGTGCTGTGTCTCGATCGGCCATGAACGGCTCGTGCGTGGGAGCGTCGTGCGGCCTCCAGGATTCGAGCGAAGGCGACGCTACAACGAGCGCGGTCGTCCGTGCATCCAAAGCCAAGGCGCGCTACGCCGTCCTCGGCGCCCCATCGTGACCGAGTCACGATCTGCAACCCGTCCGGCGTGCGTTGAGTCGAGCAACATTCGACGACGTAGATGCTGCGCGCAAGCCGCCGGTTGCACGGCTCACGATGGCAGCATGCGGTGCATGGCGACGCCGTTTCGATGCGTCAGGTGAGCTCTTCGATCAGCTTGGGCGCAGCGACGCGGAGCATGTAGCGGCCTTTGCCGAGATTGGCGTCGGGCGACAGGGCCACCGCGACGAAGTAGTCCGAAGTCAGGACGCGGATCAGCGTGGTGACCTTGTCGGCCTGCACGGCGACTTCCTTGGCGCCGCCTGCGTCGAGAGAGGTCACGGTCCGCTGAACCGACTTGACGATGACGCTGAACTCGGCGCCCAGCACTTCGATGTCAAACGATGCGCCCGGCTTGACGTAGCTCTCGAGCGGGATGCCCTCGAAGTCCATGAGCAGACCGGCCAGGGCACCGTCGGTGTTCTCGACGACCTCGCGAAGCGCCTCGACAAACATGCGGTCAGACTATGGGGGGCCGTGGATGCGGTCAAGGATCTGATGGTGGGGGGGCATCGGCTCTTGCCGCCGGCACCTGCCCGATGCATGGTCGGCCCCCCGGCCCGCGTCTGCGCGCTTGACCCTGCTCTGTCCGACCGACTAACGTGCCCGCCTGTCGTCGCCAGCGGGTGGTCCGCTGCGAGCACCCATTCTCCTTTGCGTGTTGGAAGGCCAGTAGACGTCCCATGCGTGCGCGAGCCGGGGATCCTCCCCGCACGATGCCTCAAAAGGTGCTGGCGGGCCGAGCAGCCGACACCTCTCTGCGGAGCGATCTCGTTCAGGTCAAGGTCGATCAGGTCGTCCTCACGCGCGCGCCCGGCCGCGCAGTCGCCGAAGCACAGCTTCTCGGCCTGAAGAAGACCCCCGTCGAAGTCGCCGTCGCCTACGACACCCTCTGCGTTTCCGACGCGGACACGGTGGCCCTGCGCGCTGCCGGGCATGACTCGACCGTGCTCGCCGACACGCCGTCCTACGGCATCCTCGTCGCGCGCCCTGGTGTCGGATTTCCTGCTCCCGTGCACCTCGAGCGGTTCGCGTCGCCCGCGCGCCTCGCCGTCACCGACGACCCCAGGATGTGCTTCGTGGGCGGGATCGGCATGCTCTCGCTCGTGGTGGGTCCGGGGCAGCTCGCACAGGCGCTCACCAGCGGCAGTGTCACCGTGCGCACTCCCCGCAGCATCCAGATCTTGCTGTCCGGAAGGGCTCGCCCCTTCGTGTGTGCACGTGACATCGCCCTCGAGTTGCTCCGCCGCGGGTTGGCCGAAACCATTCGCCGCGTCGACACCACCTACGGCGCGCCGGTCGTCATCGAGTTCGCCGGGCCGAGCGCCAGGCTGCTCAGCGTGCCGGAGCGGTCCGTGCTCTGCGCCGTTGCTCCTGCCGCGGGCGCCGCGTCGGCCGTGTTTGTCAGCGACGACAAGAGCGAGGCGTTCTTGCGCGATCAACGCAGGTCCAAGGCTCACCGCGCGCTCGTGCCCGATCCGGGCGCCCCCTGCGAAGAAGTGCTGTCCATCGACCTTTCCACCGTCGACCCGTTACTGATGGACACCCGCGGCGAGATCAAATCGGTGCGCGACCTGGCCGGTACGCCCGTGCAGCAGGTGCTGCTCGGCGGCGACAGCGGCGCTACGCTCCGCGATCTGCTCGCCGCGGCCACCTTGCTCAAGTCCAAGCGTGTTCCTTCGCGCCTCGACTTCCTCGTCGCCCCACCCTCTCGCCAGGTGCTCGAAGTTCTCGCCCAGGATGGAGGACTCGTCGACCTCGTCGCCACGGGCGCACGGCTCATCGAGCCCGACGCGCGCGTGCTCTCCGGTGAGCTGTACCCGCCTGGCCCCGGGCTGGCTTCGATCCGCACCTGCGATCCCACCCCCGCTCCCCAGCGCACCAGCTCGTTCATCGTCGCATCCGCCGAGACTGCCGCGTATGCCGTCGCAACCGGCGAGATCGGCGACCCCCGATCCTTCAAGCGACCGATCCGCGTCACCGTCCCACGCGTGTTTCCCACGGAAGACGTCCTGTTCACCCGGCCGCGCAAGAGCGACGCCTCCGCTGCCAAGGTGGAACGCCCGGCGCCCGTCGACCCGCCTCCCTGGTCTTCGGCGCTCTCCCTGCCCATCAAAACGGCCCTCGACAAGAGCTCCCATTTGCCCATCGCCTTGGTGCTCACCGGGTCCGCTGACGTGCGCTCGTTGGCCTATGATGCATACGCGCTCGCAGGCGGCGTGCGCGCCGTCATCGCGGCCTTCGTCCCCAGCGACGTCGCCAGCGTGCTCGCCAGCCTCGGCATTGCCGCCTTCCGTACCGACGATCCGTCGCTCGACCTGATCGCCCGATCGACCGAGTTGCGCATCCCGGCGCCGTCCGCCTGGCCCGAATCGGGTGTCCTCAAGGTTGCGTTGGGCAATACCGATGTCGACCTGCACTGGCTCGGCAAGGCTGCCGAGAAGAAGTGGCTCATCGCCGGCACCGCACGTTCAGCCGCCAAGACCAAAGCCTGATTGCGGTCGTCGGGCAACGACAGGATGCTCTCACACCATGCGAGCAGCGCATCGATGACGAAACCGACGCCAAGGGTACGCTTCGACCGCCACGAGCTCGCAGGCGTTCGGCGACATCGGCACCGACTTACCCCTGCTGATCGCGCTCGTCGTCACCTGCAAGCTCGACGCATCGAGCGTCTTCACGCTGTTCGGGGCCATGCAGGTCGCCACGGGCCTCGTGTACGGCTTGCCGATGCCGGTGCAGCCCCTCAAGGCGATGGCCGCGGTGATGCTCACCCGGCGACTGTCGCCCGGAACGCTCGCGGGAGGCGGCGTGGTGATCGGCGTGACAATGTTGGTCCTCGCCGTGACCGGTGCACTCGGTTGGCTCGCACGCGTCGTGCCGAAGGAGGTGGTTCGAGGCATCCAATTGGGGCTCGGTATCACGCTCGCCACGCTCGCGCTCAAAGACTATGCGGCACGCGACGGCGCAGCCGGATACGTCCTCGCCGCCATCACGATCGTCACGCTGCTCGCGCTCCAACGGCAGCGACGCATCCCGGGGCCCCTGGTCGCGATCGGGATTGGGGTCGTGTACGCCGTTGCCACGAAGCTCCCCGGCGCGTCGCTGGTGCGTGTCGCTGCGGAGCGTGTTGATGGCAAGTCATGCCCGAGCAACGCCGAGTGCCGGGGCGATCTTGGCGGCTCGTTGCGAAACCAGACCCGCCCACGACCACGAGAGCCGCTGGCTTTTTCCGCCCAAGTTTTTCGAACCCCCGTCTGCCTCCACCCGCTCCCGCTACCGCCTCCCCCGCGTCCCCGCATCCCTCTTGCGCTCCTGCCTGGGCTTGCGCCCGACCTCTTCGGCCTTGCCCGCGCTCGGACACACGTCCGAGACAGGGCACGACGCACAGGCCGGCGCTCTCGCCGTGCATACCCTGCGGCCATGGAAGATCAGCACGTGCGAAAGCATGATCCAGTCGTTGACAGGAAACAGCTTCATCAGGTCTTGCTCGATGCGCTCCGGCTTCGTTTCCTTCGTCCACCCGAGGCGTTGAGCGAGACGCTGCACATGCGTGTCCACCACCACGCCGGTGGGGATGCCGAACGCGGTTCCGAGCACCACATTGGCGGACTTGCGCCCCACGCCCGGGAGCTGGACGAGCGCGTCGAGCTCGCGCGGCACCTTGCCGCCGTGACGATCCACCAGCGCCTTGGCGATGCCCACGATGTTCTTCGCCTTCTGGCGGAACATGCCGATGGTCTTGATCGCCTGCTCCACGTCGGCGACGTCCGCGCGCGCAAGGGATGCGGCGTCGGGCCAGCGAGCGAACAGGCCGGGCGTGATCTTGTTGACGGCAACGTCCGTGGTCTGCGCGCTGAGCACCACGGCGACGAGGAGCTGGAACGGGTCGCGCGGAGTCAGCTCGCAGTCGGCGTCGTGGTGCAGCGCCCGGAGACGTCGCCATGTCTTGGGCGCATCGCGAAGGGCCTTGGACTTGGCGGTCATGACGCGCCGGTCACTCCTCGCCGTCCGTGTCCGCGTCTGGCGGCATCGACGGCGGGATCGATGGCGGCGGCATTGAGGTTCCATCGCTACCGTTGCCGTTGTCGCCGCCCGCAGCGTCGTCGTCGTCACGCTCCGGGAGCCGTTCGAGGCAGACCACGCGCTCCGACTCATCGAGGGTCATGATCTTCACACCCTGCGCGTTGCGCCCGGTCTCACGGATCTCGGCGACCTTGGTCCGGATCATTTGACCGCGATCGGTCACCAGCATGATCTCGTCGGCGTCGCTGACCAGGGCGAGCCCGACCACCGGCCCGTTGCGCTCGCTTGCGTCGATGAGAATGACGCCTTTGCCGCCGCGGTTCTGAAGCCGGAACTCGTCGATGGGCGTGCGCTTGCCATAGCCATTTTCGCAGACCGCCAGCACCTTGGTGTGCTGATCGTCGGTGACTTCCATGCCCACCACGCTGTCGCCTTCGTCGAGCTCGATGGCCTTGACCCCCATCGTCGCTCGTCCGGTCGGACGCACCTGGTCCTCCGGAAAGCGGATGGACATGCCCGCCCGCGTCGCGATCACGAACTCGCGCTTACCGTCGGTCACGGCGGCGGACAGAAGCTCGTCGTCGTCTTCGATTCGCACGCCGATGATGCCCTTCTCGCGCACGTTCTGGTACTCGGCGACCTCGGTCTTCTTGATCTGGCCCTTCTTCGTGAGGGTGACAACGAACCCGGCTTCGTCGGCCGGACCGATGGGCGTGACGGCGGCGACCCGCTCGGTGCTATCCATGCCCACGAAGTTCACCATGGCGCGTCCCTTCGCGTTGCGGGCCGCCTCCGGGATCTCATAGACCTTCTTGCGGTATACCTTGCCCTTGTCCGAAAAGAAGAACACCGTGTCGTGGGTCGAGGCCACGAACAGGCGCTGCACGAAGTCTTCGTCGCGCGCCTGCATGCCCAGCTTGCCGCGGCCACCGCGACGCTGCGCCCGATACGTCGACACGCTGGTCCGCTTGATGTAGCCCAGGTGCGACACGGTCACGACCATGTCCTCCTCGCGAATCAAATCCTCGACGTTGATCTCGGCCTCGGTCGTGACGATCTCCGTCCGCCTCGGCTCCTTGAACCGTTCGCGAACGTCTTCGAGCTCCATGATGATCACGTCGTTCATGAGCTTGGGGTCCGCGAGGATCGCCTTGAGGCGGATGACCTCGTCGCAGAGCTTGCCGTACTGTTCAGCCAGCTTGTCGCGTTCGAGGCCGGTGAGGCGGGCCAGACGCATCTCGAGGATGGCCTGGGCCTGGCGCTCCGACAGGTAGTAGTCGCCACGGGCCTTGGCAGCGGCGATCTCCGAATCGGGACGCCCTGCGCGGCGCACGAACTCCTCGAGGCCCTGCAGCGGTATCTTCATCAAGCGTTCCTTGGCGGTATCGGGGTCCGGCGATTCGCGGATGGTCTTGATCACCAGGTCCACCTCGGTGATCGCCATGCCTAGTCCCTCGCGAATCTCCTTGTCCGCCTCGGCTTTCGCCAGCTCGAATCGGGTGCGCCGGGTCACCACCTCGCGCCTGTGCTCCACGAAGTGCCCGATCGTCGACTTGAAGTCGAGGGTCTGGGGACGCCCTCGCACAATCGACAGATTGATGACACCGTACGACGACTGCAGCTCGGTCATGCGGAAGAGCTGGTTGAGCGCCACCTGCGCGTGCGCGTCTTTCTTCAGCTCGATCACCAGCCGGATCCCCTCGCGGTCGCTCTCGTCGCGCACCTCGCTGATGCCGTCGATGCGCTTGTCCCGGATCAGCTCGCCGATCTTGGCTGCGAGCCGCGCCTTGTTGACCTGGTAGGGGATCTCCTTGACCACGATCTGCTCGCGGTCCGTCTTGCCAATCTTCTCGATCTCCGTGCGCGCACGCATCACGATCGTGCCACGCCCCGTTCGGAACGCCTGCTCGATGCCCGTGCGACCGTAGATCAAACCGCCCGTCGGGAAGTCAGGCCCCGGACAGTGCAGCATCAGCTCCTCGACCGTGATGTCGGGATTGCGGATCAGCGCGATGGTCGCGTCGACTACCTCCGCGAGATTGTGCGGCGGGATGTTCGTCGCCATGCCAACGGCGATTCCCTCCGAGCCGTTGACGAGCAGGTTCGGGAACTTCGCCGGCAAGACCGTGGGCTCCCACTCCTCGTTGTCGAAGTTGGGCGCCATGTCGACGGTGTCCTTGTCGATGTCGACGAGCAGCTCGGAAGCGATGCGGGCCATCCGCGCCTCCGTGTACCGGTACGCGGCGGGCGGGTCGCCGTCGATCGAGCCGAAGTTCCCCTGGCCGTCGATCAGCGGATGGCGAAGTCGAAAATCCTGCGCCATGCGCACGAGCGCGTCGTACACCGATGCGTCGCCGTGGGGATGGAAGCGCGCGATCACGTCGCCGACCACGCGGGCGCACTTCTTGTGGGGCCCGCCCGGACCGATCTTCTGCTCGTGCATCGAGTACAGAATCCGGCGATGCACCGGCTTCAAGCCGTCACGGACATCGGGGATCGCCCGGCCGATGATGACGCTCATCGCGTAGTCGAGATACGAGGACCGCATCTCGTCGAGCAGGCTGACCGGGATACGCTGTTGGATATTCGATGCGAAGTTGTCGTCAGTCTCGGACATCTTGCGGAATGCTCCGGAGGTGGCGTGCGCAGCGGCCCGGACACACGAAAGGATCGGGAACGCGCCCTGCGACGCGACAGATGAGCAGTAGTCGAGTCACCCGGCCGGGGCAATCGGCAGGCGACCCCGAGCCCGCCAATTTTTTAGCCGGACCGCCGGACCGAACCTGGGAACGGCTGCGCTTGCGACAGCGGCCAGGGCCCGGTCTGCCATGCGCCTCGCGCTTTGCACGGGTCCGCGCTAGGTACCGGCCATGCCCGCGCGCCCTGTTCCACCGCTGCCCCAGCAGTGCGGCCAGACTTTCCCACGTTTGGTGTCCATCATGCAACGGCTCCTTGCCGACGGAGGCTGCCCCTGGGACCGCCAGCAGAGCTTCGCGTCCCTGCGCCGCTACGTGATCGAGGAAGCCCACGAAGTCGTCGACGCCATCGACTCGCAGGACCGCCACGCGCTGCGCGAAGAGCTTGGTGACCTGCTCTTTCAGGTCGTGTTCCAGGCCGAGCTCGGACGCGCGGAAGGCTCTTTCGGCCCCGACGATGTCATCGCCGGCATCTGCGACAAGCTAGAACGACGTCACCCGCACGTCTTCGGCGACGCGGTCGCGTCGACTCCGGAGCAGGTCCGGCGAAGCTGGGATCGGATCAAGGCCGAGGAAAAGACCCGGCGAGGCCGCACGGACGGGCTGCTCGACAGCGTTCCGGTTTCGCTGCCCGCCCTGGCGCGCGCGCAGCGCATCGGCGAGCGCGTCGAGAAGGTCGGCTTCGATTGGCCCGACACCGCCGGCTCCAGAGCCAAGGTGGACGAGGAGCTCGGCGAGCTCGACGCTGCCATCCGATCCAACGACCGGACCGCTCTCGAAGAGGAGATCGGAGACGTGCTGTTCGCCCTGGTCAACCTCGCCCGCCACGTCGGCATCGACGCCGAATCCGCGTTGGGCGCGACGACCGCGAAGTTCATTCGCCGCTTCCGCCATGTCGAACAGCGCGTCCGCGAGCGTCACGGCGGCTTCGCACCGTCCTCCGGGGCGTCGACGCGCCTTCCGCTGCATGTGCTCGACGCCTACTGGGAAGAGGCGAAAGCCATCGAGCGAGGGGAACATGAACGAGGCTGATATCGCGTTCGTCGAAGGGCAATCCGAGGTTCCCCCCATCGCTCGCATGCCGTCGGAGTGGTCCGATGCACTCGCGCGACGCGGCGAGCGAAGCTTCCGCGCTGTCCAGATCTTCGACTGGATCCAGGCGAAAGGCGTCACCTCACCCGAACGGATGTCCAACCTGCCCGTCGCCACGCGCCAGTGGCTCGCCGAGGCCGGTCTCGCACCGGTCGCAAGCGTGGCCCACGCCCACAGAGCCGCCGATTCCACGGTCAAGCTCGTCGTTGCGCTGCGCGACGGCAACGTCGTCGAGACGGTCCTCATCCCGATGGTGACCTCGTCGGGCGATGCGCCGCAAGACGCTGACCTCCCCGATCTGGAAGGAGAAGATCCAGACGACGAGGATCCTGCGCTGGCGATGGCCGGGCGAGTGCGCGTGACGCAGTGCATCTCGACCCAGGTCGGATGCGCGATGCGGTGCGCGTTCTGCTCCAGCGGCGTGCATGGGCTGCGTCGTCACCTGGGGCCGGACGAGATCGTGTCGCAAACGCTCCTGGGCAAGTCGGTCCTGGCGCAAGGCCAGGTGCTGACCAACATCGTCGTCATGGGCATGGGCGAGCCGCTCCACAACTACGATGCGACCGCTCGCGCGCTGCGGCTGCTCACGCATCCCCAGGGGATCGGCCTTGGCCGCCGGCGCATCACCGTCAGCACGGTCGGGATCGTGCCCGGCATCGACCGCCTCGGCCGCGACTTCGAGGGCCGGATAGGGTTGGCCGTGTCCCTGCATGCGTCCGACGACCCGACCCGCAATCGCATCGTGCCCATGAATAAGCGCTATCCGCTGCACGACATCGTCGAGGCGATCCGGCGATACCCCTTGCCTCCCAGGCGTCGAGTCACGGTGGAATACGCGCTCATCGACGGCGTCAACGACGGGCTCGAGGCCGCACGGCGGCTCGCGGCGCTGCTCGAAGGGGTCCGCGTTAAAGTCAACTTGATTCCCATGAACCCGGTGCCGACCAGCCCGTTCCAACCCCCACCAATGGACCGCATCCTCGCATTCCAGGAGGTGCTGTCACGCGCCGGCTACATCTGCCTCATCCGGCGACGTCGAGGCGATGAGATCAGCGCAGCTTGCGGCCAGCTCGCGTCCATCGTCCGACACCGCCCCGGCGACGCAGCCTAGCGTCAGGTGTCGAGAGGCAGCGCCTTCTGGACCGCTTCTGCGAACGTGTCGACGTCATAGGGCTTCTCGAGCACCCCCACCGCCCCCACCTCTTGCAGCGTTTGCAGCACGTTGTCGCTGGCGTATCCGGTCACCAGCAGCACGCGCAGCCCAGGGTAGCGTCGCCGGGCTTCCTGCAGCACCGTCATGCCGTCCATATCGGGCATGCGCAGGTCCAGCACCATCAGGTCCAACCTGCCCTTCTCCTGCTCCACGCGGTCGAGCGCATGCTTGCCGCTCGACGCCAGCAGCACACGATACCCGAGACCGTCGAGCACGATCTCCGTCATGCGCAGCAGCAGCGGATCGTCGTCAACGACCAGAATCGTCACAGGGCGGCTCGCTTGCGTCATGGTTCGTGTTCGTCGCTCGCGGATGAACCCTCGCTGGCGCAAGGATCCACCACGCTTCCCCATGCTCTTGTCGTAGCCCAGGTCGGGTGCCGGGGCCAGTGTTTCGTTCGGGCATCCGCACGGTCGCGTTGACGGCGCCGCCGTCCATGGCCTACCGTGCGGGATCGCGGGTGCGGAGGCGGCGGGGGTCCGACCGGGCACGGGACAGCCAGATGACCCAGCAACAGCTTGCAGACAGCAGGACCGGGGAAGTCATCGGCGGCCGCTATCTTGTAGGTGCGAGACTCGGCAAGGGCGGACACGGCGAGGTCTACCGCGCCCACGACCAGATCGACCAGCACGAGGTCGCGATCAAGTTCCTCATCCCGCAGCTCGCCGACGACAGCGACTACAGGCTGCGGCTCGTGCGCGAGGCCAGGATCCTGTCCGCGCTGCAAGGCCTCGCCACCGTGCAGACCTATGGCGTCATCGGCACCGACGACGGCACTCCGTGCGTGGTGATGGAGCTGCTGGAAGGCGAGGATCTGCGGGATGCGATTCATCGGCGCGCGCAGGAAGGCTCCCCCTTCGATCTGCGGGAAGTCGCGGCGGTCTTCGAGCCGATCGTGCGCACCCTCGACGCCGCACACGCGCTGGACATCGTGCATCGCGACATCAAGCCATCGAACATCTACCTGGTTCACGGCGACCCCCGCGACGCGCGCATCATGGACTTCGGCCTCGCCAAGACGGGAGACCTCACGCCCATCACGGCGGCGGACATGGTCGCGGGATCGCCTTCGTACATCGCGCCTGAGATTTGGAAGCACGGGGCTCGTGCGGCGGACCGCCGATCCGATATCTACTCCCTTGCCATTGTGCTCTTCGAAACCCTGACCGGCGCCCTCCCCATCCACGAACACGACCTGCTCGCCATGCTCTTGGCCGTCACCGAGCGCAAGCAAACGCCCAGCATCCACGACCGTCGCCCCGACCTGCCGGCCGACATCGACGACTGGTTCGAGCAGGCAATCGCCGTCGACCCGGACCATCGGTTCCAGACCGTAGTGGGCATGTGGCGTGCCTTCCGGTCGGTCACCGGTGCCTGACGTCGGCTCCGTGGCGGTTCTGGAAGGGTCGTTTTCGCCTCGTTCCAGGCAACGGCGGCGAGGCTTGCGACCCGTTGCGTCATTTTGGTGGATTCGTCGCGGTCGGGTTTGTGGTAGCACTGTAATCACCCCTGGCAGAGGGCATAGCAGGAGGGATTCCGGTGCCGATCGAACTTCCGGCAGTCAACATCCTCATCGTCGACGATGACAAGGCGATCTGCGACTACATGCAGACGCTGCTCGAGCGTGACGGCTACACCGTCAAGACGATCAACGATCCCCTGATCGTGGAAGACGAAGTCCGCGCGGGGCACTATCACCTGATCATTCTGGACCTGATGATGCCGAACATGGATGGCATCGAGCTTCTGGGGCGCATCCGGAAGGTGGACAGCGATATTGCGGTCGTGATCTTCACGGGCTATCCGAACCTCGAAACCGCGGTGGCGTCGATGAAGCTGGACGCTGTCGACTATGTGAAGAAGCCGTTCAATGTCGACGAATTCCGCGAGGTGCTGGCGCGGGTGATGCGGAAGAAGGGCATCAGCCGCACACCCGAGGAGGAGCTGCACAAGGTCATCGGCGAGAGCATCCGGAACCTGCGAAAGAGCAAGGAGCTGACTCTCAAGCAGATGTCGCGTCGCACCGGCTTGAGTGTGTCCCTGCTCTCGCAGATCGAGCGTGCGGAGTCTTCGGCATCGCTGTCGTCGCTGTACAAGATCGCGGCTGCGCTCGACGTGCGGGTTCAGAGCCTGTTCGGGGATTTCTGAGCGGAACGCCGGGCCCGGCTTTCACCGGTCGCGCACGGGTGTCAGCGAAGCGGTCGCTTCGCGAGCGAGGCGTACGCCTTTTTCCCAGCCCACGGCGCGTGCGCTGGCCTTGGCGAGGGCGAACGACCGGGCCGCGTCTCCTCCGCGTCCCAGGCGCGCGAAGTAGGCTCCGACATTCAGCGCGATGCGCGACGCCGCCAGCCGGTCGCCGGATCGGCGGGCGAACTCGAGCGCGCGCTGCCCGAACTTGATGGCTTTCTGCAAGTCGCCCTCTTCGGCGCAAACGTGAGCGAGGTTGCCGAGCAGTCGCGCGGCGGAGGTTTCGTCGCCCATGAGCGCGGCCTGCTCGAGGGCCGACTGAAGCACGGAGCGGGCGTCCTCGGTGAGCGACCGGGC
>Ga0272446_1002206_pt1 | contig 27046 bp, 27 predicted proteins | sample YNPCB0061_FD_194587 | JGI IMG/M metagenome (GOLD analysis project Ga0272446, IMG submission 194587) | Hot spring microbial mat communities from Yellowstone National Park, WY, United States - YNP-CB-006-1 | ecosystem: Environmental > Aquatic > Thermal springs > Hot (42-90C) > Sediment | place...
AATAAAGAATATTCATATTTCGTTACCTAGCCTGTGGGCCGTTGGACACCTGAACTGATTGCGATTCTCTTGGTCTATTTTGTCCAAGGGGCTTTGGGCATTTCCCGCTTGGCAGTGAGCTTTTTCCTCAAGGATACCCTGGGTCTGGATCCCGCTCAGGTAGCGGTGCTAACGGGTTTGGCGGTGATTCCCTGGACGATTAAACCCCTCTACGGCTGGTTGTCGGATCATGTGCCCATGGGGGGGTACCGGCGACGGTCCTATTTGTGGCTGGCAGGGCTGCTGGGATCCCTCTCGTGGCTGGGCATGGCCCTGTGGGTGCACACGGGGTGGCAGGCGATGCTGATGATGCTTTCGGGATCCCTGGCTATTGCGGTGGCTGACGTGGTGGTGGATTCCCTGATCGTGGAGCGCTCCCGCGGGGAAAACTGGGCCGGTACCAGCTCTTTGCAGTCTCTCTCCTGGGGAGCAACTGCCCTGGGATCTTTGGTGACAGCCTATTGGGGGGGATCCCTATTGCAATGGCTCTCGCCCCGGTGGGTGTTTGCCGGGACAGCGATTTTGCCCTTGGTGGTCTTCTTGGCGGGATTTGGGATCCGGGAGCAGCCTTATGGGAGATCCCCAAGCAGGGGCTGGGCAGAGGTGAAACGCCTTTGGGATACCCTGCGCCAGCCTAGGGTGTTGTTGCCGGTGGCTTTCGTGTTTCTTTGGCAGGCTACCCCTTCCTCAGAGACCGCCTTCTTTTATTTCGTTACCGAAGATTTGGGCTTTGGGGCGGAATTTTTGGGCCGAGTCAGGTTGGTATCGAGCCTTGCGAGTTTGGTGGGGATCTTTTGCTTCCAGAAGTTTTTGCAGCATCTACCTCTGCGTCCTTTGCTGTTGGTGATTACCCTGGTTTCTTCGGCTTTGGGCATGACCAGCTTGATTTTGGTGGAACACTGGAACCGTCTTTGGGGGATTAGCGACCAATGGTTCAGCCTGGGAGATAGCCTGATTCTGACCGTGGCGGGTCAAATTGCCTTTATGCCCATTTTGGTTTTGGCTGCTAAGCTCTGTCCTCCAGGGATTGAAGCCACCTTTTTTGCCTTGCTCATGTCTATTTTTAACTTAGCGGGAGCCTTATCCCACGAATTGGGCGCTCTCCTGATGGCGGGACTGGGGATCACAGAACACCATTTTCAGGCTTTGCCTACCCTGGTGATCATCACCAATCTCTCTACGCTGCTGCCCCTGCCCTTTTTACATTGGCTGCCCGGTACAACCAGCCAAACTGGCACTGATCCGGAAAGCCCCGACCTTCTGGGATCCCTGGAAGAATTACCCCAGGCATTAGGAGCTGCGGGCACATCCCCAGCTGTGAGAACGGATTCCCCCTCTCTGGTTACTGTTGACTAGTTGACTAAATGACTGGTCTATTTCCTTATGAATCACAAGAACCAGCTCTAGGGATGCTTTCGTTGCAAGAAGAACCCAGACCAAGCTGCCCCTAGGGTTATGGATCCCTAGGCAGCCGGTGTGGTCATCTGGGAGACAATCCGCTGCACAATTTCCACGCCAGTGGCAGCTTGCCAGCCCAGCAGTCCCAGCACACCCACATTCAAGAGGATATGGAGGGAGCGGGCCCACGCTTGCCCCTTTTGCAAGGCTGGAGCCAAAGCCGCCGCCATTGCCACCAGCACCGTCAGACCCAAGCCCACGAGTAAATGGGGACCGACAAAGAGTTTGCCATTTTTAAGGTAGGTTGCCGCCATGCCGCCGGTGGAGCCAGCCACCATCAAGACCAAAAACCAAGATCCCAATTGGTAGTGCCGCTGGGCAAATTTCCCTTTGATCAAGGCTTTTTTGACCTCACCCTCACTGCTGCGCAGGCGGCGAGACTGGATCCCCAAATACAGAGCATACAAAGCCATGCCAAAGGCAATCCACATCAAGACCGGGTGAAAAAAAGGCAGCGCCACATCCAACCACGCCGGAAGGTGCCAGTCCATGAGTCATCCTAGCTACGTCCTACCCCAATTATAAAGAAATGGCGTAACATTTGTTTATATGTGCAGCAGGTAAGCCAATGGACACATTTTTCGGGATCCCATGGATCGGCGTTCCTTTAGTGGCAATTGTCGGGGCAGCGATTTCCATTTATGTGCCCTATGCTCTGGTAGCCTACGGTCGGTTTGCCACAGGCTTTGACCCAGAAACCTTCAAAGCACCGCGGGCTGCCTTTGATCGCCTGCCAGACTATGCCAAGCGGGCTACTTGGGCCCACCAAAACTCCTTTGAGGTGTTTGCCCCCTTTGCGGCTGCCTGCTTGATGTGCTTTGTGACGGCTCCCCATCCCTTCACGGTGTTGGGGATCCCGGCGGACATCTCCAATGCCTTAGCTTCTCTGATTTTTGTGCTATCCCGCCTCAGCTATGCCGCCGCTTATATTTTGGATCAGCCAGCCTGGCGCTCCCTCAGTTGGGCAGTGAGTGTCACCTGTACGGGATCCCTGATGCTGACTGCCCTGCGGGGGTTAACCACAACCCTTTAGATTCTCAAGCATGCTGAAACATACCAGGGGTCTCAGCCCTGAGCAGTCTGTGGTGGGGCAGGCAAGATTCGGGCATGAAACCTCTAGGGCAGATAGTGCTTCCAGGCTTGCTGGCTGTGGATGAGCTTGAGCTTGCGCAGGGCATCTTTTTCGATTTGGCGGATCCGCTCCCGGGTGAGATTAAAGTGATCCCCCACTTGCCGCAGGGTTTGATCCGGATGGCCATTGAGGCCGTAGCGCATTTCCAACACCTTCCGCTCCATGGGCTTGAGGCGTTTGAGGGCCCGCTGCACGTCTTCCCGCAGGGACTGCTGCACAATGTCTTGGAAGGGACTGGTCTGTTGCTCGTCTTCGAGGATGTCACCGAGGCGGCTTTCCCCGTCATGGCCAATGGGAGTATCCAGAGAAATGGGCAGTGAGGCTGCCTGTTGAATCAGGCGCAACTTTTTCGGAGAAACCGCTAGGGACTGCGCCAATTCCGCTTCTGTGGGTTTACGCCCGTGGGTGCGGGTCCAGTCGCGCACGGTGCGCTTCAGTTGCCGGACTTTGTCCACCATGTGCACAGGCAGACGAATGGTGCGAGCCTGGTTGGCAATGGCGCGGGTAATGCCCTGACGGATCCACCAGTGGGCATAGGTGCTGAAGCGATAGCCCCGCTCTGGGTCAAACTTTTCTGTGGCCCGCATTAAGCCCACATTGCCCTCTTGAATCAAATCCAAAAAAGGCACACCGCGGTTGAGATATTTCTTCGCCACACTCACCACCAAACGCAGGTTAGCATTGATTAAACGCTGCTGCGCCCGTTTCCCTTGATGCAACTGCTGTCGCAGGGTACTGAGGGGGATCCCCAATTCGGTACTGACCTCTTCCCAACTCACGGGACGCTGCCAGCGCACACTCAACTCCTGCCGGGTCAACTCCAGACGGGCTTTCTGTTGAATCTGACGGGAAAGCTCGATTTCTTGAGCATGATCCACACGGCTGACTTTGCCAATTTCGTTTAAGTACTGCTCCACCATGTCCTCGGTTTCAGGAACAGCACCTGTCAGGCTCACTTCGGGATCCGCCCACTCCTCACAGGCTAAGCTCAGCGGCTCTAAGCTCACTGAGGATTCCATTGCACCAGTTTTCACGGGCACTCACAGCCTCTACGTTACGTCTGTCCCCAGTCTAAACAAATGATTAAGAACACAGTAAACGAAAATCGATCATGATGTTTTCCTGAGTTAGCAGTCACTGCTGAGGGGGATGGGGGATCCCAGGAGCAAAAAAGTGTAGGCTAGGATAGGTTTTGTAAGCGATTATCGATCCTGTGGATAAGGAGCCGGCGAATTTAATCGGGATCCGGGTGCGGTGGATGCGGGAGAAGCTGCACTTGACACAGGATGAGCTGGCGGGGCGGCTGGCCCGGTTTGGGGTGCAGTTGGATTATGTCAAGATTGGGCAGGTGGAAAACGGCAAAAGACGGGTGATTGACCGGGAGTTGGTGGCTTTTGCCAAGGCTTTGGGGGTGGGGGTGACGTGGCTGTTGAGTGGGGATGAGGAGTATCTTTGAGGAAATGGTTGGAGGAGGGAGGGTGCCGCCGAAGTCTTTGTCTCTGGGTTGGTTGGAAGCGGAGATCATGGAGCTGGTTTGGCAATTGGGATCCCCAACGGCGCGGCAAGTTCATGAGCAGATTCTCCGGGATCCCGATCGGGAGTTGGCTTATACTTCTGTGACGACGGTGTTGCAGCGCTTGGTGCAGAAGGGGTGGTTGCGCTGTGACAAACGGGAGCGGAGTTTTCGCTGGCAGGCGACGGTGTCGCGGCAGGAGGCCCAAGCCTTGAAGGCTTATGAGCATTTGCAGAAGTTTCTCTCCCTGGGGAATCCTGATGTGGTGACGGCGTTTGCGGATCATCTCGATGCGGCCAGTGTGGAGCAACTCAGTGCTATTGCTGCCCGGTTGCAAGCTTTGCGCAAACAACAAGCAGGAGAAGAACCATGATTCATGCTTTGATTTTGCTGGGATCTTTGGGCTTAGCTCTCTTGGGTCGCTGGCTGGGCTGGCTGGGCTATGGCCGTCAACAGGGATGGGAATACCGCTGGCGGTGGGCGCTGTTGAGTTTTGCCCTGCCACCGTTGCTGCTGCTCAGTAGTGCCTTGGCGGTGGTGATGATGGGGGTCGGGGGCATGATGGCTTCAGGGATCTGGGGATCCGGCAGTTATGTCTTGGCGGTGGGCATCATCCTGGGGGCAGGGGTTCTCTTGGCGGTTTTGGCGTTAGAGGGGTTGGTCTGTGAACGGGAGGCGCGACGGTTTCCCTGTCATACCCTAGGGGAGCAAACTGTGCGGATTGCTCCTGATGAACGCCTATGGGCGGCGCAAGTAGGATGGTGGGATCCCTGTTTGGTGATCAGCCAGGGTGTGGTGGATCGGCTGACGCCTGGGCATGTGCGAGCGGTTCTCCTCCATGAGCAGGCACACCGTTTCTTTCGGGATCCCGTGACTTTTTTGGTTTTGGGTTGGTTGCAGCGCTTGACGGGGTTTTTGCCGAAAACCGCTGAGCTTTGGCAGGGATTGTTGCTGTTGCGGGAGGTGCGAGCGGATCGCTGGACAATCACCCAAACGGATGCGCTGGATTTGGCTGAGGCCTTGTGGCTCTTTGCGGCGGAAGGACATCCCGAATTGGATCGGCAGTGGGCCATTGGCATGGGGGGAGAAGCCTGGCAGGAGCGTTTGGAAGCGATTTTGTCCCCTGAGTGTGCTGAAATCCAACCCGGGATCCCGATGCTGTGGTGGTTGGTGGCTTTATTGCCGTTGCTGGCGGTGCCTCTGCATCATTAGGAGTAGCTATGAGTTGGGGATTTCGGGATCCCCATGGCTGAATGGCTTATCTTTCCTTGATGACCAGGTGTCTATGATTACCCTCCACCTCAGTCCTGTGTTGACCCTCACCGATGAGGTCTTCTGGCAACTCTGTCAGTCCAATCCAGAAGCCCGGTTGGAGCGTAGCTCAAAGGGAGACTTGATCTTGATGGCACCTGTCAGTAGTGAAGGCAGTTCCTTCAATGCGGGAATCGTTGCTCAACTGTGGCTATGGAACCAACAGACGGGTGCAGGTGTGGTCTTTGACTCTTCGGCGGGATTTACGCTGCCCAATGGGGCGATTCGTTCTCCGGATGCCGCTTGGATCCCTAAAGCCCGCTGGCAAGCTCTCACTCCTGCGGAGAAACGCCGCTTTGCCCCCTTGTGTCCCGATTTTGTGATGGAATTAGCCTCCCCCCATGATTGCCTGAGCGACCTACAAGCCAAAATGGGGGAGTACCTAGACAACGGCTCCCAGTTGGGGTGGTTGATTGTGCCGGAGGCGGGTGAAGTGGAAATTTACCGTCCCCAGGGTCTGCCAGAAGTCCTGTCTCAGCCGGTGTGCTTGCGTGGGGATCCCGTTCTGCCTGGGTTTTGCTTGGATCTCAGTGGTCTGTTTGCCGAAACATCACCTCAATGAGCCGTCCCAGTAAGTCCCAGTGGCGGCACATCTGTAAAGCGCAGCGGGCCCAGCTCACCCCAGCACAGATTCACACCCTCAGTCAGCAAATCTGCGCCAACCTCCGCGCTTCTCAGATTCTAGACACAGCAGCCTGTGTGTTGGGCTACTGGGCCGTGAAGGGGGAAATTCCCTTGGATCCCCTCTTTCAGGTGTATCCCGAAAAAATCTGGGGGATCCCCCGCTGCCTCCCTCATCACCGTCTCGCTTGGCATCGCTACCACCCAGGGGATCCCCTCCTGCCTAATCCTTGGGGGATCCCGGAACCCCTGGAGGACTCACCCCTTGTGGATCCCAGTCTGGCTGCTTGTATTCTCATTCCGGCTTTGGCTTGTGACCGCTCCGGCACCCGTCTGGGCTATGGACAGGGGTTTTACGACCGGTTTTTAGTGCAGGTGGGGGGACTGCGGGTGGCGGTGATCCCAGAGCAGGGACTGGTGGAAACCTTACCGCGGGATCCCTGGGATGTGCCCATGGAGGTGATTGTCACGGAGTCCCAAATTGTGAGAATCTAGTCCTAAGGCATTTTGGGGATCCCATGGCTAAACTAGGGCTGGCACTGTGCTGTATGGTTTTATCCCTGTTGCTTTCTGCTTATGGGCGCATCCCTCTTGAACTCAAAGATGTGCACACCATTGCTTGCCCCGATACCGAAGAATTTAGCAACATTACGGTTACGGGAGCTGCCTCCACCATTGCCCAGTGCTTTTTTGTGGAAGGGACGGTGGTGAATCGCAGCAAACAGACCCTTTACAACGCTGATGTCTTTGGGCGGATCTACGATGCCAACGGCAATGATATTCTGCCGGAGCGGGGGCGGCTGGGAGCCATCGAAGAAGTTCCCCCTGGGGAGAGCACCTTTGCGATTCGGATCACGGTTCCCCCCACCAATGCCTTGCCCCTTACCCTAGAGCAATTTAAGGCCGCGGGTTTTGCCGGTATGATTCGCCGCTAGGCTATGCCCACCCCGCGTGTATCCACTGCTTTTCAGGTGCGGGAACTGTTTCAGCGCATTGCCCCCCACTACGATGACCTGAATCAATCCCTGAGTTTGGGACTGCACCGCATCTGGAAAACCATGACCGTTCTGTGGGCTGAGCCACCCCAGGGGGGGAAGGTCTTGGATCTGTGCTGTGGCAGTGGGGACTTGGCTTTGATTGCCGCTCGCTATGTCGGGCCGCAGGGGCAGGTGACTGGGGTGGATTTCTGTCCAGCCCTACTCGACATTGCCCGGCAGCGGGGAGAACGACTCTTGCCTGACTTCCCTTGGCAGTGGCTGGAAGCGGATGTTTTGGATTTGCCTTTGCCTGACCAGGCTTTTGATGCTGTCACCGTGGGCTATGGTCTGCGCAATGTGGTGGACATTCGCCGTTGCCTGGGGGAAATCGCCAGGGTACTGCGCCCAGGCGGGACAGTGGCCATTTTGGATTTCCATCAGCCTAGGGATCCCCAAATTGCTGCCTGGCAAAGCTGGTACCTGAAGGAGTGGGTGGTGCCGGCTGCGGCCCGGCGCCAGATCGGGGCGGACTATGAGTACATCCTCCCTAGCCTCGAAAGCTTTCCCACCGGGGACGAACAAAAGCAGTTGGCTGTGGAAATGGGCTTGCGGGATCCCCATTTTTATCCGCTGTTGGGGGGGATGATGGGTGTGCTGGTGGCGAGGGGTTAATTTCTGTCCTATCAGCCACCCCGATCCCTAGTTCCCCAGGGAATCGTCAAACCCCTGGGTGGGGGAAATCCGCTAAGGCCGCGGCGGTGAGACGGTAGGTAGTCCACGCGTCCATGGGAATCGCCCCAAGCTGCTCATAAAAGTCAATGGCGGGTTGATTCCACTTCAGCACCGACCATTCCATCCGCCCACAGCCCCGTGCTTGAGCCGTTTTGACGAGGGCAGAAAAGAGATGTTTACCAATGCCCCGACCGCGGTAGTCGGGCTGCACAAAAAGATCTTCCAGGTAGAGGGTGGGCCGCCCCACAAAGGTGGAAAAGGTGAAGTAGTACAGAGCAAATCCCACCACATCCCCAGACCACACCGCCAAAATCACCTGGGCATACCGGGGATCCCCAAACAGGGCTTGCTCCAGTTGGGCAGGGGTCATCTGCATTTCCTGGCGGAGGCGTTCATAATCGGCTAATGCTTGAATCAAGGCGTAAATTTTGGGAATATCGGCGGGGGTGGCAGGGCGGAGGGTGAGCATGGGCAGTTCTTGACGTGCTTGGGTTTGTCTTTCTGCAAGACTTCTCTTTTATACCGGCTAAAATACCCAGAAACCCTATGCTCTCTCTGTCGTCTTCTGGATCAACTCGCTCCTGTGTACCAGGGCTGACCCGCCGGGCCTGGATCGAAATTGATGCCCAGGCATTGGAGCATAATCTCAAGCTGGTGCAACAGAGGCTTAGCCCAGAAACAGCAGTGTGGGCCGTAGTCAAGGCCAATGCCTATGGCCATGAGGCAGGCTTGGTGGCCCCGGTGCTGGCCCAGGCAGGGGTCAAGGGACTGTGTGTAGCCACCTTGGAAGAAGGGATGCGGCTGCGACAGCAGGAGATTGACCTGCCCATTGTGATCTTGGAGGGGTTGCTCAGCCTGGAGGAGTGGCGGCTGGCCCAGACTTGGCATCTGGACGTGACCCTGACTGAATGGCGACAGCTCCCTTGCTTAGAGGCGTATCCGGGGGTGGCGGTGCACCTGCAGGTGGATACAGGCTTGACCCGTTTGGGGGTGCCCTGGCAGGAAGTGGGGGACTATTGGCCGAAGCTGGCGGGGCGCTGTGCCAGTGTCTATTCCCATTTGGCCACGGCGGAGGATCCCGGTCATCCTGCTTTTGCCCAACAGGTGGCCCGCTGGCAGAAAGTGATTGCCACCCTGTATCCCCGTCCCCCGCTGCATTTGGGAAACTCTGCTGTGGCTTTGGCTGCTCCTCATCTCCACTATGATGTTGTCCGGGTGGGCTTGGCCCTCTATGGCATCAGTCCAGGCCCGCTGGCATCTCTCCGCCCGGCGATGCAGGTGTGCGGCCGCATTCTCCAGATCCAAGAGATTGCTCCAGGCACGGGGGTTAGTTATGGGCATCGCTTTGTGGCCGAGCGGCCCAGTCGCATTGCTACCGTGGGGATCGGCTATGGGGATGGCTTGCCCCGGGCCCTGTCAGGACGGATTCAGGGCTGGATCCACGGCTTCGGGATCCCCCAGGTGGGGACAATCTGCATGGACTTGAGTATGTGGGATCTGACGGATCTGCCGGTGCCGGTGCAGGTGGGGGATGTGATCCGACTCTGGGGGCAGCAAGAATCTGCCACGACTTGGGCGGAAAAATTGCAAACCATTCCCTACGAAATCTGCTGCGGCTGGGGGGAACGCTTACCCAGGGTTTTGGTTTGAGGGGTATCGTAGAGGATGTCTGGTGGAAACGTCTGTGGATGACTTTGATCTGAGTACAACCCTCCGCCAAGTCAGCCGGGTGGCCCCGGCGGTTGGTCGCCTCTCTTCGGGGATCCGCAGTAAAGCCCTTCTGGAAATGGCCAGTGCCCTGCGTCAGCACATGGATGCAATTCTCGAGAGCAATACCCTGGATCTGGAAAATCTGCGGGGGCAATCCCTGCCCGATTGGATGGCGGAAGGTCTGAAACTCACCCCAGATCGCCTGCAGACGGCTGCCCAACGCTTGCAGACGCTGGCAGCAGCGCCGGATCCCCTAGGGGCAGTGGATCGCCAGTGGCGCCTAGAACGCCGCCTCACAGTGCAGCGCTATCGGTTGCCCTTGGGGGTGGTGGGGCTGGTTTACGAAATTTTTGTGGAAGCCGGGATCCAGGGCCTAGCCATGGCCTGCAAAACCGGCAATGCTATCCTCACTGCGGCTGCCAGCGAATTGAAGGCGACTCACCATACCCTCATGGGTGTCCTCAGTAGTGCTGCCTATGCTGCCGGGATCCCGGAAGGGGCGATCCAAACGCTGCCCAGTCAGATGCTGTGGAGCGGGGGGTGGCTGCGACAGCGGCGGGCCGTGGATTTACTGGTAGCCTATGGGCGGGGATCCTGGTGCGAGCGGATCCGGGAGCAAACCACCCTGCCACTCCTGGAAGCGCCCATTGGGCAAGGAGCTGTCTATATTGACCACAGCGCTAGTTGGAACCTTGTCAAAAGTATCTTGCTGGATAAGCCCGATACCCTCAGCCGTCTGCCAGAGCTGTGGATCCTCCTCCATGAAGAGTGGGCCACCCTTAATCTGCGGGATTTTCTCTATACCCTGGTGGATCAAGAGTACCCAGTCCAAGTGGCCGCCGGGATCCCAGATCACTTTCCGGGTTTACCGCCGGTGCCGAGTTTTGTGGATTCTAGCCAGGACAGCAGCCTGCGGATCATGGTTGTCCCCAGTTTGAGTGAAGCGATTCAGTGGTTTCACAAAAATAGTCCCCACCAACTGGAGGTGATTCTTGCGGATGCCCTGAGTTCTTGCCAGCGGTTTATTCAAGAAGTGGACAGTGCCGTGATCTATGTCAATGCTTTTCCCGCTCAGCCAGGCAGTGATCCCCTTGGTGTTGCCCCCCAGAAATTACCCTGGCGCGGCTGGCTGGATCCCCACGCCCTAACGACCACCAAAACCTTAGTTCACCCCCTGTTTTAGGGATCCCTTATGCATCTTGTGCCTCCCCAGCGTCTCTACCAGGATTTTCTCGCCGTGGTGCGGGGCTTCCAGTATTTTGGCTATACCTTGGGGGGGATTTTACTCGTGGGATCCCTCTTTTCTGGAAATAGTCTAGTGTTGCTGTTGGGATCCGTGAGTGCCCTGTTGGTGGTGGGAGCGGTTTATTTATCCACCCAAGGGCTGATTGCGGTGGTGGACTTACTCAGTCGTATTGAGGTCAACACCCGTGGGGGGGTGCCACCAACCCCAGAACCGGCTCGGGATCCCATTCCAGATACACCTCAGTCCATGGGAATGCCGCCTTTACCGGAACCTGTTCCCATGCCAGATTTCTTTACGGATCCCCCCTTGCCTCCTCCCCCGCCTCCTGCCTCTCAACCCACATCCCAACCCATCAGTCTGGGATTACCGATTGTGTTTACCTTGGCAGGGCTGGAAAAAAAATATCAAGTCCGCCTTGCTCTCCGAGAAGAACCGGCAGACGGGCCCGGAGAAATTGCTGTGGACATGAGCCTGACCGCATCTGATCAGGATCACCTGGCCATCATCCGCGACCTGCGGGATCAGCTGCGGCAACAACAGGTGAAGGGCAAAATCCTGATTCGGGTCACAGATCCCCAAGGGCAGATACGCTGGGAGAATAAAATTTCCCTGTGATCGTGCACACCCAGCTTTCAGGCTGGTTTTTGATTTCATCCCTTCCACAGTCCCCTCGCCCGTTCTGGGAGAGGAGGTGGGGGTGAGGGTTGCCATTCATTCATCCTCACGCCGCGGCTGCAAAAGTCCCAATTCTTGGGCCCGAAAGAGGGCTGTCACCCGATCCGTGGCTCCCAGTTTGCGATAGGCAGTGCTGGCATATTCTTTGATGGTTTCGATACTCAAGCCCAACTGTCGGGCAATTTGCTTATTGGCGAGACCTTGGGACAACAGCCGAATCACCGTGAGTTCGCGGGGAGTCAGCCGCGGTAAATCCGTAATCACCGGTAAACAGAGATGGGCTGGATTGGCTAAGAGGGTACGAATCTGGGTAGCCAGCTCTTGAGGCTGGGTATCTTTGCTAAAAAATCCCCGTGCCCCCGCCTGCTGCGCCGCTGCCACCAAAGCCGGTTCCTGAAAAGTTGTCAATAAAACCACCACAATCTGCGGAAATCCCTGGGTAATTGCCTGACAGGCTTGCAGACCATCCAGTTCAGGCATCTTTACATCCAAAATCGCCACATCCGGCCCATGGATCCCGCACAAAGACAGGACTTGGGATCCCGATTCTGCCTCTGCCAAGACCACAAACCCCTGGGCTTGCAGACTGTAACGCAACCCCAAGCGAAACAGGGGATGATCATCAGCAATCAACACCCGCACCGGCTCAGCCATGGGATCCCTCCCAACTCAGACGGAAAGTAGTTCCCTGGGAGTCAGTTTTGACCACACTCAACGATCCCCCGTGGGCCTCCAGAATACGGCGGGCAATGAATAACCCCATTCCCCCGGTGCCAGCACTATAGAGGTTACCCGCCAGGGGCAGCATGGTGTAGGCTTGGGCCAATTCCTCCAGGGGAGCAGGTAAACCCGGGCCATCGTCGGTCACCTCAACAGCCTGGGATCCCACCCGAATTGAGACCTGATGGCGGGCATAGCGGAGGGCATTTTCCACCACATTGCAGATTGCCCGCTCCAATTCCCCGGCATCCACCCTGGCTATCCCTTCCCCTTCCACGGTCAACGTAATCCCCTGGGCCTGGGCCAGGCCCCGTAGCCGTTCCGCCATTTGCCCCACCAACTCATGAATGGCACAGGGCTGACAATGGAGCTTAAGTGTGCCCCGTTCATAGCGATGCACCTGCACCATTTTTTGCACCAGCCGCTCCAGACGCTGGCTTTCTTGAATCACCTGACTCAGCAGGCTGGTTCGCTCCGCCACCGATAAGTCCGACCGATCCCGCACCACCATCAGCAAATGGGTAAACGCAATCAAGGGTGTTTTCAGGTCATGCATCAAGGTGGCAATCACCCCTTCACGGCGGTCCTGCTCAATTTGAATATGACGTAGCAATTTCGCCAGGGCCCCCCGCAGGATCATCGTCTCTTCGGGATCCCGCAGTGCCAGCAGGCTTTCCCATTCCGCCGCCATCCCCAAGGTCGCTGCCTCCTGGGCCAAACGGGTGACCGGACGGAGAATCTGATCTGCACAGAGATAGCCGACCCAGCCACAGGCCGCCACCAAAATCGGGATCCACAGCCAGAGGGCAATAGTCACTTGTAGCGGTTCCCCAAAAATCCAAGGGGCCGTGAGGATCAAAGCCAGATTCGGAAGCAGAGAAAGAGCTGCCACCAACAGGGTCACCTGGGTTTTCAAGCTCAGGGGAAAGTGTTGCCTAGACAGGCGCACAAAGAGTCCACCCATGGCGGGCCCTGGAGACTACTTCCTAGCCTAGTCCGAATGGCGCAAATGGGTATCCCCCCGAAAGCAGTATGCCCCACCTTCCCAGACAGGACTGGAGCAGAGCGCTGAACACTTAGGGGGTCGGTGGGGTGACCTGTTGCAGGTTGATGATCTCCTGTTCAATTTGCTGCTTGAGGGCCCGTCCTTCAGGACTGCGAATTTTCAAAGCAATGCGGTTGTACTCCGGCACACTCAACCCCTGCTCATTCATGATCAGGGTGGCCTTACGCAAGAAATCTCGGCGAATTTGATCGCGGATGGCTTCATCGCTGGTGGCATTGGCCTGTTGCTGAGCCGCCTGCCGCAATGGCTCCATCTGTAGGACAACCTTGGCAAACAATTTTACTTGCTCTTCTGTCAACTCTGTCGGGGTTGGGGTGGGTTGAGCGCCCGCCTGGGGATCCCCCAAGACTGTACCCAAGGCCAGGACTAGACACAGTCCTAGGGTGACTGCATCAATCCACCTTTGGGGCTGCCCTAGGTTTTTGCTGTTTTTGTGCTGTTTTTGGTGCCGTTTTTCGTGCAGCGTTTCCATGGTTCCACCTCACCTCCACCCAGAGTGTTAGACCAGCCTAGCTTTGAGAAGTTCCTGGCTGCAGGGGAATTTTAAGCGCTGTTGCGATCACCCTGGAAAAAAACTCCGGAAAGTAAGGTAATCTTTGGCAGTATCACCGAGGTTGGGGGTTGAGGTGCATGGGTCAAGCACGGCAGCGGGTAGGGATTGTGGGGGCTTCTGGCTACGGCGGTGTGCAACTGCTGCGGCTGCTAGCAGACCATCCTTGTGTGGAGGTGACCTATTTGGGGGGCAATGACAGCGCTGGCAAAAAGTATGGCGACCTCTATCCCCAGTATGCCGCTGTGACTTCTTTGTCGATTCAGCCCATTGCCGTGGAGACCATTGCCCAGGCCTGTGATGTGGTTTTTTTGGCGCTGCCCAATGGCCTGGCCTGTGATGTGGCCCCGCCCCTGCTGGCGCACGGCTGTAAGGTGCTGGATCTCTCTGCGGACTATCGCTTTCGCGACCTCAAGGTCTACGGGGATTGGTACCGTCCCCAAGGGGAGAGCTGGCCTACCCCAGCCCATGAAAAGGCTAACCAGAGTGCCGTTTACGGTCTGCCAGAGCTTTATCGGGAGCAGGTGGCCAATACCGCCTTGGTGGGGTGCCCGGGATGCTATCCCACTGCTTCTTTGCTGGGGATTGCCCCCCTGTTGCGCCAAGGGCTGGTGGATCCCGAAACCGTGATTATTGATGCCAAGTCCGGGGTCTCCGGGGCAGGACGGGCCGCAAAGGTGGGATCCTTGTTTGCCGAGGTGGACAATTCCCTGGCTGCCTATGGGGTAGGGCAGCACCGTCACACCCCAGAAATTGAACAGATTTGTAGTGAACTGGTGCATCGCTCCGTCCGGGTGCAATTTACCCCTCACCTCATCCCCATGGTACGCGGGATCCATGCCACCATCTATGCCAGCTTGCGGGATCCCGGTTTGGTGACGGATGATTTACTCTTGGTGTACCAGTCGTTTTATCGCCAGTCCCCCTGGGTGCAGATCCTGCCGGTGGGGGTGTATCCCCAGACGAAATGGGTGCTGGGTACCAATACTTGTTTGATTGGGCTGGCGGTGGATAATCGCACCAATCGGGTGATCGTCCTGTCGGTGATTGATAACCTGATCAAGGGACAGTCAGGACAAGCCATTCAATGTCTGAACATCATGATGGGCTGGGAAGAAACCCTGGGCTTGCCCCACCTTTCTTTCTATCCCTAGGGAGTTGATGGACGAGCAATGAAACTGCTCTTGGGAATGACGAGACTTTCATCCCCTTGCGGGCCGGTCTATCCCAGGATGAGGGCAAATGCCAAAGCCATAGCACCAACAGACTTTAACTGCTAGCAATACGCTGAAATGAGTGCTCATTGATTTTCTCGTCAGTCTTGTCAGGATGGTTTTTCTTAGGCTAACTTGACCAAAATATAACCCCCACAATAATCTGCTCATGCTCCCCATTTCTCTGGGGATGTGAGGAGTTTTTGGGTGGATTTCATTCCCAGACTATAGCCCGATCAATCGTGAGGAGCCGCGATGCATTATACTTTTGAAATTTTGGGTGTTTTACCTGTGTTGCAGTTCTTTCAGTACCAGGCGCAAGCCCGACCGACGATGGCCGCTTATATCGGATCCCGACGGTGTACCTTGGATGGGTTTTTGGGGTCTTTGGAGGAGGTGAACCAAGGCTGGGATCTGGAAGCTATCACCCAGACGGTGGTGACTTTTTGGCTGCACAACCAGGAGGGGATCCACCGCTGGCAGCAACGCCTTAAAGATGCTGGTCAGAGTAGTCTGGTGGTGGCTCGCCTCAGCGATCTGGGGGGGTTACGCCAAGAGTTTGAGCATCTCCTGCGGCTGTAAAGGGGCTTTAGGGGGTCTGGGCGGCTGTTGCTTTTTTGGCTAGGAGTTGGTTTTGTAGGGCGCGCACAGCGGCAGCGTATTGGGGATCCTGTTCGGTGGCGACTAACTCCCGATTTGCTGTCAGGCGCTTGATGTCTTCTTCCTGCATCTCCACAACAATGTCGGGGGTGATGCCCTGCTGGTGAATGTCTTTGCCGTTGGGAGTGCGGTAGCGGGCAATGGTGACCGCTAAACCAGAGCCATCGGAGAGTCCATGCACCGATTGTACCAGACCCTTACCAAAGGTTTTGGTGCCCACAATCGTGGCGCGGCGGTTGTCTTGTAAGGCGCCGGAGAGGATTTCACTGGCACTGGCGGATGCCCCATCCACCAGGATCACTAGGGGACGGCTGGTGAGGGCATGGTGGTCAGCACGGAGACGCTCTTGTTCCCCTTGGCGGTTAATGGTGGAAACAATTGCCCCCCGATCCAGCCACATGCGGGCAATTTCGGCGCTGACGTGGAGTAAACCACCAGGATTGGAACGGAGATCCAGGATATAGCCGTCAACTTTTTGTTCTTCGAATTTTTGGATGGCTTCCCGCATTTTTTCTGAGGCATTGGCGGCAAACTGGGTGAGGCGAATGTAGCCGATGTTCAAGCCGTTGTGGGTGTGCAGCTGGGAACGCACGGTGGGCAGTTCGATTTTTTCCCGCTTAATCGTAAAACTCAGACGTTCGCTGCCCCGCAGGATGGAAAGGGTCACATTCGTGCCAGCAGGGCCGCGAATTAAACTGACGGCAGTATTCACATCCATGCCCTGGGTGGTCTTGCCATCAATGGTGGTAATCACATCTTTGGATTTGACCCCAAGCCGATCTGCCGGGGATCCCTCAATGGGGGAAACCACCACCAACTGGTTGGTCTCCTCGTCCATACCCAGGGTCAAGCCCACCCCGGTCAATTCCCCTGAGGTGTCCACTTGCATACTGGCGTACTGCTCGGGATCCATGAAGCGGGTGTAGGGATCCCCAAGGAGTTTCAGGGCTTCGCGAATGGCTGCGTAGGCTTCTTCGCTGGTGGCGTAGTCTCGGGAGAGGAGTTTACGCCGTTGGGCTTCCCAGTCCACGCGGTTGAAGGTGGCATCCACAAATTCCCGGTTGACGGTTTGCCAGACTTCGTCAACGACTTCTTTGGGGTGAGGACGAAATCCTGCCCATACGGGCGCAGCCAGCCGGATCCCCACCAAGGCCACAGCACTGGTGAGGGCGGCAGTGGCACTGAGGACAAGACCGCGTTTTTTCATGCCAAGTTCACTCCGTAGGGGCTATGGCTAACTTAGCATTGGATGGGAAAAACCGCCCAATCCTGGGGTTCTGATCACAATTTCCTCTCAGGTTCAGGTGTTGGGGGCGGTCGGGATTTGACTTCTTCTGGCAGAGTGGGGTAGACAGAGTGCAGTTCCCCTGTATCGGGCTTGTGTTGGATTTACGAACGCGCTTAATCGTCACGTTTTTAGGGATCACGGTCATTCCCTTGGGAGCGTTGGTAACTGTTAATCACCTGACCGTCAGTCAGATTCTCACGGATAATGCCCGCCGCAGTTTGGCCAGTTCTGCCCGGGCCACGGCTCATCAACTGGATCGGTTTTTGAATGAAAGTTTGGATACGGTGCGGGTGGAAGCAATCTTGCCGGAAATTGTCCGCTATGTGGAAACCCCTAGCCCTGAGTACTATCCCACGGCGATGCAAACCCTGTTGAGCTTGGCCCGCCGCGATAGTATCAATGTCTTGTCCTATGGGCTGATCCAGGGATCCGGGGAGAATGTCCTGGATACCTACACGCCCTTTATTGGGCGGCAGGAAGGGGAACGGGAGGCGATTCTCCAGGCCATTGTCACAGGACTACCTTATGTGGATGCCCTCCGCAAGGCAGAACGCCGGGAGCGTCTGGGGGAAGTCACCTTCAGTGCCCCGGTGCGCAATGCCAAGGGGAAGGTGATCGGGGTGTTGCGGGTTGCTTACAATGCTACAGTCTTAGCCCAAATCATCCAACAACAAACGGGCAATGCCGGGGAGGAATCCTTTGCCGTTCTCTTGGATGGAGATGGAGTGCGTCTGGCCCACGGACGGGATGCCGAATGGGCTTACATACCTTTGTTGCCCCTGACGGAGCTGCGCCGCTCTCAACTGGCCCAGCAGTATCCCCGTTTGGGGGATCCCCCAGTGTCTGTGGACCCGCTGTTGCAGGAGGTGATTGCCCAACGCCAGTCGATTACCCTGACGACTCATTTGCCGGAACTGGGATCCCAGCGCGCTCTGGTGAGCCTGGAGCCTTTGCAGAATACCTCGTGGATCGTGATGGTGGTTCAGCCGGAGGGGGTTTTTTTGGCGCCGATTCACCAGCAGACCCAACGCTATTTGGCCCTGGGCTTGGGCCTGGCCGGGGGGGTGGTGGGGGTGGGGATTTGGGCAGGGCAGGTTTTGGCCAAACCCGTGGTCACCCTCACCCATCTCCTTAAGCAGTTCCACCGGGGATCCCACCAGGGTTCGGCGGTGGCGGTGCAAGAACAGTTGATTCAGCCCTTGGAGGGCTATGCCAAGCAACTCCAGTCCCCGGCCCAGGCCTGGCAGGGATTTGCGGAATTGGGGATCCTCACCCAGGCTTTTGTGAGGCTGGCCTACGAACTCCAGGGATCCCTGACGGAGCTGACCCTGGTCAACAGCGAATTGGAGGAACGGGTCATGGCGAGAACTGCTGCTCTCCACCAGGCCAATGCAGAAATTGCCAGCTTGAATCAGCGCTTGCGGGCGGAAAACCGCCGTCTGAGTACGGAACTGGAGGTGACCCGGCGCTTACAACAGATGATCCTGCCCCGGCAGGAGGAACTGTCCGGGATCCCGGATTTGGAGATTGCCGGCTACATGGAACCGGCCACGGAGGTGGGGGGTGACTACTACGATGTGTTGCCCTATGGGGATCGGGTGCGGATTGGCATTGGGGATGTGACGGGGCATGGCTTGGAAAGTGGCATGGTGATGTTGATGGTGCAGATGGCGGTACGAACGCTGCTCTCCCAAGGGGAAACGGATTTGCGCCGGTTTTTACAGGTTTTGAACGGGGCGGTTTATGCCAATGTCCACCGTATGCACACCGACAAAAATCTCACTTTGACGCTGTTGGATTATCACCGCGGGCGGGTGCTGGTGGCGGGACAACATGAAGAGGTGCTGTGGTGGCGGCCAGGAAGGCATCCCGGTCACAACTCCCAGGAGCAGGGCCCTGATGTGCCTGATCCTTCTGGTCACTGCTTTGGGGAACTGCGCCGCATTGATACCCTCGATTTGGGTTTTCCTGTGGGCCTGGAACCGGATATTAGCCCCTGGATCAATCAGATGGAAATTCACCTCGATCCCGGAGATATGCTGATTTTGTATACTGATGGCATTATTGAAGCCAGGGGTGAGAATAAAAAACTCTACGGTCTGGAGCGTCTTTGTCACGTCATCACCACCCATGGGTATGGCTCTGCTGCTGACCTGCTCGCAGCGATTATGGCGGATGTCCGTGATCACATTGGCAATCAACCCATTGATGATGATTTGACACTACTGATTGTGCGTCAACGCTAGCTTGCTGCCCTCTGCTTGCTGCCCTGGTGTGCGCTGTGTTCCAATAAATGAGGTTTCTTGTGCAGGTTTTTGGTGACTATCAAGATCAACTCACGGATGGCACAGAATATCTGGTGCTGTGTTTTTCCCCCAGTGCCCGCCCCCTCAAAGAACGCTGGCGTAATAATGGTTTGTCCGCAGGGTTTATGGCAGACTACATGGCTACTTTTTTTACGGGGGATAGCCGCGGCATTAAAAGTGCTGTAAATTTCATCGCTAATGAACTCCTAGAAAATGCCATGAAATACTATGATTACAGCACGGATATTCCCATTACCATCTCCCTTTATTTACTCAGTGATAAGTTGGTCTTCCGCACCACCAATGCCATCAATCGCAGTTATGTCCAAGGCTACCAAGATCTAATTCAGGTTCTGCTCAGCGGGGATCCGGAAGAGCTTTATTTTCAGCAGGTGGAACACAATCATGCCCAGCCGGATTTGCCCCAGTCTGGGCTAGGATTTCTCACCATGATCAATGACTATCAAGCTACATTGGGATGGCGCTTCATGCCCCTGCTGATGCAACCCCAGCAAGTGGAAGTGGCCACCATGGTGCAGTTGCCTTCGGGATCCCTTTGATCATCTTTGCGAAAGGCTTGCTAAACTAACAATAAACTTGAAAAAGACCCTATGGATGCCGAGCCTTTGATCACTGAAGATTTTCAGATTTGCCCGGATCCCGAAGCGGGTCTTGTCACTCTGTCGGGATCCCTACGCTTGGCGGGGGCGGAAGAATATGCTCCCATTGCGGAGATCTTGGAGGCGACAGTGACCGCGCACCCGGAAAAAATCACCTTGGATCTGCGCCAGTTGGAGTTTCTCAATAGCTCCGGGATCAATATGTTGTCGAAGTTTATCCTGAATCGGCGCCAGTCCCCCCAAACGCAGGTGACGATTTTGGGATCGGTGGAGATTCCCTGGCAGTCCCGTTCCCTGAAGAATTTACAGCGCCTTTTGCCCACCCTCCACCTTCATATTGATGAGTAGTGCCCATGCAGCCTCCTGCTTTGATGCTGGCTCTCCCGCCTGAGGTGATGGCCTATGTGCAGTCCCTTCAGGAACACCTGAATCTCTGTCAGCAGGAGCGGGGGATTTTGCTGCGCACGGTGGAACAGCTACACCAAGAACTGCAGCAGCTCCGCCAACACAACGCGGATCTAGAAGCCTTGCAGGCGATTACCACAGAGCACAGCGATCTCCTCCAGGAGCAGCTCTACTACCAGGCGACGGCATTGAACCAAGTCAATCAGGATTTGCGCTTGCTGTTGGAGACTGCCACGGCCCATGGGGACAGCATCGGTGAGACCTTTTATGAAGCTCAGCACCGCTACCGCACGATTTTGGACAATACCCTGGGTGGAATTGGGCAGATGAGCCTGGAGGGATCCCTGATCGGGGCTAACGTGGCCTTGAGTCGGATGCTGGGGTACGACCAGCCCAAGGAGCTGGTGCAGCAGCACTGGCCCGACCTGATGGTGAATCCAGAAGGGTTTGCGGCGTTTTGGCAGCAGCTTCGCCAAACCGGGATTGTGGTTGGCTGGGAACTGCAAATGCAGCGGCGGGATGGGGAGATTCTCTGGGTGTCCCTCAGTGCCCGGCTTGTCACCGCTGCGAAGGGGGATCCCGCTTACTATGAGTTTTTGCTGGAGAATATCACCGCCCGCAAGAATGTGGAGCGGCTCAAAGATGAGTTTATCTCCACGATTAGCCACGAACTCCGCACCCCTTTGACCGGGATCCAGGGAGCGTTGGGACTGGTGGTCAACGGTGTGGCTGGGGAGGTGGCAGCTCCAGCCCAGGCTTTACTGTCTATGGCGTTGCAGTGCGGTGAGCGCCTGAGTCGCTTGATCAATGACCTTTTGGATCTGGAACACATTGAGGCAGGGCGGTTGACCTTGCACAGCAAGCGGCAGCCTTTGCTCTCGATTCTCCAGGAAGCACTGGCAGCGATGAGCACCTATGCAGCCACCTACCATGTGCGGGTGGAATGGGATCCTTTGCCCTCGGAGCCTTTGGCGGATCTGCGGGTCAATGTGGATGCAGATCGTCTGCAGCAGGTTTTTGCCCATCTCCTTTCCAATGCCATCAAGTTTTCGCCGCCCCAGGCAAGGGTGGGGGTGGCTCTGCAGGAGGTGACGGTGGCGGGGGTCTGTATGGCCCGGGTCAGCATTCAGGATCAGGGGGTAGGGATCCCGGAAGCGCTGCGCCCCCACCTATTTCAAAAGTTTGTCCAAGGCAATACGGCGAGTAACCGGCAGCAGGGGGGCATCGGTTTGGGACTGACCCTGAGTAAGGCTTTGGTGGAACAAATGGGGGGGCAGATCCACTTTGAGTCTCACCTGGGTCAGGGCACCACTTTTTATGTGGATTTTCCCCTCTAGGGTTTTACTTGGCTTCTTGCCAGTTGTGGCCTGCCTGGATGTCCACTTGCAGGGGCACGCGTAAACTCATGGCGGATTCCATGGCAGTGCGAATCCGGGGGCACCACTCCGGCCAGGCAGCCGGGGCGACTTCAAAGACCAGTTCATCGTGGACTTGCAGCAAAAGATGGATCTGTTCTCGATCCAGGTGGGGCCCGAGGTTGACCATGGCGACTTTGATCAGATCGGAAGCGGATCCCTGGATGGGGGCATTGACGGCGGCGCGGAGTTCTGCTTGTTTGCGGTAGCCGCTGAGATTTTTGAGATCTGGAAAATAGCGCCGGCGACCCAGGAGGGTTTCTACATAGCCTTGTTCTTCGGCTTGCTGCTCCACGGATTTCATGTACTCAAAAATGCGGCGATATTGCTGGTTAAATTTTTCAATGAAGGCTTTGGCTTCGCTGAGAGAAACTCCGGCGGACTGAGCAAAGCGTTGGGCACCCATACCATAGATGACGCCGTAATTGATGGTTTTGGCGAGGCGGCGCTCTTCGCTGCTCACGTCTTGTTTGTGGGTCTTATTGAAAAGGATTTGGGCGGTGAGGGTATGGACATCCTCGCTATTTTGGAAACCGGCGATCAGAGTGGGTTCTTCGCTGAGATGAGCCAATATGCGCAGCTCAATTTGGGAGTAGTCGGCACTGACCAATAGCCAGCCTTCTTGGGGAATAAAGGCCTGGCGAATTTGGCGGCTAAAGGGGGTACGAATCGGGATGTTTTGTAAGTTGGGATGGGAAGAACTTAAGCGCCCGGTGGCAGTAATGGTTTGGTTGAAATCTGTGTGCACTCGCCCGGTTTGGGGGTGGATCAGGCTGGGCAAGGCGTCAACATAGGTGGATTTGAGTTTGCTGAGGGTGCGGTAGTGGAGCAGCAGCGGAATCAGGGGATGGTCATGCTGGAGTTTTTCGAGGACGGCGGCATCAGTGGAATAGCCACTGCTGGTTTTGCGGGTTTTGTGCAGGGGCAGACCCAGTTTCTCAAAAAGAATCACGGCTAGCTGTTTAGGGGAATTGAGGTTAAAGGATTCTCCTGCTAAGGCATAAATCTGCTGCTCGAGTTGGCTGAGTTCTTGCTCTAGAGTCTGGGAAAATTGCTGCAAAAAATCCTGATCCACCCGGATCCCCAACCATTCCATTTCCAGTAAGACTTGGGAGAGGGGCAGTTCTACCTGTTCAAAGAGCGCTTGCAGTTTGGGGTGCTCAGCCAAAGCCTGGCGCAGCACCGGCTCGAGCTGATAGGCGGCCCAGGCATCGGCACCACAGTAGGCTGCCAGATCCTCCACAGGTAAATCCTGCAAAGCTCCCTTTTTGCGGACTAAGTCTTCATAACGGGTCATGGTAAGGTGCAAGTAGCGCTGGGCTAAATCCTTGAGACCATGTTTGGCTTCGGGATCCAAAACATAGCTGGCCAACATGGGGTCAAAGACGATCCCCCGCAGCTCTACCCCCTGGGCCCGCAGCACCGCTTGGTCAAATTTGGCGTGTTGCACGATTTTGCCCCGCTGGGGATCTTGCCAGTAGTCCCCCAAAACCTCCAGGACTGCTGCCCAGTCCAAGCGGCGCAGATCCAGATAGGCCACATGATGGGGATCCCAACAGCAGCCGATGCCAATTAACTGGGCGTGCCGGGGATCCAAGGCGGTGGTTTCCGTGTCCCAGGCTACGGGGGTGGTCAGGGCTGCCAAAGTTGCCCCCAAGCGGCACAGAGCTTCCCGATCCCCAATGATCTGGACGGGGGGGAGGGTGGGCGGGTCTGAGGTGTCAGGAGGGTCGGCACCAAAATCAAACCAGAGATCGGGATCGGGGGAGGATGGGGTGGCCAAGACTGGGGGATCCCCGCCCCCCAAGGTCTGATGGACTTTTTCCACCTGGGCAATCAAACTCTGAAACTCCAATTCCCGAAACAACGCCACCACGGGATCCAGGGCAAACCCCCTGAGCTGCATCTGCTCCCAGTCGGGATCGATCGGCACATCCCGGCGGATCCGAGCCATAAAGTAGGAGTGCTGCGCCGCTTCAACCCCAGCTTCCACGGCTTTTTTCACCGCTCCTGTGAGCTTGGGGATCCCAGCGATCACCCCTTCTAGGGTCTGAAACTGATGCAAAAGATCCACGGCGCGTTTGGGGCCAATGCCCTTGACCCCTGGAATGTTGTCGGAGCTATCCCCACACAGGGCTTTGTAATCCACGACTTGCCAGGGCCAGACCCCCAGCTTGGCCTTGACCTCGGCGGCTTGAAAAGGGGTGATCTTATCTTTGCTGTTGAGATGCAAAACCGTCACCCGCTCCCCCGGTTCGATTAACTGAAATAAATCCTGATCCCCGCTGAGAATCCGCACCGGAAAGGGCTGGGGCAAAACTTGGGCCCGCTCCACCAATGTCCCCACAATATCGTCGGCTTCATAACCAGGGGCCACCAGGATCGAGATCCCTAATGCCTTCAGGAGACGATAGAGGTTCTCTAGATCCACCAGAAAATCTGCCGGGGTCTCGGCCCGTCCAGCTTTGTAGGTTTCATCAGCTTCATGGCGGAAGGTGGGCTGGCGGGTATCAAAGGCAACGGCCAAATGACTACAGGGAAAAAGGGTCAAAACCTCCAACACCACCTTGAGAAAACCAAAGCAGACACTGGTGGGGATGCCGGTGGAGGTGCGTAACCCCCCTTCGCGGCTGTAGGCAAAGGCGTAGTAAGCCCGATAGGCCAGGGAATGCCCATCAATGAGAAGTAAACCCGGTGGAAGCTGACTGAGCATGACAAATTCTGGGGACAAATTCTGGAGCAAATCTGGGGGGCTGCTGCCTTAGTGTAGGGGCTGGGGGGGCTGGCTTCAAGGGCGCTGGCTCTGAGGGGGATGGGGAAAGGTGGGCTGCCTGATTGCACCAGGATCTCCCTGACTGCAGGAGTAATTCTTAAGAAATGCTGAAAAGCAGCCCCCCTGAGGCCAAACTTTGCGATCCTAAGTCTCGAATAATATGGAGCCACCTTGATAAAGGCTCTACAACCCTTCAAAACCCCCCATAGGTCGCTAACCCCCAGGTTACTGGGGGTTTTTTGGATGTGAGTATGTTTGCACCCTTGCCTGGGGGTGTTTTATTCCGGTGAGTGGGGGGACATGTGCAACCAGTCTTGACCCACCACCACGGTGACATCACTCTCCAGGATGCCGGTGGACTGCACCTTCACCACCCCAAATCCCAAGACGGCCTGCACGGTGGCAGCAGCCTGGGCATCCCCCTGTTGGGCGAGAATGTGGCTGGTGCTGAGGGGATGGGGATGATCTTCAACGGTAAAACTGGAGACAAAACCGTGGCGCCGTAAATACTGCAGCACCTGGCGAGCTTGCCCCGGTTCTCCGGTGGCATTTTGCACCGCAATCCGAAGCCGCTCAGGCGCAATGGGGACAGGAGTGGCAGTGCCAAGGATCTGCGCCACTAAACGTTGGGTAGCCGCTCGATCCGGGATCCAGTACCCCGCCAGTCCCTCTGCAGCTTGCCCGAACCGCCCCGGCAGTAACACCATATCCAGCCGTTCCCCGGCTGAACGCAACAAAAACTGGGCTAGGCTAATCACTTCTTCCCAGCGTAGATTGGTATCCACGTGTTGTCGTACTACGTCCAGGACTTTCGGGATCCGCACGAGGTTTTGGGGCTGTAGGAGCTGGTAGCTGAGGGCCCGCAGCAGTTCTTGCTGGCGTTGTACCCGTCCAATATCCCCAAGTTCGTCCCGGCGGAATCGAAGAAATTGGTGGGCTTGCTCCCCGGTGAGAAACTGACGACCCGCCTGGAGATCAATGGTGAGGTTCTGGGTGTGATCGGTGTATTTCATGGGGTAGGGGACGTCAATTTCCACGCCACCTACGGCATCAATCAAGGCAGTAATGCCATCGGTGTTGAGACGAAGGTAGCGATCGATGGGCAGATTGAGCATTTCCCCCACGGCACGGGCGGCTAGGGCGGGCCCCCCAACGGCATTGGCGGCATTGGCTTTGCCGATTTGGCGATTGGGGTAGCGAATCAAGGTGTCCCGGGGAATGGAAATCAGGTGAATCCGGTCCCCTTTGGGATCAAACCGCACCAGCAAGATGGTGTCACTGCGACTTTGCAGGGCTTGGTGATGGGATGCTGTGGCTTGGTGGGGTAAGGGATTGTCCACTCCCAAAACCAGGATGTTCAGGGAGCGATCCAAGGTGGCTTGGCGGACGGCATCGGGACGAAAGGCTGCCAGTTCGTCTTCACTCATGGCCAGGGGGAGGACCTGCTGGCGGAGGTGAATGGCCAGTAACCCGCCACTGGTGGCGGCGGTTGCCGCTAAAAAGCCCATCCAAAAAAAACGCCACCAGGGTGTCCGGGGCGGAGGGCTGGGATACACATACCGCGGTGGTAGGGGCGGCAGGGTGCTGGGCGGGCGGGTGGGGGTGGGCATGGGACAGTTCAATCACCATTCCGGTGTAGTATCGGAGTGATCATATCCCACAAGCTGTATGCAAGCTGTCATTATTGCGGGTGGAAAGGGATCCCGTTTGCGACCTTTTACCCTCAAGCAGCCCAAACCCCTGATCCCGCTGTTGGAGGTGCCTTTTTTGCAATGGTTGGTGGAACGCTGTGCTGCAGCTGGTCTCACGGATATTCTGGTGAATGTGGGTTACTTGGGATCCCACATCGAAGGGTTTTTGGGCTCGGGATCCCGGTTTGGGGTGCAAATCCGCTATATCCGGGAAGAATCCCCCCTCGATACCGCTGGCTCTATGCTCTTGGCTAAGCCCTACTACACGGGGGAGCCTTTGGTGGTTTTTAATGCCGATATTCTCACGGCTCTGTCTCTGCCGGCTTTGATGGAGTTTCACTGCTGTCAACAAGCCCTTCATGGTGCTGTTGCCACCCTGACGTTGACACGGGTGGAGGATGTTACGGCCTATGGTTTGGTGGAAGCTACCCCTTCTGGACAAATCGTTGCTTTTCGGGAAAAACCCAGCCCAGAAGAAGCCAAAACCATCACGACTAACACCATTAACGCTGGCACCTATGTTTTGGATCCCGGGATTTTTGACCCCTATCCGGTGGGGGATCCCCTGAGTTTTGAGCGCCAAGTTTTTCCGGAACTGTTGCGACAGGGGGCTTACCTCAGTGCCTATGTGGACACGAGCTATTGGCGGGATTTGGGCACGCCCCACAGTTATTACCAAGGACAATTGGATATTCTCACCCAAAGGATGCCTGATTTTCCTCTGCCTGACCATGAGCAACCCCAACCGGGTGTCTGGATCCACACTACTGCCGAAACCCACCCGGAAGCCTGTCTCAATGCTCCCTGTTATGTCGGCTCCTACTGCCGCTTGGGATCCCAAGCTCATCTTGCGGCGGGCACGATTTTGGGATCCCACTCCTGGGTGAATGGCCGGGTTTTGCCGGGTGTGTATGCCCCAGGAAC
>Ga0272446_1002207_pt1 | contig 27039 bp, 20 predicted proteins | sample YNPCB0061_FD_194587 | JGI IMG/M metagenome (GOLD analysis project Ga0272446, IMG submission 194587) | Hot spring microbial mat communities from Yellowstone National Park, WY, United States - YNP-CB-006-1 | ecosystem: Environmental > Aquatic > Thermal springs > Hot (42-90C) > Sediment | place...
ATCCCAACCTGGTCAACAGCCTGTATACCGTCAAGGCAACGGACAAATTTGCTCTGAGACAATCTTTTCCCCAGATTTTGGCTCTTTGGGCAGCCCTTATTGAGACTGGTATTGAGACTGGTGCAAGATCTCAGGTAACCCGCTTAACATTCGGCATTGAGAACGGTTGCCGCCGTCAAACTCAACGCTGGCAACAGCGGAGAAACCAGCACCGCCTCCCCCTGGTAAACCTGCTCTTCATACAGGCCATCGACCCATTCCAGGATGGTCACTTTCTGGGCGAGCGGATCCACAATCCAGTACTCTGGAATGTGACGTCCAGCGTACTCCGTGCGCTTGTAGCGATAATCCCGGTTCTCCTGCCCAGGGCTGACTACCTCAACTACCAGCGATGGCGGCGGCATATCATGGGTAATCAGCCGCTGATTTGCTCCATTCAAGGCTGTTGCAGACTCCTCTGACAGCACCATCAAATCCGGTTGTCGTGCCGTTGCCCGTGTGCCGCTGACTGCAATCTGGGCTTTCATGCTCAAACAATAGTAGGGAATGCCAAGTTGCAAAAAATAAGCAAACAGGAAGGTCACAATGCGATCGTTGAGGTCACTTTCTGTTGGCATAGCTATCAGTTCCCCGTTGACCAACTCGTAACGGGTATCGGTGCCATCGTCATAGTTCAAATATTCCTCAAGGGTCATGGGTTTGGTAGTAACCGCCATGGCATTGCCCTCAGATAGATTGCCCTTAGATAGATTGAGCTTGCTGGCATAACCGCTAGCGGCATTCAGCAAGGGCTCTCATTGCACATTCCTTGACCATCGGCAGCCGATTGGTCTACGGCAAGACTGCTTGCAATCGACAGGGTAGACTACCCTTATTGTAAGCAACGCGACCGATGAGCGATTGGTTTTAAGCGTTTGGGAGTCCGCGATCGCCCCATAGGAGGATCTTGCCATGCATTACGCACCCCGACCCCATTGCTCCATACCCGCTGAAGATCCGGCTGTATCAATCTTTCAGGTCAGCCGATGCAATTGAATTGTCACTCGATGTACCAGGCCCGGAAACTGGCCATGCGCTGTATGGAAGCGACTGACTAGTGCGCTTGGGTGGCCCAGTCCTTAGCCCAGTTCAAGGTCTGATGCACCTGTTCCAGACTGGCGGCTTCGCAGTACAGTCTCAGGACGGGTTCGGTGCCACTGAACCGAATCAGCAGCCAACTGCCATCTTCCAGGCGGAACTTATAACCGTCAGTGGTAATGCAATCGACCACTTTGCGCCCAGCAATTTCAGTCAGGGGATGGGTCTGGAGTTGGGCCAGTAGTTGGGCCCGCATTTCCATGCTGGCCAGATGGAGATCGATGCGATCGTAGTCTGAGCGGAAGTGGGTCCGTTCCTGCAACTGTCGATACAAATCACTCAAATCAGCCCCCGACTGAACCATTGCTTCCAACAGATACAGGGCCGACAGCAGAGCATCCCGCTCTGGGATGTGGTGGCCGTAGCCAATACCGCCTGACTCTTCGCCGCCTAACAAGACCTGGGTTTCCAGCATGCGATCGGCAATGTACTTGTAGCCAATGGCTGTCTCAAACACCGAACAACCATAGAGTTCGGCCACCTTTGGCATCAGGTCGGACCCACTGAGAGTTTTAATAAACTCTCCCCGATAGCCCCGACGGGCGACCAGATGCTCAATCAGGATGGGAATTAGGATTTGGGAGCTGAGGAAGTTGCCTTGGTCGTCTACCGCTGCGATGCGATCGCCATCGCCATCGAAAACCAGCCCAACCACCAATCCATCCTGACTAGCAGGTTGGTAGTCCCGTACTTGGGGCAGCAACTCGGGCAAATAACGGGGCAGCGGTTCGGGAGCGCCATTGCCAAACAGCGGATCGCGATCGCTATTCAGTTCATGGATGGGAGTGCCCAACAGCTTTTCCAGGCCACCAGCAGCAGCCCCATGCATGACATCGGCAAACACGGTCAGGTGTCCGGTTTGAATGGCCTGCTGAATTGCAGCGATATCCACCTGGGCCCGCAGGCCGTCGCAATAGCCCTGCCAGGGGTCAAACGTCTCCAGCTTACCTGGGGTGACGGCTTCTGGAGTGGCTGACCCTGCTTGCAGGAAAGCCTCAATTTGTTGGGTCACAGCAGGCGACACAGACCCACCAAATCCCCCTTTGACTTTTAGACCGGAGTACTTGCCAGGATTGTGGCTAGCCGTGATCACCAGTGCGCCCAGGGCGTGATGTTGCTTAGCAGCCCAACTGAAGGCTGGCGTCGGAGCAAAACATTCGGACAGCAGCACATCGAATCCAGCCGCCACTACCGCATCGGCTGTGGCCCGGGCAAACTCTTCGGACAAAAAGCGGCGATCGTAGCCCACGATAATCAATTGGTTGCTCGTGTCACGACCGTAAACTTCTGCCAGGACCCGCGCCGCCAGGGGAGCAACCAACCGCAGCCGCTCAAAGGTAAAGTCATCCGCGATGACCCCCCGCCAACCGTCGGTGCCAAACTTAATCGCATCTGCAATGGAAGCCGGTGCGGGATGGGTCATGCCAACTGCCTCACTTAGATCTTCTAAAGGGTTCTGCCTATAACTTTACTGGCTAGATGGAACGGGCAATCAGTCAGGGTAAGGATTTTCCCCTGGTTCCCTGAATGTGATGGTTGCGATTTCCGATCGCCGGTAGGTTGCATCCATTTTCTCAATTCATGTTTCTTTACAGGTATCGGCAAGCCAGGGGATTCGTCAAATCTTCAAAAAATCAGGTCGGTTGATTGCAGTTTCCCCCAAACTAGGTCCTCCAGCCGTCTGTTGCTGGGGCGGCATTCCGGCCCTCTAACGCCTGTTGGGGTGAGGCTGTAGGAGAGATGCCTGACACAGGATTCCGGCTGTGCGAAACTGGATTACGGTTCACTTGTGGCTAATCCAATCAGCAGGCTGAACCCAATGGGCCATAATTCATCGATTGAATCTAACTTTTTGCTGCACAGCCATGACAGACCAGACCCCTGCCAGCCGGATTGAACGGGACTCGATGGGAGAACGGCAGATCCCGGACACGGTCTATTACGGTATCCAGACGCTGCGAGCCGTTGAAAACTTTGCCATCAGTGGTCTGAAACCACTGGCGACCTATGTGGATGCCTGTGTGCTGATCAAGAAGGCGACCGCGATCGCCAATGGCGAACTGGGTTGCATTACGCCGGAGATCAGTCAGGCGATTGTCCAGGCGGCGGATGAGGTTCTGGCGGGGCAACTGCGGGATCAATTTGTGGTGGATGTTTACCAGGCTGGTGCTGGCACCTCCCACCACATGAATGTCAACGAAGTATTGGCCAATCGGGCGCTGGAATTGCTAGGCGACCAGAAGGGCAACTATCAACGCCTGAATCCCAATGATCATGTGAATTACGGTCAGTCTACCAATGATGTGATCCCTACTGCCATTCGTGTCGGCGGCCTGTTGGCCCTGGAACGGACGCTCTATCCCGCCCTATCTAACGCGATCGCGGAAATGGAAGCCAAAGGTCGGGAGTTTCAGGATATCGTCCGCTCTGCCCGCACCCACCTACAGGATGCAGTACCCGTGCGCCTTGGCGATAATTTTCGGGCTTGGGCCCAGATCCTGCGGGATCACCTGCTGCGGATTGAACGGGCGGCGGAAGATCTGACTATTCTGGGTCTGGGGGGCAGCGCTGCCGGCACTGGTTTGAATACCCATCCCCAATACCGCTTTCGGGCCGTGGAGATCCTTTCCGAGTTGATTGACCAGCCCCTACGACCGGCCCCCAATCTGATGGCGGCCATGCAGAGTATGGCCCCGTTTGTAGCTGTGTCGGGCGCCTTACGCAACCTGGCCCAGGATATGGTCAAGATTTCCCATGACCTGCGCTTGCTGGACTCCGGGCCCAAAACTGGCTTGAAGGAAATCCAACTCCCTCCCGTCCAGCCGGGATCTTCGATCATGCCGGGGAAATATAATCCTGTGATGGCCGAAATGACGTCGATGGTTTGTTTTCAAGTCATGGGCTACGATGCGGCGATCGCCCTGGCGGCTCAGGCCGGTCAACTGGAACTCAATGTCATGATGCCGCTAATCGCCTATAACCTGATCCACAGCATCGAAATTCTGGGGCATACCCTGGACGCCCTGACCCGTCGGTGCATTCGTGGCATTACGGTCAACCGCGATCGCTGTCTGGCTTATGCAGAGGGCAGTCTGGCCCTGGTTACAGCCCTCAACCCCTACATCGGTTATTTGAATGCTGCTGCTGTAGCCAAAGAGTCGCTGGAAACAGGCAAATCCCTGCGGGAAATTGTTCTGGAACGGGAGCTCATGACCCTGGAACTGCTGGCAGAAGTCCTGAACTTGGAAGCCATGAGTCAACTGCCCCAAGACCCCCAATAGCCTATCAGTTTGCAAGCTGTTGGACGGCTGTAAACTAAAGCCGGCAATAACCTTGGCCCCAACTGACTGAAATAGATTGATCCAGAGCGGATGAGTCTGTGTCAGTTAGGCTGCTTGAGCAATTTTTAACATTCCGGCTTGATTTTTTCCTTTCCCAAGGATGAAATTTACATTAGAATCCATACATATCCGACCCGCGCGACTGTATTCGTTTGCCTAACCTGCAGCTTCTCTGGCTCAAGGCTTGCGCTAGCTGACCAGAGGGCACGATGGGCTTTAACTTTGGGTGAGGCATGGCAGGGAGGAAGCAAAAAAAGCGAGTCTCTTATTGGTCTGCTGAATCTAGATAGCCTCATCGGGGAGAGCTAGACCTCTTTAAGGTCTCCAGCAACAAATCCTGCGGACGTCCCAAGCAGGAAGGGCTCCTAAAGTTCTAAAAGGGCTCCTAAAGTTCTAAAGCGTTATGGGCGAAGACTTGGTGCTTCCTGATGATCGGTTGCTTGCCCTCTGTTTTGGTTAGCAGCAGGGTGGTTCAGCCGCAGCGAGCCGATGGTCGGGGGTGAGCCGAGGCACAAGCCTGCGCATCCAGCCCTGTGACCGTAGATCGGGATCTCTGACCAGCCCTTAATAAAAAAACATCTGTAGTTTCCAGATAGGGTGTGTTGATGTGGAATTAAGTGGGAGAGGGGTAAAAAGATACACATGGTGAGGGGACAGATGGACACGCATGGAGCCTCGGACATTCTCAGTTTGCCCGCGCAGGAGTCTTCGGTTAGCGAGGTCGGCAAGTGCAATCCGTGGGGCTGGCAGAAGATGGGCCTTGTTGCCTGTGGGCTTTTGGGCGGTTTATCCGGTGCCTCCTTGCTCTGGCTTTTGAGCATTCCGCCCGCACCCAACTGTCAACAATTCTCGATGTTGACCTCTGATATGGAGCGGCTGTACTGCGCCCAGGAAGCAGCCCGCTCCGGCGATCTATCTAAAGTGCTCTCCGGCTTGAAGACGTTGAGCGAATGGACTCCGGACCGCCCGCTCTACCCGGAGTCCCAACGGCTGATGGCGGAGTGGTCTACCTCGGTGCTCAATACCGCCCAACAAAAGGTGGAGCAAAGTGACCTGCATGGTGGCATCGAGCTGGCCCAAAAGATCCCCAAAAACAGTCCGGTTTACAAGGATGCGCAGAGATTAGTCGCTGACTGGCGAGATGTCTGGGAGGAGGCAGAATCGATTTATGCCGATGCCCAGAAAGCCATGCAACAGCAGAACTGGAACCGGGCGACGGAACAAATTTCCCAACTGCGGTTGCTGAATGACGACTATTGGCGATCGCAGCAGGCCAATGCCCTGACCCAGCAGTTGTTGGAGGAACAAAAGGCCCGGAAAGCTTACACCCAGGCCAAACAAATGGCCCAGTCTGGTCAGATTCCCGATCTGGTGGGGGCCGTGAACCAGATCAGCAATATCCGCCGCAACACCTACACCTGGGCCGATCTGCAACCGGATTTGCGGCAATGGAGCGAGAAACTGCTGGCTACCAGTTTTCAACTCTGGCGCAAGGGGCATATGGATGAGTCTATTATCCTGGCTCAGCAAGCTGGCCTGAACCCCAAACTGACTCGAGATGCGGAACATCTAACCTGGTTGGGACAGGCCCGTAAGCTGGCCGCCAGTAGCTATTCAAATTGGCAAGCCACACCGGCCCAAGTTCTACAGTTGATGACGGCCACCACCCTGGCAAATCTAGTTCCAGCCGATAGTCGCTTTTATCAGGTGGCCCAAACCAGTCTCAAGGTCTGGCGGAATCAGTTGCAAGATGCTGGTCAGTTGCAGATTGCCCAACTGGCTGCTAATCTCAAGCATCCCTTTACGCTCCAGTTCGCCATCAACCAGGCGGAGCAGATCGCCCCCGCCCGCCCTCGCCGCTTACAGGCGCAGACCCTGGTAGCACACTGGAAACAGGAAATTCAACGGCTGGAGGATGAGCCCTATCTGGCCTATAGTCGCCAGTTGGCCAGCCAGGGAACCATGCCCGCCCTCAAAGCGGCGATCGCCCATGCCAGCCGTATTGGCCAGAACCGTGTGTTGCAGAAAGAAGCCCAAAGCCTAATCGCAGGTTGGAACCGAGAAATACAAATCCTGGAAGACCAACCAACCTTGAATGCGGCCCAACGTCTGGCCAGAGAAGGACGACTGGATGCTGCAATCCAGACTGCCAGCCAGATTCAATCGGGTCGCCCGCTCTATTGGCAGGCTCAAGCCGAAATCGGTAACTGGGTCACCTCGATTCGCCGCTCCCAGATGGCCCGTCGCCAAGCCCCGCAAGCGTCTAATCCATTCCCCAAACCGGCAGCCCCGGAACGGATAGAGGACGTCCAACCAGTGTTTCCGACTCTGGAATCATCCCAGGACGGTTCCCCACCATCGGCTATGCCTATTTCCACAGACGCCCCAATTCAGACGGTGGAAACCACTCCAGCCGAGCTACAGCCTCACTCTACGCCATCCCAACCCCCCGGACAGGGAATCCCACGGCGCATCAGCCCAGAAACCTCACCCGCCAGACCGGTCGGCATGCCTATCCCATCTGCGCCAACTGCAATCCCTGCAACTGTAGTGCCAACAGCACCGGTCAATCAGCCAGGCCCCTCGGTCGGCAACCAGACCCTTCCGGTCACGGAAGAGTTACCACCAGCCTCATCAACCATTACCCCCCTTTCCCAGCCTGAACCGCCAACAGCCACCCCAATGCCCCAGAATCCCTGATCTGCCAGACCCCACAGCCCTTATCTCAAAGGGAGAGATAACTTTGGTCTGGGCACATCACCCTGCACTCAGACCAAAGCGGCATCCATGGGTTGACTTTGATTCCGTTGCCTAAAACTGCTGCGGCAACGTCGGACTGGGTTGGGCTGGTTGAGTCGGCGCGGGGACCATGGGAGATGGCTGAACAGGCGCGCTGGGCGTCTGCTGGGTCCCATCTTGAAGCTGTTCACTTGGTGGCAACTGATAGGGAATGAACGTAGGCGCCAACTGTCGGGGTTGGGCTCCGCCATCATTGCAGGAATTTAAGATGGCACTGGCACCGATCGAAGAAGCTCTGCTTAGCCCCCGAACACAGAAAGAGTAACGCTCTGGGAAAAGGGTGCGGCTGCAATTATCTAAAATCTCCGCTTCGGTTGCGCCTTTCACATCCTGACGCAGTTTCACAACGCATTTTGCCATTGCCTTAGGACGACGAACTTGCTGACAGGCGGAAAGAATATCCCCCGCTGGCAGAGTAGTGCGTTTGGCGATATCAACCACACATACCCGCAGGTCTTCGGGCTGCAAAGCTTTGGAACAGGCAGCAGTTGCCGCTTCTGGAGCAATCTGACGGCTAATCAGATCCCGGGTACAGTTGTCAAACCGGTTGCGCGGGCTAGCCAACGGTGGCTCCATCAGTCCCGTGTAGCCGGTGAAGGCCACCAGCAGCAGTCCAGCACAAGTACTCGTCCTCGCATTGGTTGGAAATAGCAGACGAGACGAACCATGAGACCGACCCCAGGGAAGGGAGCACAGTTGGAAGAAAGGACGGTGTGACTGTGACATATCGTGATGCGGAGAAACCAATAAAGTTCAATGGGACATCAGGTAAAAGCCTAAAAGCAACCCACTCAAGCTCGCTGCTATCTTACAGCGACCCGGCTGATTCTGCATCCCAATTTGAGTAAAAGCTTCATTTACTGCAATTTTCACGGCAGTTTGACACGACTCAAGCACGAAAGTGGGGTTCATTGTTAGGCTTTCTGACTAAGTCTCCATAACTTACCCCAGTGAAAAATGCTGTAAGTCACAAAATTTGCAGCCTGATGAAGTATCAGAAATTATCAGAAATTACGATGCCCGCTGAATTCAGCCCACTAAATCTATTACATTGATAAAGGTAAATCCCTTCATTCGCTGATTCGGCAGAGGAAGCTCGGTATGCATCTGAGTGAAATTACTCATCCTAACCAGTTGCACGGTCTCTCAATTTATCAGCTTCAGCAGGTCGCCCGTCAAATTCGCGACAAGCACCTGCAAACAGTGGCTGCAACCGGTGGACATTTGGGTCCTGGCCTGGGAGTGGTAGAACTCACCCTGGCTCTCTACCAGACCCTTGACCTTGACCGTGACAAAGTGGTTTGGGATGTCGGTCACCAGGCCTATCCGCACAAGATGCTCACCGGCCGCTACTCCAATTTTGCAACCCTGCGTCAGAAAGATGGGATAGCTGGTTATCTAAAACGTTGTGAGAGCAAATTTGATCACTTTGGGGCGGGTCATGCTTCAACCAGTATTTCTGCTGCTCTGGGCATGGCCCTGGCCCGAGACATGAAAGGCGAAAAGTACAAGGTTGCGGCGGTCATTGGAGATGGCGCTCTGACTGGCGGCATGGCATTGGAAGCAATTAACCATGCTGGTCACCTGCCTAAGACCAATCTTCTGGTTGTCCTGAACGACAACGAAATGTCCATTTCCCCAAACGTAGGCGCAATTCCCCGTTACCTCAACAAAATGCGTCTCAGTCCACCGGTGCAGTTCCTGACTGACAACCTGGAGGAACAGTTCAAGCATCTGCCCTTTGTGGGCGACTCCCTGGCTGATGAACTGGACCGGGTGAAGGAAGGGATGAAGCGGCTGGCAGTGCCCAAGGTCGGAGCTGTGTTTGAGGAACTGGGTTTCACCTACATTGGTCCGATTGATGGCCATAACCTGGAGGAACTGATCGCCACCTTCCAGCAGGCCCATGCCACCCCCGGTCCAGTTCTGGTGCATGTGGCCACCGTGAAAGGGAAGGGCTATGAGGTAGCCGAGAAAGACCAGGTCGGGTATCACGCCCAAAACCCATTCAATTTGGCTACTGGCAAGGCCATTCCCTCTAGTAAGCCCAAGCCACCCAGTTACTCGAAAGTTTTTGGCGAGACCTTGAGCAAGCTGGCCGAAAACAATCCTCGTATTGTTGGAATTACGGCTGCTATGGCTACCGGAACTGGTTTAGATATCCTGCAAAAGCGGGTTCCCAACCAGTACATTGACGTTGGCATTGCTGAACAACATGCGGTTACCTTGGCTGCAGGTTTGGCCTGTGAAGACATGCGTCCGGTGGTAACCATCTACTCCACCTTTTTGCAACGGGCGTTTGACCAGATTATTCACGATGTCTGCATTCAAAAGCTGCCGGTCTTTTTCTGTATGGACCGGGCCGGTATTGTGGGCTCAGATGGGCCGACGCATCAAGGCATGTATGATATTGCCTATTTACGCTGTATTCCCAATATGGTGTTGATGGCGCCGAAGGATGAGGCCGAGCTGCAACGGATGGTTGTTACAGGCATTCGGTATATGGATGGGCCGATCGCGCTGCGGTATCCCAGAGGTAATGGCTATGGCGCCGCCCTGATGGAAGAGGGTTGGGAGCCGTTACCCATTGGCAAAGGGGAAATTCTGCGCAATGGTGATGATCTGCTGCTGTTGGCCTACGGCTCGATGGTTTATCCGACCATGCAAACGGCAGAAATCCTCCATGAGCATGGCATTGAGGCAACCGTCGTGAATGCTCGCTTTGCCAAACCGCTGGATACGGAACTGATCCTGCCCCTGGCTCAAAAAATTGGTCGCGTTGTCACCATAGAGGAAGGCTGTCTGATGGGCGGGTTTGGCTCAGCCGTGCTGGAAGCCCTGATGGACGCGGAGATTACGGTGCCAGTGAGTCGGATTGGAGTGCCAGATATTCTGGTGGATCATGCTACTCCGGACGAATCAAAGGCCGACCTGGGCCTGACGCCGCCACAAATGGCGGAACGGATTCTGGGAATCGTGAACCAGCGGCCTGCGACTGTTCAGGTCTAGTCAGGCTTGCCTGTCAGACCGATCGCAGTCTGCATGAGAATCTGGACAGGAACAGATCCGGTACTGTCGGCAACGGACAACTGTTCCTTGGGCTTCCCAGAGAGTGCTGAAAAAGTTGCAGTCGGCTGAAATTTGGGGATTTCTCCGGATTGATGCCGTTGCCAATTGTTGTTACGCTATGAAGCACTCATAGGTAATACCGAACCCTCCAGCTCAGCCTGGCGGGTTTTTTGTTGTCCCGGAGTCAAGCAGCAGCGACCTTGGCTGGAAACAAAACCGGCTGCTTTTGTGCGATCGCGCCTGGATGTGATACACCTGAAACCATCCGATTGAGTCTTCCTAGGCAAGCATTGGTTGAGGCTCCTCAGCAATCATCCATACCCATCTCCACCCTGTCAATGAAAGGTTGACAGCTTATCAAGTACGGTCATGTCTCTCACCGAAAAAACCCGCCAAATTCTGTGGATCCGCTCCGGCAGTCGTTGTGCCCTGTGTCGGCAAGACGTGAAGTTGCAGGAACTGGCGCCAGCCGATCAGATTGCCCCGGACCCCGCGATCGCCGTAGAACACCCTATCCTGCTAGCCCCAGAGACTAAACCGCCCCTTGCCCCCCGCTGGGAAGGCTATGACAACCTGATCCTGCTGTGCAACAAGCACCACCAGCAGATTCAGGAAAATCCAGATACATTTCCCAGCGAGCAGTTGTACCAACTCAAAACCCAACATGAACAATGGGTACGGCAAACCTTGGCAGAGTCAATGGAACCCACCAGCCCACCCATTACCAGTTATGGCGGTGTCTCGCTGATGCCCAGAATTCAGACTGGTAGGAAACTCACCCAGACTTTGCATGGGGCCCACTTTTTTTCCTTTGAACACGACGAACTGGAAACAGAGGAAGATAGCTTGTTGGTGGAACAGGTGACCCAACAGTTACGGGACTGGGGGAACCATCTGAATCAGGTGGAAGACGGGAACGTTTTACATCCCGACTTTACACTGACCGCCGATCTGCAAGCTTTGACCAACCAGGGATTCCTGTTCTTTGGCGAACAGCAGCATCGAGTCCTCCATCTGTGTGGCGCTGCTGGCAACTGGGCGATCGCCAAAATCTGGATGACCCGCGAAATCCATCCGCCTCATCGAATTCCCTCAGACTGTCCTGCCTAATCTTCTACCCTGCTTAACCTACTCTGCGTAATCTGCCCTGCGTAATCTGCCCTGCGAAACCCTGCCCTGCGTAACAGGGATTGATCAACGATTTGCCCCATCCCATTCTGGAGTTTGACTGTGAATTTGGGTCAATGGCTCGGTTTATTCAGCCTGATTGCGGCCATATATATCCTGTGGTCGATTCGGCAGGTCCTGTTGTTGATCTTCGCCGCCGTTGTTCTGGCCAATAGCTTGAACCTCCTGGCCCAGTGGTTTCAGAAAAAGGGAGTGCCGCGATCGTGGGCCGTCTTCCTGACCGTCTGGTGTTTTCTGAGTGTAACCGTTGCCTTTTTCTGGCTGGTGGTTCCCGCCCTCACTATCCAATTTCAAGAACTTTTGGTCTTGGTTCCCAAAGGGCTGGATCGGCTAAACATTTGGCTGGGATCACTGGATCGACTGGTGCCGCCCCAACTGAGACACTATATTCCCAATGTAGACAGCGTCCTAGAGCAATTGTTACCCGTTCTGAATCGGTTGCTGGGCGGGTCCTTTGCCTTTTTCTCCAGTTCCCTGGGAGCGGGAATCAATATTCTGCTGATTCTGGTCTTGGGACTGATGCTGTTGCTGAATCCGCTGCCCTATCGCCAGGGCTTTATCCGCCTGTTTCCTTCCTTCTATCGCAAACGGGTGGACAGTATCCTGCAAGAGTGCGAATTTGCCCTGGGCAAATGGATTGAAGGGGCGCTGATCAGCATGAGCGTGATTGCCGTCCTGAGCACTATCGGCCTCTCCCTGATTGGAGTAAAGGCAGCCCTGGCCCAGGGCATCTTGGCCGGTTTGCTCAACTTTATTCCTAACATTGGTCCCACCTTTAGTGTGGTTCCACCCATGATGATTGCTCTGTTGGACTCGCCCATCAAGTCGTTGCTGGTTCTGGGTCTATACATCCTGATTCAGCAGTTCGAGAGCAACTTCCTCACCCCCTATGTCATGGCCCAACAGGTCAATCTGTTGCCAGCCATTACCTTGCTGGCTCAGGTCTTCTTCGCTACCATTTTTGGCTTTTGGGGGCTGTTGCTGGCTCTGCCGCTAGTGGTGGTGCTGCAGATTTGGATTCGCCGGGTTCTGGTGGAGGATGTGCTGGATCCCTGGGTCAGTCCGGGACACCTCAATTTTGCTCCAGAAACTCAAGAGGATAGCCAGGTAGCAGTCTATTCAGGCGAGGTGATGACTGAAACCGTCGTTGCTCCAATGACGGTCACCCCTCCGAGCGATCGCAATCCCTTGCACCTCGGAACAGGGGACTCATCAATCCCACCAGGCCAGCCGCCACAGGGCGATCATCCCTTGTCAGAGGACAAAACCGCTTCGGAGAGCGGCGAACCTGTGTCAGAGTAGGGACAGAAGCCAAACGGAAACCTATGGAAGAGGGGATGCTGCAAGCACTGATTTTTGATGTGGATGGCACACTGGCCGATACGGAACGGGATGGCCATCGGGTGGCCTTCAACCGCGCCTTTGCCGAAGCTGGATTGGACTGGCATTGGTCAGTGGAGGTGTATCACAAAATTCTGGCGATCGCCGGTGGCAAGGAACGGATTCAGTACTACTGCCGCAGTTTCCAGCCCCAGTTTGTGCCGCCCATCGGTTTACCAGAGTGGGCCGCGGCGCTGCATAAGGCTAAAACCCGCCACTATCGACAGTTAATTGCCGAGGGACATATTCCCCTGCGGCCAGGAGTCCGACGCTTGCTACAGGAAGCTCGTGAAGCGGGTGTACGGTTGGCGATCGCCACCACCAGCGCCCTCGATAATGTCTTGGCCTTACTGGAAACTAGCCTGGGTAAAGACAGTCCGGACTGGTTTGAAGTGATTGCCGCTGGGGATATTGTTCCAGCCAAAAAACCGGCTCCCGACATTTATCAGTATGTCTTGCAGGCAATGGACTTGTCGGCCGATCGCTGTCTGGTCCTGGAAGACTCGCGTCAGGGCTTGCTGGCCTCCACTGCGGCTGGCTTGAAAACAGTGATTACCTGTAGCATCTACACCCAGGACGAGGACTTTTCCGGCGCCGCCCTGGTGCTAAACCATTTAGGTGAACCGGACACCCCCTTTCAGGTGTTAGCTGGTCCAGTGGATTCAGCCGCCTATTTCACACTGGATCTGGCTCGTCAGTTGTGTGGCGACCGCTGATTGCAGCCGCCCACCGACTCGATTAGAATACCAGTGCCAACCAACCGCCCCTGCCGATAGGGGTCTTGAGTAGATTGGATGACTGTCTCCAGTAATGCCGAACCGAGAACCAATCGTCGCAACCCTGAATTGAATCAGCTCCGAGCCAGCGATCGCGTTGCTCATCAGTGGTATCGGTTCATTTTGTCCTTTCCACCCCACCTGGTGCAGGACTATCTCAACCAATTTGAGATCAATGACAATCATCGGCTACTGGATCCTTTCTGCGGCACTGGAACCACCGTGGTCGAAGGCAAGAGACTGGGTATTCCCAGTGTGGGCATTGAGGCCAATCCGATGGCCCAGTTTGCCGGTTCAGTCAAGTCCGATTGGACCCCGCAGCCCGCAGCCTTGCTGGAGGCGGCCCAACGAATTGGAGACACAGCTCAATCCCTGATTGACCAGAGCGATCAGCCGCTACGCACCCTGCCGGAGGAAAGCCAGAAAATCATTCTGGCTAATTCCATCAGTCCCCTGCCGCTGCACAAAACCCTGGTGTTGTTGGAGCAAATCAAGCAACAGGCTGACCCGCCCTATGTCCACCATCTACAACTGGCCCTGGCCAAAGCCGTAACCACCACCATCAGCAACCTGCACTTTGGGCCGGAAGTGGGGGTGGGCAAAGCCAAGCTGGATGCGCCCGTGGTGGAGGCCTGGCTGCAAGCAGTCACCTGCATGGCGACCGATCTGGCTCAGTTGCAAGCGTTAGGCAACACGCCAACCACCATTTACCATGCCGACGCGCGTCAAATTCTGAGCGTCTTAGAACCCAACTCGATTGATGCTGTTATCACCTCACCGCCCTATCCCAATGAGAAAGACTACACCCGCACTACCCGTTTAGAGTCAGTGTTACTAGGCTTTATTCAGAACCGGGCTCAGTTGCGATCGCTCAAAGAAGGGCTGATTCGCTCCAACACCCGCAATGTCTTTAAGGCTGATACGGATGATATATGGGTAACCAAACACACCGAGATTCAGCAACTTGCGCAAGCGATCGAAGACCGTCGCCTGGCTCTGGGTAAGACCAGCGGCTTTGAGCGCCTCTATCATCGAGCGGTGAAACTGTATTTCGGTGGCATGGCCAAACACCTGGCTGATTTGCGATTAGTCCTGCGTCCAGGGGCGCAACTGGCCTATGTGGTGGGTGATCAAAAATCCTATCTGCAGGTTCTGATTCGGACGGGGGAATTGTTAGGAGACATCGCCCAGGGCCTCGGCTATGAATTGGTCGGCATTGACCTGTTCCGCACCCGTCTGTCCACCGCCACCAAAGAACAACTGCGCGAGGAAGTTGTCCTGCTGCGCTGGCCGGGGAAAATGCCGTCAGCCCCCTATCCATTCAGTGACAAACCGTTATGAGTTTCAGAGCCACCTGGGTAAGGCGGCGCAATTGGTTAGGAGCCAGACCTAATGATTGCCATGGCTGGGGCAGGGAGGAGCAGAAATCGATCGATCTAACCAACCAACGGCCTGCTGCAACCGGGGCAAGGCTTCCTGAGGCTGTTCCTTCAGCAGAAAGACTAGGGCGGCAGCGACCTGCTCTGCAGCCCGGGCATTCCGATTCGATTTCAGTCGGTGCCAGTTCCCATCGCTAATCGTCAGGTTTGTCAACAAAGCCTGGGCCAGTTCCAGGCTGCTGGCCTGAGCTAGATCAATGGTCTCGTTGTCGGCAGAAGCAGCAGAGGGTGCAGTTGAATTTTGCATGGAAAGACGGGAATGAATAGTTTACAGTGTTCCGTTACCTGATTCTTAATCTACTATGGCGCTATGAAATTGCCCGATGAACCCTGCCAAAACCCCAACTCCGATCCGAATGGTGCCGACCGAACCATCGATCAGGAGTTTGAGCAAGCGTTAACCGAGGTGGAGCGATCGCTCCAGTCGCTCAAGGAACGTTTTGCCCAGGTGCAACAGGCCCAGCAACAACAACAGCAGTTACAGCAGCGCCAGGCCCAACTACAGCAGGCGATCGACCTGACTCGACTGCCTGCCTTCAAGGCAGAGTTGAAGCAGATCCAGAACCAGCTAGATGAGCTGGAAGTCAACCTGGAAAGTCGCCTGTTGTCCTGGAACAGCCTGAAGGAACCCTTCTGGCAAATTGTCCGCTTTGGTGGGTTGGGTATGGTAATTGGCTGGTTTCTAGCCTTTCTAACCTTTCAGACGGCTCCGCCCCCAGTGCCACAACCCGCGCCACCGCCACAGGATCAACACTCCTAGGACCGAGTGGACGGGACTGGGTTGCGCCCATTGGCGTGGGGTGGTTTGGTCAGGTTGGAATGCCCTTTGAACCGCTCAAAGCTGAGCAGGGCAACACCCAGCGTGACCAGTAAGACGCCGAGCCACTGCAGCGGCAGCAGGGGATTGTTAATCAACAGAAAGGCGAATAGAGCCGTCATCACAGGACCACTGGAAGCCACAATGGAAGCGCGGGCCGCCCCCATTAAGCGGACTCCGAAGTTGTTGGCCAGATAGCCAATCAGAGTCAGAGCGCCCAGAACCAGCCCGCCAACGATAAAGCCGCCCGGTTTATCCACCTGCACCCCCAGATCCACGGGCAAGATCAGCAGCAAGCTGGATAGGACAAAAATCGTACCAAACTGAATCAAACTGACTGGCACCGGATGCAATTTCTTGAATCCCAGTTGCATGAAAATCAGATAAAAGGCAAAGGCTACACCCGCTGTCGCTGCAGTCAGGGCACCCCCACCCGACAGGTGTCCGCCGGGAGGAGCCGCCAAAATGACTCCCAGTGAAATCAGGCCCATGACGATCCAGCGCAGGCGAGTTGGGCGATCGCGGAATAGCAGCCAGGCCAGCGGCACTGTGACGATGGGATACATAAATAGAATGGTAACCGCTGGGCCCGCACCAATCTGGCCGATGGCGATGTAGATCAGCACCTGGGACAAAAACAGAAAACAACCACTGGCCACCACGTTGTACAGCGGCCGATGATCGCGGGCCTTAATAAACCGCTTGATGTCCTCCCAGACCGGCGGATACAGCACCATCGAGACTGGCAGCATCAAGGGGAGAACCACCAACATGCGCAACCACAAAGTCAACAATGAGTTGCCAAAGCCCAAATGGAGAAAGCCTCCCACCTGGAACAGACCCAGCACCACACTTTCTTTGCCAATCACCCGAACCACCACATTATGCAGCGAGAGGGCAAACGTGGACAGCATGACCAGCAAAATGCCCAGTTGAAATTGGGAAATTTCGGGCCGGGGTTTGATCGGCAAGGGCAAAGGCGCAGCTGGCAACTCGATGGGAATGGGAGCCGCCATCGGTGGAGAAGCCAGCCGCTGAGCCGCCTGTAGGGAAGTTGAGTCACTAACGGCAGGTTCAGGGGCGCCATTGCTGGGTGGAACAGAGGTTGTCCTTGGGGCAGGAGCCAGGGCTTGAGCCTGGTTCAGGTTCTCACGCAGTCGAGTCACCAACGCTTGCAAGATCGTTTCCCCTTGCTGCTCCAGGCTTTGCATGCGGCCAATCTGCTGGGAAAGTGAACTCTGATAGTTGGTTAGTTCCTGTTGCACCGACTGAATGGTGGTCGTCAGTGCCGAATTGAGTGAAGTTAGTAATTGTTGAGCGTTATCTGGATTCAGTCCTGCCGCTGTGGCGGGCATGCCCGTACCAGCCAGGGCCGCTGCGGCCTGTTGATTCGCTGCAATCTGATTGAGCCGCTGCAGGATCACCCCCTGCAAATGATTGGCCAGGATCTGGGCCAATTGTTTGGCCCAGAGTTGTTGCTGGGCTAATTGCTGTTGGGATAGAACAACTTCCTGACGGGCCTGCAGCGCCTGTTGATAGGTGCGGAGTTTTTCAATTTCAGCAATCAGACGGGACTTTTCTGATTTCAATTGGCTAATGTCTTGCTCCAATTGAGTCATTAGCTCTTGATGCAAATTGGTCAAATCCTGTCTGACAGTCCGCAACAGTTGCTCAACGGCCCGAGCATTTTCGGATCCGGCTTTTGGTTGTCTGTTCACTTGGCTCATGAACCTGTCCCCTTCTAAATTGCCGCCTTGCGGCTTCACCAGTGGCCGTCTCTATGGAGCAGGGCCGTCATACATATTGAGTCAGATGATTCTGCTAAACCAGGGCTGGCAACAGTACCTCTAAAGTACTCGCTCTCTGGCTGGATGCAGCACTGAAATCAAAGAAAGCGTAAATATTCTAGAGCCAGATTTGGGGTTGGAGCCGCTGATTTTCAATCCTTACAGGCTAGTGAGGAACGGTCCTGTGACCTGTAGACCCAGGAAAAAGACGATCGCCGACAGCAGGGCAGCGATCGGAATCGTCACCACCCAGACCAACCCAATGGATGTCAGTGTCTGGAGCCGCACCGATCGCCAGGACTGCACCAGGCCAATGCCAATTACCGCTCCAACTAGGGCGTGGGACGTGGAAACCGGCAGCCCCAGGCGGGAGGCCAGCAACACGGTAGCCGCCGTTGCCAGTTCGGCGCAAAATCCACTGCTGGGCTGCAGCGGAATGATCCCTTCCCCCACCGTGGCAATCACCTTTTGGCCCCCAGTCGCCAGGCCGGCCACAATGCCCACACCGCCCAACCCCAATAGCCAGACGGGCACTGCAAAATTCGCTCCTGCGATCCGTCCCTGATCCAAAAGACCCAGCACCACCGCCACTGGCGCGATCGCGTTGCCCACATCATTCGAACCGTGGGCAAAGGCCACACAGCCAGCACTGAACAGTTGGAACCGGGCCATCAGCCGCTCCAGGGGAGAGTAGCCAGAAGACGGAGTTGCAAGGGCAGTCCGCGCCATGAAATGACTTTCTAGATTTCGCCAGGCAAACAGGGTCAACCCAAGGGTGGCGATCGCACTGATCATGAGAGCCAGCGTGTGAGGCGGCACCGGTAAGTCGGCGGCCAACTCAGTCTGGAACAGGGGTGGCAACACAATCCCACCAACCACCCCCGTTAACGCCGTACTGAGCCAGGGAATCCACTCCTGCAACTGGGCCAGCGGATTGGCCTGCTGTAAGACCCAAACCCGCAACAGACTGTAGAACAGCGCGGCGATCGCCCCACTGATTAGGGGAGTCACCACCCAGATCAGTGAAATCCAACCAATGGACAACCAGTCAACCGCTACGGGTCCGCCTGCCTTCCAGGCAAAACCTGCCAGCGCCCCTACCACCGCATGGGAGGAAGATGCTGGCAAACCAAAAGTTGTGGCCAGATGTAGCCACAGGCCACAGGCCACCAGAACCGCCACCATACCGATTAGCAAAGTCTGGGGTGTCTGGACAAAGCGAATTGGATTAAAGACCCGAGAAGCCAGGGTTTCCGATACCTCTCGGCCAAACAGAACTGCGCCAGTAAATTCCAGCACGGCTGCAATAATTAGGGCATTTTTCAGGGAAACCGCCTTGGAGCCGACGGAGGTGCCCATCGAATTGGCCACATCATTGGCGCCCAGATTCCAGGCTAAATAGAAGGCCAGCAGACAGGTGACCAACAGCATAGTCTCGCAGGTCAGGCAGACAAGAACTGACTGGCCTGCTGCCGGTGTTCTTCCGTAACGCTGCCAGCCACAGATGTCAGAGTCGTGGCAATTACAGTGGCATCATCGGTAAAGCCCAGGCCCACCAGGATATCGGGAATCGCATCGGACGGCAGTAGAAAATAGGTCAGGGCTGCAGCAATGGTGACTTTAACCGATACAGGAGTGCGCGTATCCAGTAGACAGAAATAGAGGGCGATCGCATCCGTTGCAAAGGGAACCTGACCAACCAACCGCCACACCTGCTGCAAAAAATTGTTCATGGCAAGATCGATGCTCCTCTCCTCCATCGCCTCTATGCTATCGCGCCACCGCCCCTATTTGACTTTTGGGTCAAACCGGTCGCCTATGCAGAAAGCTTGGTCTGGCGTCCCTGGAGCAAGTCAGCCATCGTCATCATCTTCTGGCAACTCAGGCGGAGGTTCTAGCTCCCGATCCAGCAATTCTTTTTTAGAAGCCTTCAATTGTTTCCACAGATCCTTAATATCCCGATAGGCTTGCTGGGGACTAATTTTTCCGCCAGTCTCCAAGCCACAGAGAAGCGAGACACGTTGGGCAAACTCCTGCAAATTAGCATTAAAAGCCAGTCGTTCCGGGGAAAACTCCCCCCGATAGCGCCCAATGGGATGGAAAAACTGTTCCTTTTGGCGCTGTTTATCCGGTTGATCTTCAGTGTTGTCTACCACGGCTGGAAACAGTACTCCAAGATTAAACGGGGGCTAAATAAGGACAAATCCTTACACAACACTATAGTTCCCACCTGACTTTACTGCCAGTGAATTGGCAACCCTTTGCTACAGCCAACAAAACCCGTGATCACAAAACCAAGGGAGGATCAACCTATCCCCCCTTGACTAAAAAGGCGCCAATTTAGCTGGATATCAGGGCCAGCTTAACCCGCAGCAACTTGTTGACCAGAGATGGGCAACTCCCAGAACTGCTCATTGGAAATGGACTGGGCCAACAACTGACGATACAGGTTGCTTAAGCGAGCCGCGACCCCTGACCAGCTAAAGTTTTGCTGGACCCGAATGGAAGCCTGCCGTCGTAATTTGCGGGCCCAGACTTCGTCGCTCAAGATGCGGGCGATCGCCCTAGCAAACTCAGCCGGTTGCTGGCTTGGGGCCAGCAAACCCGTTTCTCCGGGAACCACGGTAAACTTCAAGCCTCCCACCGCTGAAGCTACCACCGGCGTACCACAGGCCATCGCTTCAATAGCCACCAGTCCAAAGGGTTCATAGTGGCTGGGAATCACACAAACATCAGCAGCCGTGTAGTAGAGCGGCAGCAAGTCATGACCAATCTGGCCAACAAACTGGGTTTGTGCAGCGATTCCCAGGTCATGGACCAATTGTTCAATCCGTTGGCGCTCCCGACCATCGGCCTGCTCCGGGTCACTGCCGCCCACAATCACCAGACGCAAAGCCGTGTGGGGAATCGGGGTCGTCGGAATAGCGCTTCCATCAGCCGCAGAACCTACCATTGAGTCTTGCAACATGGCAAAGGCGCGCACCAGGGTTTCAATCCCTTTGCGCGGATCAAAACGGCCAACATAGAGCACGATCGCCTCATCGGGCTTGAGTCCCAACTGGGCCCGCGCTTCTACTTTCGGAATGGTGTGAAAGGTACTGATATCGGTACCGCAGGGAATCACTTCGATCCGACCCTGGTCAGACACATAGGTTCGCAGCGCTTCCTGCTCCTGGGGACTGGTGGCCACCACACAGTTGGCCTGCTCCAGAATTTGCTGTTCAATCGCCAATCGGGTTGTTGCGATCGCGGGGCGATGGGGCACGGACTGATACTTCACCACACCCAGAGAATGATAGGTATGGACTAACTGCACGTTGCTGCGCCGCTGCAACTCCATGCCCACCCAGGCTGACATCCAGTAATTGGTATGGACTAAGGGATAGTTGGTGCCTTCCTTACTCTGAAACCGATGAAAGGCCTCAACAAAGTCGGGCATGTAGGCAAACAATTCATCGCGGGGAATAAATTGCTCCGGGCCAGCAACCAGACGAATCGTCCGACAGTGGGGAGAATGCTGCACAATGGTCGGATCTTCCGGGCGGGTCTTGCGGGTAAACATATCCACCTGCCAGCCGAGCTTGGCCAGGGATTCGCCCACCTGACGAACATAAACGTTTTGGCCGCCTGCTTCCTCTTTACCGATTTCGGCGGCCGGATCACCGTGATCCGAAATCAGGGCGATCGCCTGACGGTTTGGGACCGTTCGGCGAGAAGAAACAAAGGCGGATTTGGAATTGGACACAGATATAACGGGTGATGTATTAGTTGGACGGACCATGCCTTGACCTCCTTTGAAATGGGAGTTGGGTACGGACACACAATTAGGGAAAAGGGATGTTGAACAGAGAAAAATTTTCAGACCTAGCGAAAAAATCAATCAAAAACAATGGATCTTTACGGCTCCAGCCAAATCAGGTCAACAAACCGGACAAATCGAACTGATGACGACTGTGGCCATTCCTGGAAAATCGTTCAGCCAAGAGCTGCTGATAAACCGCCTCGTAGCCATCCGCCATCCGTTGAGCACTGAAGTAGCTCAACACATGCTCCCGACAGGCATGACGGCTGATGGTATGGATTTGCTCCAGGCCTGCGATGCATTCCTCTACGCTGTTACACAGGAATCCGGTTTTGCCTGATGCAATTACTTCCGGAGCGGCCCCCAGACTCATGGCAATCACCGGGGTTCCAGCAGCCATTGACTCAATCATGACCAGCCCGAACGGCTCCCGCCAGGTAATCGGAAATAGCGTGGCCACCGCATTGCCCATCAAGGCGTTCTTCATGGCGTGATCCGCTTCACCCAGATATTCAATCTGCTGACCGTCAATGTGGGGTTCAATTTCAGTTGCAAAATATTCGCGGTCTACCACGTCAATCTTGCCAGCCATTTTCAGGCGCCAGCCGGTTCGCTTGGCAATTTCAATGGCCAGGTGGGGGCCCTTTTCCGGCGACAATCGACCCAAAAACGCCAGATAGGGCGGATTCGACGGTTCAGCATAGAACTGATGCTGAGAAGGGTCGATACCGTTGTAGACCGTTGCAACACAATTCAGACCCAAACGAGTTTCCCGCTGCGAATTGGAAATGCTGACAAATGGCTGCTTGCGAGCATGGACAAATAGTTTTTCATTGTCCGGAGTAAAAATTCCATGCAAGGTATGCACTGTTGGCGTTTTCACCAGACCCGCATAGGGCAAGGCTGCACAGCCCATGTGGGAATGGATAATATCGAATTCATCGGCCCGCTGATAGACCTGACTCAGTTGCAGCATCTCGTAGATGCCGTATTCCTTCACACTGTCATCCAACCGAAGGGCACGGGGATGAACCGCTTCTAGTTTGGCCAGAGTAATTGAGTCTCCAGAGGCAAACAAGGTAACTTCGTGGCCCCGCCGAACCAGTTCATCGGTCAACAATCCAACAACCAGCTCAATACCGCCGTAGGCAGGGGGTGGAACTCGCTCCCACAATGGAGCCACTTGGGCAATCCGCATAACAACCCTCCTAGAAATGGGATCAGGATGAAAGCACTACAGTCCAAGCTGCAGAGCACTTTCCTAGCAACCAGACTTCCACCGCTATCGAGGGAAATTAAGTCTGATTAACTTACGTCAGAATTTAATAAGAAGTCCATATTTTTTGCAAACACCCTCAGGTACGGATAACCGAACCTCCTTCTATTTTGGGCGGCCATAAAAAACGGGATTTCAGGCCTGAAATCCCTATCAGAAAAGAGCTTGGATGTTTTTGGATCAACTTGGGGCAACCGAACAAATGCGGATTGACATTTGATCCATTTATATTTTCATTTTATGGGAGGTAATTCACCTAGGATGGTGAAGCGGATATGGTTTAAAGCCAGATCGCCAATCGACACATCTTCTGGCTGGTTGGCCGCTTTCATCTTCTCAAACGGAATGCCCTTGCCGATCTCAGCGTGATACCAGGGCAGTCCCATGAAGAAACGAGTTGGGTAGGGGCCTCTCTCCACCACGTCGTCCGGATTCGACTCCATTGGTAACCAACCAAACCCAGGCACATAAAATTCCAACCAGACATGGTTAAAGTCTGGTTCCAAGGGGAGTCGGTGGTGGTCTGTCTTGAGCGGGCACTTGTAGCGACCCACGGTGCGGCAGGCAATTCCATTCAACCGCGAGAGGGCCAACAACACCCCCACATATTCGCCGCAGGAGCCAGTCCCCCGTTCTAAGGCCACGTCAGGGGTGTCGATATGGGGTTTGATACTATAAGACAGGCGATCGTACACGTAGTTCCGGATTTTCAACATTTTGCGCAACAGGTTGGTCTCGCTGCCGATCGCTTCCCTGGCGGCGGCTTGAATGGTTGGGGTGTCCATGGCCAGGTCGTCATCGTCCACCAGATATTTTGTTTGATATTCCGGTGACAAACTGGGGATGTGTTCCAAGTCAGATGGTTGCAGCAAATATTTGATGCCACGCAGTTCCAGTAAGGCTTTCCAGCCAAAGATATGGCGTTCGTGATACTGCAGGGTGTCAAAGTTGAAGACGGCCACCCGCTGGCCATCCTGGACTTCTTCCTGGAAGGGCAGGCCAATCGGTTCAACCCGTAACACTTTCTGACGATGGGTTTCGGTGGGTAGGGCAATACGCCATTCGAGTTGCTTCAGATCGACGCCTTGCAGATCTTCCAGCGGCAGTAGTTCCTCAAAATAAGACATTTCCACCAGATAGCCGTTGGACAGGGCATATCGGTCCTGGGGATTGTGGAAGTAGTGCAGGGGATGGATAAAGGTGCGATCGCGATAGGTCAGTTCATGGGGCGGATCGGCATTGGGATTGTCCCGCACATAGGCTTCTTCAACGGCATAACAGACGTAGAGAATGTCTTCGCCAGTCTGGGAATGGGGAGCAAATGTCAATCCAGTCGGACATTCAAAGGGGGTTAATACGCAAAACTTCTGTTCTCCAGTGGCCCGGTCCAGGCAATAGACCGTCTGCTCGGTGCGATCGCACACCCACAACTCTTCCCCGCGCACAGTCAGGTTCTCCAGACCCACCCCTGGCATGGGCACCCGGGTGATCAAGCGACGAGTCTCCCGGTTAAAAATGGAAATGTAACCCTGGGGCTGGCTAGCGACATAGAGGGTAGACCCCCATACGCCGACGCCATCCACCGAGTAGGGCATGGTGATGAACGGTTTGGGCGTCAAATCGTCCAGAGTGCAGCAGTAAACAATGTTGTCCCGTCCGAACCAGAGGGTCTTGTCCCAAATGGCCAGACCCATAGCCCCCACAAAGAAATCGACCTGGCAGGAATTCAGAATTCGGGTGTTGTCCGTCTCTGAATCAATTTGCATTAAATAGCCGCGGACCGCATCCAGGACAATTAAGTCTTTGTCCAGGAACGCCAGACCATGAAGCGCATAGGCTCCCAGCGGACGAATAGTGCGATGGAGGGGATCGGAGGGGGAAGTCAGCATGGGCAGAGGTTTGACCGACAATCGGCAACATCCAAAATGAGTCTACCCATCATAAACAAAATCAGTTAGAGCCAAATGTATCGAGTGTATTCGCAGATGGAGTCCACAATGTGAATAGTCCGGCAAAGGGGCGGCGGACTGACCGCATGCCTTATCGTAACTCCGGCCCAAAGCTGGCTTCAAATACCTGACAGAAGTTCTGAACGCCTGTTTTCAGCACATAAATACCAACCAGGGTGGCTAATTTAGGAGAAAGCGGTCTGGATTCGGTCAACGCTGTCAGGAATTCAGGCGTTAATCCCTGTGCCAGAGACTGTTTCAGGTCTGGTTGGCAGATCACTGCCCGCCAACGTTTGGCCAGGCCATCAATCCAGCGATCGCTGGTATCCGGTTCTTGCCCGACTTGAATTGCTAAAGAAATGGCAGCATCTTCCAGATCGCCCTCACAATCTTCCAACATATCCAGGGCCGCCAATCCCGCCGGATAGTCCGCCAGACTAGTCCGAAACTGCTCAATTTCCTCTGGCGTAATCAAGATACTCATAATTAATGCTGTTCTGCTGCATCGGGCTGATCGTAACATCCTGACCCAGGCTCAGCAGCAGCAAAGCCCGTAACATCATTGGCGCTGTATCACCTCTACTTGATATTCTTTTAGTTTCTGTTGAGTTGTCTGTTGATCCCTTGACGAAAATTAACAGCCTGGTAGAACCTAGATTTGATGGCAGCTTGTTGAGCGGCCCTCGACTAGCCTGATGAGGAAAGTCAGTTAAACCCGATAGGATGGGGGTTGGCCCCTTGAGGCTTTCCCCTGTGCCAAGGCTCGCAGACTGAGCAGAATCTGTATAGAGGAATTTGATTCATGACTGTTACTCCTGTCCGCTTGAAAGAATTGCAACATGACGTTAAAGATCTGACCCTGGCACCAAAAGGCAAGCAGCGGATTGAGTGGGCTGGTCGGGAAATGCCTGTTCTGCGTCAGATCCAGGAGCGTTTTGCCAAGGAGAAACCCCTGGCTGGGATCCGGGTGTCGGCCTGTTGCCATGTGACAACCGAAACAGCCCACCTGGCGATCGCCTTGAGAAATGCTGGGGCAGACTGTGTGTTAATTGCCAGCAATCCGCTGTCCACCCAGGATGATGTGGCAGCCAGCCTGGTGGCGGATTACGGCATCCCCGTTTTTGCCAAGAAGGGTGAAGACGACGCCACCTATCACCGCCATGTGGAGATTGCCCTGGATCATCGGCCCAATCTGATCATTGACGATGGCTGTGATGTGGTTGCCACCCTGGTGAAGGAACGGCAAGATCAGCTGCCTGACCTGATCGGCACCACCGAAGAAACCACAACAGGGATCGTTCGGCTACAGGCCATGCTGAATGATGGCGTACTGACCTTCCCGGCGATGAACGTGAATGACGCCGAAACCAAGCACTTCTTCGACAACCGCTATGGCACGGGTCAGTCCACCCTGGATGGCATTATTCGGGCTACCAACATCCTGCTGGCTGGCAAAACTATTGTGGTAGTGGGCTATGGCTGGTGTGGTAAGGGCACAGCGATGCGAGCCCGTGGTTTGGGGGCCAACGTGATCGTGACCGAAATTGACTCGGTGAAGGCCATTGAAGCGGTCATGGACGGTTTCCGGGTAATGCCGATGGCGGAAGCCGCTCCCCTGGGCGACCTGTTTGTCACCGTGACGGGGAACAAGCACGTCATTCGGGGCGAACACTTTGCCGTCATGAAGGATGGGGCGATCGTCTGTAACTCTGGCCACTTTGACATTGAAATTGACCTGAAGGCCCTGGCCGCTGAGGCAACCGAAATCAAGGAAGTCCGCAACTTCACCCAAGAATATCGGTTGAAGAGCGGCAAGTCTGTGGTGGTTTTGGGTGAAGGTCGTTTGGTCAACTTGGCGGCAGCGGAAGGTCACCCCAGTGCGGTGATGGACATGAGCTTTGCTAACCAGGCTCTGGCGGCCGAGTATCTGGTCAAGAACAAAGGCAAGCTCCAACCTGGCATCCATTCGATTCCGGTGGATCTGGATAAGGAAATTGCCCGCTTAAAGCTGAACGCAATGGGCATTAAGATCGACTCTCTGACCGCCGAACAACTGGAGTACATTAACTCCTGGACCTCTGGCACGTGAACGTGAACCAGACCGGGTGATTAACACCAGGGGTTAACTGAAACCGTTGGTTGCCTGCTAACGCCCCTATCCCTGCGATGCTATCCTTTACGCAAAAGTCGGTGAAACCTTTGCCGTGTCTGGCTTGCCCTCATCCCCCAGCCCCTTCTCCCATAAAAGGAGAAGGGGAGCCGGAAACTCTTTCCCCTCG
>Ga0272446_1002208_pt1 | contig 27027 bp, 18 predicted proteins | sample YNPCB0061_FD_194587 | JGI IMG/M metagenome (GOLD analysis project Ga0272446, IMG submission 194587) | Hot spring microbial mat communities from Yellowstone National Park, WY, United States - YNP-CB-006-1 | ecosystem: Environmental > Aquatic > Thermal springs > Hot (42-90C) > Sediment | place...
TGCCTCTTGAAGGCGTCTAGACCGTTCTGCGGTCCCATTGAGGCTGGTTTACCAGACCTCGTCATGAACCGGCGAACGGAGCTACTATTCCACATGTCTTGTCGGTCTGAGGCGGAGCCTCGTTAGGTTATTATCCCAATCCGTTGGCGCCCGACCCGGAGGAGGCCGCCGTCTACACGAACCACTTACGCCGGGTCATCGCGGCCGCCCGCCTGCTCGAAGTCCCCGTGGTCAACACCTTCATCGGCCGGGACTGGACGCGCTCGGTGGAAGACAACTGGCCGCGCTTTCTGGATACCTGGAAGCCGCTGGTCGCGTTGGCCCAGGATCAGGGCGTCCGGATCGCGATTGAAAACTGCCCCATGCTGTTTACCCGCGACGAGTGGCCGGGCGGCAAGAACCTGGCGGTGAGTCCCGCCATCTGGCGGCGGATGTTCGAGGCGATTCCCAGCGCGAATTTCGGACTCAACTACGACCCGTCGCACATGATCTGGCAACACATGGACTATCTGAAGCCGATCGAGGATTTCCGCGATCGCCTGTTTCACCTCCATGCGAAGGATGTGCGCATCGACCGGCGGCGCCTGGACGAGGTGGGCATCCTGGCGCACCCGAACGACTATCACACGCCGAAACTGCCGGGCTTGGGCGACGTCGATTGGGGCCGGTTCTGCTCGGTGCTCAGCGATGCCGGCTATCAGGGGCCGGTGTGCATCGAAGTCGAGGACCGGGCGTTTGAGGGATCCCTGGCGCGGCGGCAGGCGGCGCTGCGGCAGGGCGGCCGTTTTTTGCGCAACTTCCTCTGACCGCGGGCGGCGCTCCCCCCGGCGGGTGTGCTTCCTCGCCAGTCTTGCGCCCGCCACAGCGCGAAGGGCGGCTTTGCCGCGTCTCTCGTGGCGCGCATGATCTTGGGAGCGGCCATTGCAGAGCATACCGCGGGAGTCAGAATACAGCGGGATTCCCCATCCCGCCGGTCTTGCGGTATGCTCCATGCGGGCATGGTTCCCGAAACGGACGGCCCGGAGAGAATTCATGCCCTGAGGGAGTTCGAGGTCATGAATAGACTTGTCGTGTTGTCGCTGGCAAGCGGCCTGGCGGGAGCCATCGCAGTCCTCGTCTGGCAGAGTGGAAAACATTCGCTGAGTTTGGCCGTCGAGAGCGGCACGCAAAACGGATGGGTGTCGCACGGGGACGGACGGTTCCGCGTCGAGACTCCGGCGGGCTGGACAGCCGCGCGTGACCCGCGCTCGGGGCGGGTCACGCTGCAAAGCACGGGTGAGGGGCGGGTCGTCGTCTGGCCTCTTTTCTTGCCGGGGCGGATCGATCCCGCCGCCGCGGGCGTCGTGTTGCGGCGTCTGGCAAGCACGGCGGGCGGCCAGGCCCAATGGGCGATGCCGCAACCCGCCGGTCCCACCGCGATGCGCATGACGGGGCGCGCCGGACCATCCGCCGTGGTGGCGGCGCTGCTCTGGACGCCCGGTCCGCAGGGCGCGGCAGGCTTTTTCTACATGGTCTCCGCCCGGGAGGCGGTCCTGCGCGAGGGGCGCGAGGACTGGGCGCGTATCCTGGCCAGCTTTCGCGCCGTCGGAGCGCCCAGCCAGGGCGGCGACGCCCCGGCGTCCTCGCTACACTACTTCCGCTGGACCGATCCGCGGGAGAACGCTTTTAGCATTGAGGCGCCCGAAGGTTGGAAAGTGCAGGGGGGGCTGTTTCGCTTCGCTTCCGTCGACGTCCGCGGCGCCTGGGAGGTGATCTCCCCCGCGGGCGACATGCGCATCATGGGGGGCGACGCCGACTTGCCCACCTTCACGGAGCCCACCCAACTGCTCGCCGCAACCGGCTTTCCCGAAGGAAGCTGGTACTCGCCCGGCTACGGCGTGCGGATGATGGTGCGCCGGTATGTTCCCGGGCAGGCGTTCGCCGCCGAGTACGCCTCCTACAAGGCGAGCAAACTCTGCGCCGGCGTGCGGCTCACTTCCAACCGCGACCTTCCCCAGGCTACCGAAGCCATCAATTCCGTGTATTCCCGCTTCGGCGCGATGGGCGTGCCGATGCAGCTTACCGCCGGCGAAGCATCCTTCCACTGCACCGGCTCGCCCGGACCCATGCGCGGTTATGTGTTCGCCGGAGTCCAGCGGACTCAGGTCGCGGGCATGGCGGGCGGCCTCTGGAAAGCGGAGTACCTGGCTGGATACCTTGCGGCGGAATCGAAAGCGCCCCAGGCCCGCGCCATTCTCGACCACATCCTGCGCTCGATTCAACTCAATCCCCAGTGGGTCGCCATGCAGCAGGGGCTGACGGCCAACACTTCCCGGATTGTCAGCCAGACCCATGCCGAAATCTCGAATATCATCACCAGCACCTACGAACGCCGCCAGGCAGTGATGGATGAACTCAACCGCCGCCGCTCCAACGTGATCCTCGGCCAGGAAGACGTCATCGACCCGCAAACCGGACTTCAGATCAAAGTGGAAAGCGGCTCGGAATACTACTGGATCGATCACCGCGGGACTATTGTGGGCACCGACACGGAGGTGCGTCCGAATTTGGATTTTCGCGAACTGGTGCGGTTGCCTTAGCCCAAGTTCGCCGCGGATTGTGGTGATGAACTCTGGCGGAACAATTTAATAGCTAGCCCGGTACCGGTATCGTTAGCCGGATGCGGATCGGCTTGGCGGGGCCGGGCGCGCCGGCGGGCAGGGTACGGAGTTCCGCGCCCACCGCCGGCGTGGTGACGGTAGAGCCGTCGGAAAACTTCAGCCGCAGCGCGACGTGGCGGAGACGGTAGTCGTCCTGGGGGCTGTGGGGCAGAAACTCCACCTCCACGTCGCGGCCCAGATCCACGACCGCGGCGGGCGGCAGCTTGATCATCATGGGAATGCGCGCTTCGCCCAGACGGGGGCCGAGGTTCCGCCAACGGGCGGAGTTCAGGCTGGGCAGATAGCCCGCGAGCCGGCCGTTCACGCGCACCGCCCGGGGAGCGATCGCCGGTTGCTCGGGCTTGGCCGCGCCCTCGGCGTGGAATTGGTCGGCGCCCGTGACCACGCGCAGGTCAGGGCTGCCATCGGGAATCCAGCCTTCGAATTCGAGCCGGGCCGAGACCACGCGGGCGTCCGGGCGGAAGCGCGTCCGCCAGACCTGCACGGGAATTTCGACTTCCGCGGCGCGGCCGGCCCAGGCGGCGCGGACGCGGACCTTGAATTCGCCGGGGCCGCGCGGCGTGAATGTCCACCGCACGGTGCGGCGGCGGCCGTCGAACGCGGCCAGCGGCGGAGGCGGCGCGCCGGCCTCCCCGTCCGCGGCGGCGGCCTCGAAAGCCACGGGCTGCGGTTTCGCCGGCGTACCCGCGACGAACAGCGTCACCTGGCACGGCGCTCCCGGATAGCATTCCGCTTCGCCCAGCCAGCCGATCTCGAAAGGCGGCGCGGCGCAAGCCGGGGGCGGCGCGGCGGAGGCCGGAGCCGCGCTCAGCACCAGTTGCGAGGCGCGGCGATGCCGCGGAATCGTCACCGTGTGGACGCCAGCCCGTGTCACCACCGGGAGCGATTGCGCGGCGGCGCACCAATCGCTGCGCCAGAGCGCGGTCCGGGGCGCGGCGCCCAGGCGGAGCGTCACCGGCACGTCGAAGCGCCAGCCCGACGCCCGGTCCGCGTGGTTGGTGACGACCACCGCCACCAGCGTGCCGTCGCGCTGGCGGAACAGGTTGCTCTCCAAGCCGGCGGGCGCCGCGACGGCGTGCGGCTCCAGCACCCACTCCCGCTCGCGGACCGCGTCGAACATCGGCTGATACCGCCGGAACTCTTCCAGCACGTCCGCCGGGGGACGGGCGTCGCCGGGCACCTCGCGCGCGTAGCGGTGCGACGCCATGATCGTCGACAGAATCGGCGCGGCGGGCTGCGCCCCCGCCAGCAGCGCGCGGTCGTAGCCGTCGAGCGAAGCCGCGCCCGTGGTGATGCCCTTGAAGCCGAGCGCCAGGTACTGCAATCCATCCACCGACTCGGACGCCTCGGACAGATGCCCGTCGGCGAGGTGGCCGATCTCCAGATGCCACGGCGCGCCCCACCACACCATCTTGCCGAGCGACCGCAGGTGCGCCACCAGTTTCTGCGTCACCTGGCTGATGGCGTAGCCCATGCGGTACGCCGGCCTGCCGCCGATCAGCGTGAAGCCGTCGTCGTGCGCGTAGTCCGGATAATCGAAGTGCGACTGGTCCATATAAACGCCGTCCACTTCCGGGTAGGCGGCCATCAGTTTCTTGAACTGGTCCTCGAGGTGCGCGCCCCACTTGCCGCCGTCGCGAGGATTCATGCCGATGTCTTCCAGCCAGTCGTGAACCACGTCGCCGTCCCGCCCGCGCGCGATATCGCCCGGGAAATAGTCCCGCGCGTACGGCTCCCAGCAGGTGCCGGTCTGAAAGTAAATGAACGCCTTGATGCCGTGCTTGTGCAGCACGCGGATATACTGGCGCACCCGGTCGAACGTCACCCAGGGCGGCAGCCGCCGCTCCATCCAGGCGCGGATGTCGACAAAAGGTGCGTGCACGCTGGGTGCGCCCGGGACCATCTTCTCCCAGTGCCACTGGTCGTCCATAGCGGGCGTCCAGGGTTCCTTGCTCGCATAGAACTCGCCGACGAAGGGATGCGTGAAAATGATTTCCACCCACCGCACGCCCTGGCCGCGCCACTGCCGCACTTGCTCTTCGGCCACCAGCGGCGCCCACACAAACGAGCCGTTGATGGAGGGCGCGCGCGCGTCGGGTGAGCGGAACTTGTCCGGGTGGCGGTCGCGCAACCGGGCGAGCCCGCCGCGCCAGTCGCCGGCGCCGGGCGTCAGCCGGATTTCGGTGCGCGTTTCGCCGTGCGGCTCCAGGCGCAAATCGAGACGGCCCACCCGCGGGCTCCGGGCGGGGTCCAGCCGCACGGCAAACGCGGTGGTCGGCACCACGGCCAGCGGCGCGTGCACGGTCAGGCTTGCGGCGGGCGTATAAAAGACCGCCGCCGGAAACACCATCGCGATCCCTTCCGCCCGGTAGCCAAACGCCGCCGCTTGCCATGGGTTGCGCGGCGCGTGGGCATAGGTGCTGGGCGTGAAGACCCGCGCGGTTTCCGGCAGGCCCTGAAACTCGAGCAGCAGGCTCACGGCGCGGCGGCGGGACGCCTGGTTGCGAAGCGTCGCCGTCAACGTCAGGTCCGCGCCGGCGCGCCATTCGCTGAGCACGGTCAGTTCAGGTGCAGATTGCGAATAACGGACGCCCGCCGCCGAAGCCTCCCCGCCGGGGGCTGGCGCGGCCAGCGGCAGTTCGCGCCCTTCCTCTTCCAGCAGCACGCGCACGGGGGGACCCGCCAGCGGCGCGCCCCGGCGGAGGATCCGCGCCAGCGAGCCGTCCGACGCGCGCACCGTAGCGGTGAAGTCCTCGCCGCGCAGTGTCCAGTCGGCGGCCGCCGCGGCGGAGATCAGCGAAAACAGAAGCAGGAATGCGTGCATGATCCTCGTTCCGGTCATCCTCGGGGAACGGAAGTTCCCGGTGAAGCGCGCATCACGGCGCGCGTTAGGCGAACACGCCCACCGCCCGCCGGGCCAGCGCGTCCCAATCCGGCTCCGGCGTGTTGCGTTCGCCGGTGGCGATGGTCAAATATCCATCCTCCAGAATGGGCGTTCCCTGAACCGTCAACTCACTTTCGGGCGGACGCCGCACGATCGGGCCCACCCACTCGTACATGTCGTCATTCGTAATCGCCAGCACCACGTGCGGATTGCCGCCGTGCACCTTGCGCCCGAAACACTCGGCAAGCTGCGCCAGCTTGATCTGTCCCGTGATGCCCAGCGCCCGCTGCCGCACAATGTCGGTCGCGCCCAGCGCCAGGTACGCGCTGGCCGTGTACGGCTGCCCGCCCACCGCGCCGATCCACTCCATCGCCATGATGGGCAGGTCCAGCGCCTCGCACAGCTTTTTGGAGCCCAGCAGGTCGTAATCCATCAGCGGCTCTTCCAGCCAGGAATACTCATAGCGCTCCAGCACGCGGCCGATGCGTACCGCGTCGTTGAAATCGTAGGACCACACCGCGTCGTGCATGAGCGGAAAGCGCGGCCCCACGGCCGCGCGCAGTTCCCTTGCCGCGACGGCGTACTGGCGCGCGCCCAGGTAGGCGTGATCTTTTACGCCGCGAAACCCCTCGGCCTGCGCGCGCCGGGCGTCCTCTACCAGTTCCCCGATCGATGGCCCGCCGATGTTGCGGTACGCCGGCACGCGCGTCCGCGCGCCGCCCAGCAGGCGGTAGATTGGCTGCCGCGCGTACCGGCTGGCGAAATCCCAGAGCGCGTTATCCACCACGTCCACCGGCATGCGCCCCGTGTAGAAAAAACGCTGGGCGGTGAACAGGCGCTGCCAGATATACTCGCGGTCAAACACGTCGACGCCCTTCAGCATCGGCGCCAACTGCGCCAGAAATCCCTTGGCCTGCCATTCGAGTTCGGCGGCGCTATAGCCTGAGGCGTACCCGGTCCACGCGCTCATGCCGCCGTCGGTCTCCAGGCGCAGCGTCAACAGGTACGAGGGGCGCGCCTGCGTATCCTGAAACTCGATCACCTCGTCAGGGCGCTGCTTGCGGAAGCCAAGGGCATGCGTGAACACATTCGACAAGCCCGGCGGGGTCTTCTCGATGGTGCCCAGGCGGGAGGAGACCGAGCGCGTGCCCGGGGGATACTCCTCCAGATAGAAGGTGACTGAACGGATGATCACGCGCCCGCTCCCAGGCGGCCGAAGCCCGGCGCGGCGGGCACGCGCACCTGGCCGTCGGCCAAGGGCACGGCAGTTTCTGCGAAGAAGAACATCGCGTTGCGCACGGCGCCCAGCAGGTGCGCCTGGACGCCGAGCAGCGGCTGGGGCGCGGCGGCCAGCTCCAAAAATACTCCGAAAGCCTCGGCCAGCCGCGCCATCTTGACCAGGCCGGTGAAACCGGCGTCGCCGGGAACCCGCGCGACAAGGAGATCCGCGCTTTGTTCCGCCAGGACCGCCGCGGCGGAAGCCAGCGTGACGTTCGCGGCCACCGGCAGATCCAGCGCCGCGCACAGCCGCCGGCGCGGGGCGGCGGCGCGGTCCGCGAGCGGGTTCTCGAGCCAGGCATAGCCGGCCTGTTCGAGTGCGCGCCCGGCGCGGACGGCGTCCGCAAAGTCAAATTGGCCGAGCGCGTCGTGAATCAGGACGAAGTCGTCGCCCGCCGCGGCGCGGACGCGGCTCGCCATGCGTTCGGTTTCGGCCACCGGCAGACGGGCGCGGCTGCGGTAGGCGCGGTATCCTTGCCGGCGGGCCTCGCCCACTGCCTCCACCAGGCGCTCGAGGTTCCGCTCGGGCGCTCCCGCGCGGCAAGCCGGGAGGAGGTCGCGGAATCCGCCCAGCAGCCGGAACACAGGCAATTTCCAGGCTTGGCCGAGCAGGTCCCACAGGGCGAGATCGAGCGCGGCGAGCACGGCGGGCGGCGCGCCGCGGCGCCGCAGTTCGGCCCACCAGGCTTCGCGCTGGGCGGCATCCGCGTTGCGCAGGACGGCGCGCCCCAGCGATTCGGCGGCTTCGCCTTCGTGCGTGACGTCTAACGGTCCGCTGCCCGTAACCGCATCCGTCCGCAAGCGCAGAAAGCCCCCTTTCCGGTCGTAGGCCACTTCGCGGATCCGTAAGGCCTCGGCGGGCGGCGCGGCGGCATCCGCCGGAGCCGCCAGCCACACCGCGCCGGGAGCGGCTTGCAGGAACGCGCGCCGGGTCGCCGCCGACAGAGAGGTCTCAGGCGGGCCGCGGCGCGAAGGCGCGGGCATCATGGGTTTCTTCATCGTCGATCTTCGGAAAATCCATCACCGGCAATCGCAGATATAGCACCTGCCAAGCGCGCTCGGCCAGGGCGCGGTCCTCCCCCTGGCGGAGAGCCTCCAGGCGGCGCGCGCCCTCCGCGCCAAACGCCAGGATCGCATTGCCGGCCGAGCGGAAGCCCCAGTCGGCGTCCTCCCGCTGGTATCCCGTCTTGAATTCCTGAAAGCGCTCGACCAGCGAGGCGAGCACGCGGCGCTGGCCGGCCGTTAAGGCGACTTCGCGGTCCTCGGACGGGACCTTGAACAACCGCAGCACGGCGTAAAAGACTTTCTGGTTCTCGATGACGGCCGCGGGGCCCGCCGCCAAGGCCAGGGATGTGGCGGCGCGCGCCTGCACCGCCACGTGCGGGTCGCCGAGCGCCTTCAGCAAGGGATCGATCACCCGTGGATCGTCCCGGAACGCGCCCAAGCCTTCGGCCCCACGAAACCGGACAAACGGCGCCGGATCGTCCAGCGCCCGGATGAGCGCTTCCCGCACGCCCGGCGGCGGCGTGGTCTCGGCGCGCCGGGCCAACGTATACGCCGCCAGCCGCCGCACCCGCTCTTCGCGGTCGTCGAGCGCCGCGATCACTTCCTGAATCCGGCTGGCGGGCACCGCCCCCAACTCGATCGCCATCGCCTCGAACAGTTGAAAATCGTCGTAGCGCCGCACCGCGTCCAGGCAGACGCGGGCCGCGTTCTCGCCCGACAACGCCACCAGGGTCCGCGCCGCGGCGTGGTGCACGCTGCTTTCCGGGTCGGCGAACGCCGCCTCCACGGCGGGAACCGCTTTCGGGTCCTTAAGCGCAGCCAGCGCTTTCAACGCCAGCCGCCGCATCAGCACGCGCTCGTGTTTCACCAGCGGCAGGACGCGCTCCACCGGGACTTTCGTTTTGCCGTGGACGATCTGGGCCAGCACGCGCATGGCCGCGTAGGCGTCCGGACCCTCGAGCGCCGAGGCCGCCTGTTCCGGATAGCCAACCTGGAGAAAGCCCTCCTCCGGCCCGTACGCGGCCACCGCGCGCGCGCCGGTTTCCAGATACGGTTTGATGTCCTGGCGGTGTTGATTCACCAGAATCGTGAAGGAGACGTTGGAGCCGCGCAGCGCGTGCCGGCAGTTCTCCAAGGTGCGCCGGGTCAGCTCCCAGGGCGCTCGCGGCGTCCATACCTGCAAGTCATCCAGCAGGCCCTCGCGCACCCAGCCTTCCCAGTCCAGGTAAATCCGGCCGGCCGTCAGCCGGTAGGTGGACACGTTCCAGGGTTGCGGGAAGTTCGGCTCGCGGGCGTTGAGGCACATGCCCAGCTTCACGCCGTGCCTGGCGAGTTCCGCGCGCAACTCCCGCAGGAACAGGGTGACGTATTCGCCCAGAAACACGCGCCACAGGTGGCGGTCGAAGGGTTCTCTGCGCACGTCCACCTGGTGCCGCCGGCGGAACTCCTCCACCGCAGGCTCATTGAATCCGTACTCGTCTTCAAAGCGGATGCCGTAGTTCTCGGCATAGGTGAAGAAGGCGATCCCGTCGTAGCCGTCGCGCCGCAGGTGGCGGAGATACAACTCGATCACCGCGCGGCGGGCTGCCGGATAGCAGAACGCCACCGGTCCGCACTGGCGGCGGACGCCGTGACGGTCCACCGGCATCCACTCGGGGCGCAAGATGGTTTGCTTCCACTGGAAAGCGTAAGGGAACTCCATGTAGCCGCCGGTATCGGCCGGTCCGCCGAAGTCGAACAGCGGCGCCCACGCCCACACTTCCATGCCGCGCCGGTGCGCCTCTTCGATCAGCACGCGGTTGACGCGCCGCTCGTAGATGAGCCGCCGGATCCACGCGTAGCCGTGCGAGTAGATCAGGTTCTCCGGCCGGACGAGGAAATCCTCGAGCACCATCTCTTCCTGCTGGCCGCGCCAGTAAATGCGGCGCGTGCCGAACAGGTCGGCCCACATGGCGACGGACTCGCGGATGCTGGCCGGCGAATCGAGCGCCAGCCAGGTGTCGTACCACCAGTAGTCGCCGGCGCTGATGTGCATGTCGGCGGGGTAGGGGGCGGAGGCCGCCGCGCGGCTGGCGCGCGGCGCGGCCAGGGCCGCCGAAGCCTGAAGCAGCATGCGCCGGTTCCACCCGGCGGACGCTCCGGACAACAGGGGCGGGGAAGAAGACTTGCGGTGACGTTTCACGGTTTCCCAGGGTTCAATGGCGGCGGGCGCGGGTTTCGCCGGGGCCATCGGCGGTCCAGAGTCCTTCCGCCACGCCCGCCAGGGCCGGCTCCTGATCGCGGCTCCAGAAATCCCGGCCAAAGGCGCTTAACTGGGCGTCGGTAATGTCCTGGACCATGGCTGCCCGGGCCTTGGCCGGTTCGTGCCTGCCGATGGCCTCGACGATAGGCACGTGCATTCTGGCCAGATCCGCGTAGTTCATCCGGGCGGTGTTCAACTCAATGTAAGACACGCGCTCGTTGCGCTCGAGAATCCGGGTGACCAGCTTGAGGATTTCCTGGTTGCCGGTGGCGCGGGCCACGGCCAGGTGGAACGCGCGATTCGCCTCGATCACCTGCTCGAAGGGGACTTCGCCGGGAGCGCCCGGAGCCGGCGTGGCCAGTCTCAACAGTTCGTTCGCTTGGTCGGCGCTCGCGCGCAGCGCCGCCAACTCGGCCGCCGTGCCCTCGATCAGCAGCCGGAACTCGAAGAAATCGCGCACCTGCCGGAAGCTCATCTTAGGGACCAGGTAGCCGCGCCGCGGCACCGCCTCGAGCAGTTCCTCGTGATGCAGACGGTTGCACGCTTCCCGGAACGGGGTGCGGCCGATTCCGTACTCTTTCAGAATCTGCGCTTCGGACAGGAACTGCCCCTCCGGAAAGCGGCCCTGCAAGATGGCCCGCTTGAGCACCGTAAAGGCCGTCTCGGCCAAGGTCTTGTTCTCGTGAGGCGCCGGTCCGGAAGCGGAGCGCCGCGCGGCGGCAGCCCTTTTTGCGCGCATGGTGTCTATACGATATCTCAGTTATATGAATTCGTCAAGAAACGCATATTGACAATATGCAGAAAATATACGATACTGACAAAAACGTGAAACGGGATCTTCACACCCCAACGAGGTTGACCATGTCTTTGCCAATTTGCCGGTTCCTGCTTGCCGCTTTGCTCGCCGCTTCGAGCGCTCTGGCCCAGAGCCAGTTCGGCGCCATCCGCGGCGTCGTTACCGACCCCACTGGCGCACCCGTGGCGGACGCCCAGGTGCGTGCCGTCAATGAAGCTACCCAGGTGGGCTTCACGGTGGCCACTCGCGATACGGGCGACTTTCTGATTGCCGGCCTGCTGCCGGGCGTCTACACTCTCACCGCCACCAAGACCGGTTTTCAGGAGTACCGCGTGACCGGCATTCGCGTCTCGGCCGGCTTCACGGAGCGGCGGGATGTCGCGCTGGTATTGGGCGACACGACCCAAGCCATTACCGTGACCGCCGACGTCGCGCGCCTGGAGACGCAATCGACGTCGATCACCACGGATTTCTCCACCAAGTACCTGGACCGGCCTCCGGTCATCTTTTATGCCTCGCTTCTGCCCGCGGGTAACTACCTGGCGCAGAGTCTGGGGGTGAACTATGGCGGCGGCCAGGACTTGGTGGCTTACGGTTCACGCGCCAAGGACGCGCGGCAAACGCTGGACGGCGCGGTGCTGAACGCGGACGGCTCGAGCGGCGGCGTACGCATCCCGCGGCGTTCCATCCTGGAGGTCCAGGCCGCAGTGCTCAACGCCGACGCCGAGCACGCCACCACGACCACCGCCAAAATGTTCACCGGCAAAGGAACGAACGACTTCCACGGCGAGGTGTGGACCGATATCGGCAACGCCCGCCTGAACGCGACGCCCTGGTACGCTCCCGGCCGGGGAACCAATACGCCGGACGTGCGCGCCGGCTACCGCTTCTCGGGTCCGGTCCTGATTCCGAAACTGTATAACGGCAAGAACAAGACGTTCTTTCACAAGAGTCTCGAGTGGAACGCGCCAAAGCTGATCTTCCCGTTCGCTACCACGATCCCAACGAACAATATGAAGGGCGGCGACTTGCGGGAGTTGGGCCGGACGGTAAACGACCCCCTTACGGGCCAGCCTTTCCCCAACAACACGATCCCGGCCAACCGGATTCATCCGGTCACACGGGCGGTATTCGACCGCTTCTATCCTTCCTTTACGGGCGCGTTTGCTCCGAACAACTTCACCCAGCTCGAAAACCTGAAATGGGATCAACTGGATTGGTTCTTCCGGATCGACCAGGCTATCGGCTCCCGGAACAACCTCAGTTTCTCGTACGCCAAGAACCGCTACGACCAAAACAACCCGGTATTTGGCGGCTTGCTCAACCAAGGCCGCGCCTATGTGCTCCAGCGCGTCAACTTTTTTAACATTTCCGACGTGCATGTCATCTCCCCATCGGTGATCAACGAGGCCAGCTTCGGATTCCGTCTGGGCCCCTGGCAAAGCAACCAGGTCGACACGGTCGGCCGCGAAGTCAACCAGGCGCTGGGACTGCCGGTGCCGGCCAACACGCCGGATATCCGGGGCGGCCCGCGTTTCAGCGTATCCGGCATCACGCCCGTAGCTTTCAACAATCAAAGCGTATCCGACGCGCGCTTCTGGACGCTGCGGGATAACGTGAGCTGGCTGAAGGGCCGCTGGACCACCAAGTTCGGCGTCGAGGTGATCAACCCGGGCACGAGCACGGACACCTATGGCGACATCTTTGGTTCCTACAATTTCACCGGATTCGCAACCACCCAGGGGTTGGGCGACTTCCTGTTGGGGGTTCCCTTCACGACCGCGCGCGCCCAGCCTTTCGGGCTCTCCAGCAGAGTGAATAAAATGATGGGCTTCTACGTCGCCGAAGAATGGCGGGCGAGCAAGCGGTTGACCATCACCTTTGGCGGCCGCTTCCAGTACAACACCACGCCGATAGAGGAACAGGGACGCGTCTATAACTTGGATCTCGCATCGGGCAACCTGGTGGTGCGGAACCAGGAAGCGTTACGCCTCCTTTCGCCGGGGCTGGCGCCGGCTATCCGCAACCGGATTGTCACCCGCGATCAGGTGTCCGGCTTTCCGGACCGTCTGGTGAATCCGTTGCGGCAGTTCCTGCCGAGACTCGGCTTTGCATATCAGGCGATGGACGGTACCGTCATTCGGGCAGGCTACTCGATGTACGGCATTCAGCAGGCTTTCGGCGGACTCGGGGGCGGCCCCTTCCAGGCGGGCGTCGAGGACTTCCAAAACCGCTTGGTCTGTCCGGAAGGCAGCACCGTGAATTGCCAGCCAATCTTCACGTTGTCCAATCCGTTCCCGCAGGGCACGGGCGCGCTCGGCTTTCGGCCCATTGCGGGACTTGCCGTCGGCGGCGTTGTGCCGGACATGCGCTGGCCCCTGCATCATCAGGCGAACCTGACCATCCAGCAGCGCCTGCCTTGGCAATTCGTGGCGCGCGGATCCTACATCATGACCCGCGGCACGCACCTGGCGTACGGCCGGAACATCAACATTCCCCCGGCCAGCACGACGCCGTTCACTCCGGACCGCCGCGTGTACCCGCAGTGGACCGGCGTGACGCTCCGCGAAACGGGCGGCAACTCTTTCTACCAGGCGGGCGAATTCCAGTTGGAACGGCGGTTCGCCAATGGCTTCATGGTCAACGGCGGTTACACGCTGGCCAAGTGCCTAACCGACGTCGATGAGTTCGACGGCGCGGCGTTTCTGACCTACATTGGTTCCATCGGCGCGGGCGGCCCGACGATCGAAAATCCGTACGACCGGCGGCGTGACCGGGGTAACTGCCACACGACCCCGCGGCATGTGTTCAAGTCGATGTTCACCTTGGACCTGCCTTTTGGCCGGGGACGGCAGTTCCTCAACAGCATGCCGGGTCCGGGCGGCGCGATTCTCAACGGCATCATCGGCGGTTGGACGCTGTCCGGCTTCTTCATCGGCCAGACGGGCCGCTTCTACACGCCGTACTGGCAGGGCTTCGACGCGGCGGGAACCGGACAAACCGACATTCGGCCCGACCGCATTGGTTCGGGCAAGGTGTCCAACCAGGACTACACGCGCATCTTCAATCCGGATGACTTCGTCCGGCCCGCGGCGGGGCGGTACGGCAACGCCGGCCGGGGCATCATTGAAGGCATCGGCGGCGCCCGCATGGACGGCGGCATCTACAAAACGATCCAGTTCTCCGGCATCGAGCGTTTTCCGAGCCTGCGCATCGGCGCCCAGGCCCTGGATATTTTCAACGTGCAACCAAAGGGCACTTTCGGCCGGACCGCGTACATTGTGACGAATCCGCGCACGGTGGTGGGGCGCGCGGACGCCTACTTTTTCGATAGCCCGACCTCCTACAATTTCGGAAGCTGGCGGACCCTGCGGTTCGAGTTGGCGGTCCAGTTCTAAGGGCCCATCGGCTTTTCCCGGGAGCCGGTTCTGGCGGCTCCCCCGTAGCGCCGGCCCTGGCTGGCGCATCTAACCGGGACCGGCTTCGGCCGGTCCCTTTTCATCTGATGAAGCCACTATCCCTGGTTCTTTGGTGTTGCCCGGCCGTCCTGGCCGCGACCCTCCACGTTTCGCCCGGGGGTGAAGACCGGAACTCCGGAACCGCCGCCGCGCCGTTGCAGACCCTCCCGGCGGCGCAAACCGCGGTCCGCAAGCTTCGCGCCGCCCGGCCCGCGGAGCCCGTCACCGTGATGCTCCGCGCGGGCGTGTACGAGTTGTCCGCATCCCTGCGCTTCGGCCCCGAAGACAGCGGCACGCCCGCGGCGCCCGTGCGCTGGATGGCCGCCCCAAGCGCGGCCGTGCACTTGAGCGGCGGGCGCGCGGTGACGACGTTCACTCCCGTCCGCGACTCCGCCACCGCCCAGCGCTTTGACGAGGCCTTTCGCGACTTGATTGTCGAAGCCGATCTCGCCGCCCAGGGCATCCGCGAATACGGCGCGATCCAGGCCGAAGGACCGGCCGGCCTCGAGCTGTTCTACGGCGGACGCCCCATGACGCTGGCGCGCTGGCCCGACCCTTCCGCCGCCAACAAAGGCTGGTTCACCATCGCCTGGGTGCCGGACGATTCCAAGGGCGACCGCTTTATTTACGTCGGCGGGCGGCCGCGCCGCTGGCTCCGCGCGCCCGATGCCTGGCTGCATGGCTTTTGGGTATATGACTGGTGGGCCACCTACGAACGCATCAAGGAGATCCGGCCGGACGAATCCCTGATCGTCTTCGACCGCGAGGGCGTGGTCCGCGCGCGCATGGCGGACCAGACCACCGGCAAGGTGATCAACCGCAACTTCTCTTCGGTTGGCCGCCGCTATTACGCCGTGAACATCCTCGAAGAACTCGACGAGCCCGGCGAGTGGTATCTCGACCGCCAACGCGGCAAACTCTATTTCTATCCGCCCGAACCGGTCCGTCCCGGCCAGGGGCATGTGTCCATGCTCACCGGCCCGATTCTCGACTTTCGGGACGCTTCGCACCTCCGGTTCCAGGGCCTCACGGTAGAGTACGGGCGCGGCAACGCGGTCGAGATCCGCGGCGGCGAGGGCATCGCGTTCGAGGACTGCCGCCTGCGCAACGTGGGCAACAACGCCGTCGTCATCGAGGGCGGCCAAGGCCACACCGTCGCGCGCTGTGAGATCACCGGCACCGGCGACGGCGGCGTCCTGATCCAGGCGGGCGATCCGAAAACCCTCACCCCCGCCCGGCATGCCGTGCGCGACTGCGACATTCATCACTACAGCCGCTGGCGGCTTACCTATCGCGCCGCGGTGAACCTGAAAGGCGTGGGCAGCATCGTCGAGCACAACCGCATCCGCCACGCGCCGCACGCCGGCGTGTTGCTGGATGGCAACGACCACCGCGTGGACTTCAACGAGTTCTCCGAGTTGTGCCTGGAGAGCGACGACTGCGGCGCCTTCTACGCCAACGGACTCAACCGCACGGCGCGGGGAAACCTGGTGCGGAACAATGTCTTCCGCGCGATCCGGGGCATCGGCGGCAAGTCGCAGGCGCCGGCCGTCTACCTGGACGACTTCATGGGCGGCACTACTATTTCCGGCAACCTGTTTCACCGGGTGTACGGCGTCAAGATCGGCGGCGGGCGCGACAACATTGTCGAAAACAACATCTTCGTCGATTGCGATCCGGCGCTGAGCCTGGACGGGCGGGGGCTGGGTTGGGCTTCGGCCTCGTTTGCGGATATCCCGGCGATTCAGAAGGAGCTGGACGCCGTGAACTACCGCGAGCCGCCGTATCGCGACCGCTATCCCGGGCTCCTCACCTACCTGGACGACAACCCCGGCATGCCGAAGGGCAACCGGATTGTGCGGAACATCTTCACCGGAGGCAAGGGCTGGATCCAGATCACGCCGGAAGTGGACCGCGCCGTGGTGGAAATTAAGGACAACTATCTGGGCCACTCACCTGGCTTTGTCGACCGCGCGAAGGGCGATTTCCGGCTGCGCCCGGACGCGCCGCCGCGGCGGCTGGGATTCGAGCCTCTCCCGCTGGAACGCGTCGGCCCGCGCGCCTCGCGCCGGCGGGGGGAAGGGGACTGAGGTCCCCATGCACGCAAACAGGTGGCGCACGCTTGAGCGTGCACGGGAGCTTTAGCTCCCCCTGTCGGGTATCCCCGCCGCGGCCCGGGGAGAAGGGGACGGAAGTCCCTGTGCACGCAAACAGGTGGCGCACGCTTGAGCGTGCACGGGAGCTTTAGCTCCCCCTGTCGGGTATCCCCGCCGCGGCCCGGGGAGAAGGGGACTAAAGTCCATTTGCACGCTAAAGCGTGCGCCACCTGTGCGAAGAACCCGCGCCGCCAGTGGCATCCCCCGCGGTAAACCCGTATCCTAGCAACGAGCCACTATGAGGATCTCCCGCAGACAACTGCTGGCCGGCACGCCCGCGCTTGCTTTCGGCCAGCCCCGCCGGCCCAAGATCGCGGCCTTGGCCACCATCTATTTCAAATACTCCCACGCCCAGCACATCGTCGACCGGTTTCTCGAGGGCTACGGCTGGAATGGAGACCATCACCGCCCGCCTATGGACCTCGTCTCGCTGTATGTCGACCAGGTGGGGGACAACGACTTGAGCCGCGAGCGCGCCGCCCGCCACCCGTCGGTGAAGATCTATCCTACGATCGCCGAAGCGCTCACGCTGGGTACTTCCCGTCTCGCGGTCGACGGGGTGCTGCTGATCGGCGAGCATGGCCGCTACCCCCGCAACGAAAAACGCCAGACGCAATATCCGCGCTACGAATTCTGGCGGGAAATCATCCAGGTGTTCGAAGCCAGCGGACGCGCCGCGCCCGTTTTCAACGACAAGCACCTGTCGTGGAATTGGGAGTGGGCCCGCCAAATGTACGACGACGCGCGACGCCTGGGTTTCGCCTTCATGGCGGGCTCTTCGCTGCCGGTCACCTGGCGGACGCCATCGGTGGAGATGCCGGCCAACGCGGAAGTCGAAGAGGCGATGTGCGTGGCTTATGGCGGCGTCGACAGCTACGATTTCCACGCGCTGGAGACGACCCAGTGCATGGTGGAACGCCGCCGGGGCGGCGAAACGGGCGTGAAGTGGCTGGAAGCCTACCGCGGCGAGCATTTCTGGAAGGCGTGGGAGGAAGGCGTGTGGCCGCGCGAACTGGCCGTGGCCGCGCTGTGCCGCAGCCATACGCTGACCCCCTCGCGCGCGGGGTTCAACCACGATTTCCCCACCCTGGCGGACATGCAACGGCTGGTGAAGAATCCCGTCGCCTACCGCTATCAGCACACCGATGGGTTGATGGGCACCATGCTGCTGATGAACGGCCTGGTGCAGGACTTCAACTTCGCGGCGCGGCTCCGCGGACGCCGGCAACCGCTTTCGGTCCAGATGTACTTGCCCATGCCTCCGGCGCGGACTTCGCTCGCGAACTTTTTCAGCCCGCTCGTGAACCACATCGAGCAGATGTTCCTGACGGGCAAACCGGCGTACCCGGTGGAGCGGACTTTGTTGACCACCGGACTCACCGCCGCGGGCGTCGAGAGCCTGCACCGCGGCCAGGTGCGCTATGAAACGCCCCACCTGGCGGGCATCACCTACCGCGCCACCCAGGAATCGACTTATTGGAGGACCTGACCCATGCCGAAACGCGTCGCCATCCTGGCCTCCATTTACCGCTACCTCTCCCACGCGCAACACATCGGCGACCGCTTTCTGATTGGCTATCCACGCGCGGGCGAATGGCATAAACCGGACCTGAAGGTGGTTTCGCTCTATGTGGATCAGAAGCCGCAGGGCGATCAAAGCGAGGAACGGGCCAAGGAGTTCGGCTTCACGGTCTACCCCACGATCGCGGAAGCGCTGCGATGCGGGGGAAGCCGCCTTGCCGTGGATGCGGTGCTGCTGATCGCCGAGCACGGCGACTACCCGCGGAACGAAAAAGGGCAAGTGCTCTATCCGCGCTACGAGTTCTTCAAGCAATGCGTGGAGGTGTTCGAGCAGGACGGGCGCAGCGTGCCCATCTACAACGATAAGCACCTGTCCTACAGCTTCGAAAAAGCCAAGTGGATGCTCGACAGCGCCAAGCGGCTGAAGTTTGCCGTCCTGGCGGGCTCTTCGCTGCCGGTCACCTGGCGGTTGCCCGATCTGGAGCTGCCGCTGGGGTGCGAGATCGAAGAAGCGCTGATGGTCGGCGTGGGCGGATCGGACCCGATGGATTACCACGCGCTGGAGGCCATGCAGTGCATGATCGAACGGCGCAAGGGCGGCGAGACGGGCGTGCGCGCCGTGCATATGATCGAAGGCGGCGCCGTGTGGCAAGCCGGGCGGGAAGGGAAGTGGTCCGCCCGCCTGTTGACCGCCGCGCTCTCGCGAAGCGATTCGCCGCAGGGCCTGACCTTGGCCGACGGCCGCACGCAGGACCTGGTGGGCTCCGGCGCGCTTCCCCAACTGGTGAAAAACCCCGCCGCCTATTTCATCGAACATCGTGACGGCCTCCGCACCACCCTGCTGATGCTGAATGGCGCGGTGCGCGACTTCACCTTCGCCGCCCGCGTCAAGGGGATGCCCGGTATTCCGTCCACACAATTCTTCCTGCCGCCGACGCCGAACGTCACCTATTCCGCTTGCCTGGTGAGTAAGATCGAAGAGATGTTCCTGACCGGCAAGGCGCCGTATCCGGCCGAGCGGACCCTGATCGTCAGCGGCATGCTGGAAGCATGTCTGACCTCGCGTCTCCAGGGCCAGCAGCGGCTGGAGACTCCGCATCTGGCCGTGCGCTACCGGGCGCCCAGACTGCCGCAATACCCCCGGGAGTAGAGCTTGATGATGAAAACCCTCGCTGGATGCCTGGCCGCCGCGCTGCTCACGGCCTCCGGAACCGCGCCCGCGCGCGAACCCTTCGCCAACTTCCTCGCCAAAGCGACCGCGGACAACCCCCGGAACACCGAGGGCGATGTGATCGTCCTGAAGGACGGCTCGCTGCTCGCCGCCTGGTCGGCGTTTTCCGGCGGCAGCCGGGATGAGTCCACCGCGCAGATCACCGCCGCGATTTCGCGCGACGGCGGGCGCACGTGGGGAACGCCGTTCCGCTTGCAGGAGAACATTGGCAAGCAGAATGTGATGTCGGCGAGTTTTCTCCGGTCGCGCAGGTCGGGCGAGATTCTGTTCTTCTTCCTGGTGAAGAACTCCGAGGAGGATCTTTACCCGGTGGTGCGCCGCTCGGCGGATGAAGGCAAGACGTGGAGCGCGCCGGTGCGGGTGCTGCACGACCCCGGCTACTACGTCATGAACAACGCGCGGGTCATTCAGCTTCGCTCGGGCCGCATCCTCTGCCCGCTGTCTTTCACGGGCAAGGTTTTCGCCAAGGGGCAGACGTTCGGCAACGTGGTTTATTACTCGGACGACGATGGGCGCACGTTCCGGCGCAGCCCGTCGCTGCTGACCGCCCCGAAGCGCGGCGCGATGGAGCCCGGCCTGCTGGAACTGCAAGACGGCCGGGTGCTGCAAATCATCCGCACGCAGGTCGGCCAGGTGTGGCATTCGATTTCCAGCGATGGGGGCGTGACGTGGACTCCGGCGGCGCCGTGGACGGTGGCCGCGCCGGAATCGCCCAGCACCATCTTTCGCCTGCCCGACGGCCGGGTGGTGATCATCTACAATCCCGTGGTGCGCCTGGACAGCGATCATAGCGGCCCCCGCACGCCGCTGGTTGCGGCGGTGTCGCGCGACGAAGGGAAGACGTGGTCACCCTACCAGGTCATCGAGCCTGATCCGGCGGCGACGTACGCCTACACCAGCGTTACGTTGCACGAGGGCCGCGCGCTGCTGACCTACTATTACGGCAAGGATCAGTTGTACAGCCTCCGATTCCGGAGCATCCCGCTGGAGTGGTTCCGGTAGGCGGGACGGCTTTACCGGGCGCGGCTACGCCGTCCTGGTCCCCTTCCACCAGCGGTAGATCGCCAGCAGAATCAGCGCCCCGATCACCGAGACGATCAGCCCCGCGCCTTGCCCGGGCTCGTACCATCCCACTAACCGCCCCAGAAATCCCCCTACGAAAGAACCGGCGATGCCCAGCAGCATCGTCACGATCAAACCGCCGGGATCCTTGCCCGGCATGATCCACTTGGCCAGCGCGCCCGCCACCAGGCCAATCAGGCACATCCACAAGAAACTCAGCATGGTCCGCTTCCTTTGGAGCGTCTGACTACCATACCGAATGACGCCGCGGGCGTAAATGGCCGCCGCAATCGAGGAGGCGCGGCGCGCGAGCGCTCAATCCAGATCGATGTCGCGCTGGAAGGGTTTCTCCTTGTCCGGATCGGCCTGCGCCTGTTTGAACAGCTCATCAAACTTCTTCGCCAGGACCTGGCTTTGGACTTTTTGCTGCGCCAAGCTTTTCTGAAACAGCTCCTCGCGGCGGCCGGCCGCGCCTTTCAGCTTTTCCACCTCGGCGGCGAGGTCCTCGATTGGTTTGGGCTTTTCCGGAACTTTGTGGGCGATCACCGCGCGGGTAGCGGGATCGATTTTCAGCGAGGCATGGCAGCACGGGCACTCGACCTCGAACAAGCCTTTCCGCATTTGGTACGAGTGTAGCGCGGCCGGGGGAAGGGATTCTTCAGGGCGCCGGCGGCCCGGCGGGGCGCGCCGACGCCAGATAGACCGCGTTGAGCAGCAGGCGGAAGGTGGCGGCGGTCTGCCCGCGGAATTGCGGCCGGAATCCGAACAGCAGCACGCGTCCTTCGCCGTGGCGCGCTTCGACCAAGGCGCTCCGCCCGGCGGCGGCGCGTTCGCCGGAGAGCCAGCCGCTGGCCAGCAGGTCCTTCTCCGCGAAGCGCACCATCGCGCGGGTCTCTCTCTCGCCGTGATTATACGCGGGCGCCAGCGTGATTTCGTAAGCGGCGGCGCCCGTCGAGAAACCCATGAAGGCAGCGGGCATGCCGAACGCCAGCGGGTGCGCCGTGTCCACGGACATCCGCAGCAGGGAGCCGGGCGAATCAAAGACGCGGCGGTCGCCGCTGCGCACGGCGTTGCGGACCGGGAGGGGAAAATGATCGATGAGCAGGTCGCCGGCCTGATCGAGCGCGACCAGCGTCCCGCCCTCGCGGACAAACTCCTCCAGGCGGGCAAGGCCCACGATGCCGATGCCGCCAGAGTATTCCGGCCGCTGCGTGCTGATGCGGGCGCCCTGATTGCGGTCCTGAATCGTCTCGCCTTCGCGCACGCCGTGCAGGATGCCGCTCGTGGTCTGCGAAGGGAGGACGATGACGTCCAAGCGGCCGCGCAACGCGCCGGCGCGGATGTCCTCGTTGTGCAGCAGCGTGTAGGGGATCTGAAAGCGGTCGAAGACGAATTGGGTCCAGCCGGCGTCCATATTGGCGACCCAGGATTCATACAGACCCGCGCGGGGCGGACGCAATTCGTAGCGCGCCGGCGGGGCCTGGGCGGCGCGGCGGATACGGATGCCAAATTCGTTCGCCAGCGCGGTGGCCCCGGCATCCGCGGCGACGATCCATTCGCCGGACGCACTCCAGGCGACACGCTGCCCCCGGGCGAGGAGGGCTGCTACCGCGCGGTAGGCGGAGGTTTCGCGAGCATCCAGCAGGGCCACCGGGCCCTCGCCTTCCACCGCACCCTCGAGCGGCCAGGACGCGACAGGGGTCAGTTGCGCTGTGAAGGGCTCCTCGAGGCGGTCCACCTGCACGCCCATCAGCATGGGCAGCGTCCAGCCGGCGATGTCGTACGGCCGCCTGGTGGGACCGTCCTGGCCGCTTTTGAGCTCGGGATACTTCTGCGGCTCCAGCAGGTCCATCAGGTACGGACGGAACGGCTGCCCGGCCCGCACCACGAAGGATCCTGCCGGGTATGTCTTTCCGCCGGCGCTGAACGCGGCCGCGGCGCGCTCGACCCGCACGCCCGCGAAGGCCATCCGCTCCAGCATGTCCGGCGCCGCCGAGCGGTCCCACTGGTCGCGCGAGATGACATACGCATACGGCTTGGGCGACTCGATGGCCTCCCGCGCCAGACGCCACGCCTTCATGACGAACTCCTCGCGCCGCGTGGCGGCCAGATGCAGCAGGGCGATATCGGCGGTCAGCATGTACTCGATCGCGTCGCGCAGCGTCCACCGCCCGCCGCGCCACGGGTTCGGGTAGAACACCGACGGTTCGCGCGTGGGGACGCCGTTGGCGAACGCCGCGGGGAACTTCGCCGCGTCGTAGTCGCGCGGCTCCGCGTATACGTTCGCCGCCGTTTCGGTGAGGATGCCGTGCATGTTGTGAAACGCGGGCGTCGAGCGCAGGCCGCCGTTCCACCAGGCGTCAAAGCCGAAGTAGGACAGCACCCCGGGCTTGCGTTCGAGCGCCAGCCGCTCTTTCATCGCGCTGCCAATCAGGTGGATCCCTTCCAGGACGGCGGCGGGAATATGCGGATTCAACGGCTCGGCGTAGGGCGGCACAAAGATGCGCGCGGGAAAGGCGGGCTGCTGATGCTGGTTATAGACGATGTGCGGGAACCATTCCTGAAACAGCAGCCGCGTGGCGTTGCGCGTTTCCGGCAGGTTCAGCATGAACCAGTCGCGGTTGTTGTCGTGGCCGGCGTATTTCTGATACAGGCGCGGCAGCGGCGCCAGTTCATACGGCGTGCCGCGGTTGCGGCGGTACCATTCCACAATCCAGTCGAGCCCGTCGGGATTGATGACAGGCACCTGCAACAGGATCACCTCGTCGCGGATCCGGCGCGCCTCGGCGGATTCGTCAGTCAGGATCCGGTAGGCCAGTTCGGGGGCGTGCTGCACCGGGGCGACCTCACTGGCATGCAGGCCGGAATCGATCCAGACGATGGCGCGGCCTTCCTTCGCCAGGCGCGCGGCTTCTTCCGCCGTGGCTTCGCCCAGGGCCAGGCGCCGCTGGATCTCGCGGTAGCGGTCGAGCCGCTGGAGATTCTCGCGAGACGACAGAAAGGCCACGAAGGTAGACTTACCGTGCGCGCTCCGGCCGAAGTCGGCCAGACGGATGCGGTCGGAGGAGGCGGCGAGCTTCTGGAAGTAGCCGATGATCTCCTGGTAGCCGGCGAGTTGATAGTCCGCGCCAGGGCGAAAACCGAGGTGCTGTTCGGGAGTCGGGAGCGCGGCCGCGCCGCAGATCCCGGCGGCCGCCAGCCACAACCACGCGCGCGGCAGCATGACGAAGCCGCTATTGTAACGTGGCGCGCCGCCCGGCCGTCTTGCGACAATCCTTACGTGGCTACTTCTTGCTTCCGCGCCGGCCTGGTGCAGATGAGCTGCTTGCCGGATCCCGGCGAGAACCTTCGCCGGGCGGCCGCCCGCGTGCGGGACGCCGCCGGCCGCGGCGCGCAGATTATCTGCACGCAGGAACTGTTCCGTTCGCAGTATTTCTGCCGCGAGGAAGACCAGCGGTGGTTCGACCTGGCCGAGCCGGTCCCGGGGCCTTCGACGGAAGTCATGGCCGGCCTGGCCCGCGAACTCGGCGTCGTGATTATCGCGTCGGTGTTCGAGCGGCGGGCGCCCGGCCTTTACCACAACACCGCGGTCGTCCTGGATGCGGACGGGTCGGTGGCGGGCCTGTACCGCAAGATGCACATCCCGCACGATCCGCTGTTTTACGAGAAGTACTACTTCGCTCCCGGCGACACGGGCTTTCGCAACTTCGATACGGCGGTGGGGCGCATCGGCGTGCTCGTGTGCTGGGATCAATGGTATCCGGAAGCGGCCCGCCTGTCGGCGCTGCAAGGAGCGCAGATTCTGTTTTATCCCACGGCGATCGGCTGGCACCCGGCGGAGAAAGCACAGTACGGCAAGGCGCAGCACGACGCCTGGCGGACCATGCAGCGCGCGCACGCCATCGCCAACGGGGTCTACGTGGCCGCCGTGAACCGTGTCGGCTTCGAGGGCCCGCCTGAGCGCGGCCTCGAATTCTGGGGCGCTTCTTTTGTGGCGGACCCTTTCGGCCAGGTGCTGGCCGAAGCGCCGCACGGCCAGGAGGAGATCCTGGTAGTCGAGTGCGATCCGGCGCGCATCGAAGAAGTACGGCGGAATTGGCCCTTCCTCCGCGACCGCCGCGTGGACGCCTACGAGCCGCTGAGCCGCAGGTTCCTGGACTGATGGCCACGCCCCTCGCCCTTGGCTTCCGCATGCCCGCGGAATGGGAGCCCCACGAAGCCACCTGGATCGCCTGGCCCCACCACCGCGCCGACTGGCCGGGGAAGTTCGCGGCGATCCCCTGGGTCTACGCCGAAATTGTCCGCAAGCTGGCCGAGGCGGAAACGGTGCGCATCCTGATCAACACGGACGCGGACGAGGCGCCGGTGCGGCGGATCCTGCGCCAGGCCGGCGCCAACCTGGCGGCGGTGGAGTTCTTTGTGTTCCCGACCGACCGGGTGTGGACGCGAGACTACGCGCCCCTGTTCGTCAAGAACCGCCGGGGGGAGGTCGCCGCCGTGAATTGGAACTTCAATGCCTGGGCCAAATATCCGAACTGGCAGCGCGACGATGCGATCCCGGCGGCCATCGCCGGGCGGCTGGCGATGCGCCGCTTCGATCCGGGGTGGGTGCTGGAAGGCGGCAGCATCGACGTAAACGGGCAGGGGCTGCTGCTGACCACCGAGGAATGTCTGCTGAGTGAGGTGCAAGCCCGCAATCCCGGCCGCAGCCGCCGTGAATACGAGCAGGTGTTCCACGATTATCTGGGGATCCGCCGCGTGATCTGGCTGGGGCGCGGGATCGCGGGCGACGACACGCACGGCCACGTCGACGATCTGGCGAGATTCGTCAGTCCGGACACCGTGGTCATCGCTTCCGAACGCGACCCGCGCGACGAAAACTACGAGCCCCTGCGGGAGAACTACCTCCGGCTGAAGGCGCTGCCGCTGCGCGTCGAGAAGTTGCCGATGCCCGCGCCGCTCTATCATCGCGGGCAACGCTTACCCGCCAGCTACGCCAATTTCTACATCGCCAACCGGCTGGTGCTGGCGCCCACGTTCAACGACCCGCAGGACCGCGTGGCGCTGGCGCGCCTGGCGCGCCTGTTCCCGGGACGCCAGGTGGTCGGCATCCACGCCGTGGATTTGGTGTGGGGGTTGGGCACGCTGCATTGCCTGACGCAGCAGCAGCCGGCGCGGGGCTGACCGCCGCAGGTTCTTGCACCCAAGTGGTCAGGAGCCCGCGGCGTACTCTTTCAGCTTGTTGTGCAGGGTCTTCAGGCTGATGCCCAGGATTTCGGCGGCGCGGGTTTTGTTGTTGCTGGTGTACTCGAGCGTACGGAGAATAAGCCCCTTCTCCGCTTCTCCCACTGTGGTGCCCACCCGAAAGACGACGGCGTCGCCGTTTGCGGCCGCCGGCGCCGCACCGGGCGAGTCCTCGACCGTGGGAGGCAGATGCTTGCGCTCGATCTGGCCCTGTCCGGCCACGATCACCGCGCGCTCGAGCGCGTTGCGCAATTCGCGCACGTTACCAGGCCAGTGGTGTTGCAACAGAACATTCAGGGCCGCCGGCGAAACGCCGGAAACGCGGCAATCGTGCTTGCGGTTCAGGTCCGCAATCAGCGCTTCGGCAATCGCCGGGATATCTTCCTTCCGGTCGCGGAGCGGGGGCAGGTGAAGGTGAAAGACGTTCAGCCGGTAGTACAGATCCTCCCGCAAGGAACCCTGGCGCACCGCTTCTTCCGGCGGGCGGTTGGTGGCCGCCACGATGCGCACGTCCACCGCGAACTCCTGCCGGCCGCCGAGCCGCCGCACGCGCGAATCCTCCAAAATGCGCAGCAGCTTGGCCTGGGTGGCCGGGGGCATTTCGCCGATTTCGTCCAGCAGCAGCGTCCCGTCCTGGGCCAGTTCAAAGCAACCCGCGTGGCGTTCGGTGGCGCCGGTAAAGGCGCCTTTTTCGTGTCCGAACAACTCGCTTTCGATCAGGGTCTCCGGCAAGGCCGCGCAGTTGATCGCGATGAACGGACCGTCCCGGCGCGGGCTGAGCTGATGAATGGCGCGGGCCACCAACTCCTTGCCGGTGCCGCTCTCTCCGGTGATCAGCACACAGGCCTTGCTGGGCGCGGCCTGTTTGATCAGGGCGAAGACTTCCTGCATCGGGCGCGACGACCCGACCAGGTCGCCCACCGCGCCCTTGTACCGGAGTTGCGTTTCCAGCCTGCGGTTTTGGCCCTGTAACTGCCGCAGCGAGGCGGCCCGGCGCAGCAAAGTTTCGAGCGCGGCTGGGGCCACGGGCTTTTCCAGGAACCAATACGCGCCATAGTCGTGCACCGTCTTGACCGCGTTGTCCACGCTGCCGAAAGCAGTCAGGACGATGGCGGGCGGCGCGTCCGGCCATTCGCGCAGCCGGGAGAGCAAGGCAAAACCATCCACCCGCGGCATGTTCAAGTCCGTAATGATGACGTCGTAGGCCGCCCGCGAAAGCTTTTCCAGTGCGACGCCTCCGTCCTCGGCGGTATCGGTCGACATGCCCCAGGCTTCCACCATGCCGGAAAGACCAGACCGCTGCGCAGCCTCGTCGTCCACAATCAGGACTCGGATCAAACGGCTCATTTGGGGATGTAGCCTTATTCTAACGAGGCTCCGCCTCAGACCGACAAGACATGTGGAATAGTAGCTCCGTTCGCCGGTTCATGACGAGGTCTGGTAAACCAGCCTCAATGGGACCGCAGAACGGTCTAGACGCCTTCAAGAGG
>Ga0272446_1002209_pt1 | contig 27019 bp, 20 predicted proteins | sample YNPCB0061_FD_194587 | JGI IMG/M metagenome (GOLD analysis project Ga0272446, IMG submission 194587) | Hot spring microbial mat communities from Yellowstone National Park, WY, United States - YNP-CB-006-1 | ecosystem: Environmental > Aquatic > Thermal springs > Hot (42-90C) > Sediment | place...
GTCAATGGTTCCAATGCAATCATCGCCTTGCGTTGTTATAAACTTAGCAATCGTTTCGACGATTATTGGAATCGCCGTCGACTATTATACGCCTAATCCGTTTGCACTAAATTGTCGTGCACCCTTATTAAAAATACCGTATATTTTAGATAATCATGGACCAGTTCAACGATAATTTTACCACCATTTCCGCCGCAGATCTGTTTTTAGCCAACGATTTGATCGAGCGGGGGGACTACGACAGGGCGGTAGAGCTTTTGGAGACCGCGGTGGCGGAAAATCCCACCGATAGCACCGCATTAACGGAACTAGGCATCGCCTTTACCGAGGGTGGGGAACACGAAAAGGCAATTAAAGCCCTGGTACGGTCTATTCAGCTAGACGAAGGGGCCAGCGAAGCCCACGAAGCCCTCGGTTGCGCCTACTATCGTTCGGGGCGCTACGAAGAAGCCCGGCGCCACCTGGAACGGGCCCGGGAGTTATCGCCCCAGGACAGCGGGGTACTGCGGAACCTGGGGATCGCGGTGGATAAACTGGGGGATTTTGACGGCGGCCTAGCTCTGGTGGAAGAGGCGGTCCGGATCAATGCTTTTGACTACCAGGCCCTGTACGCCCTGGCTTCCTTTCGACTGCGGCAGGGAGCCTTGGAGGAGGCCCTGGAGGTGCTGGACCGCATCGCCTCGGATAACTCCCCCGTGGGACTGCGGCTTTTGGCCCTCGATCATATTAAAAACCTCCGCCGTTACCTCTGATAAACTCCTAGGAGTGCCTATTACCCATAATTAAGGAGGCTGTCCCGTAACTTCCTAACTTACGGGAAAGCCTCAATTACTTCGCCTGGGAGATGAACTCACCTGTAGTCTCTGGCTCAGCCCAGAGGCCCTCCAGGAAAAACTAGCCGCCGAATCGGCAAGCCTCGAAACCTGGTCCACCCTGGCCCTCCAGCTTATTGGGGGAGGGTGAATAGAAAAATTATACATATTGAGTTTTCTAAACCAGAAATGTATGATAGTAAATTGAGGCTGTCTGATAACTCTGTTAGTTATCAGACAATTGAAACTCCTGAGGATTAATTTTACGCCAGCTTTAAGGCTTTAACCACTTCACGGCTAGGCCAAGAGGAACAGAAAGTCAATATACAGAACCGATACACTGTTCCACCGGTCCATGGTTTTATATTGATGGTATACCACTCCTGTTCTATATAAAATTGTTTACAATAATATACATTTATGTGTATTATTGTAATTAATGAAATTTGAAAAGCTATTGGAAGTATTCGCTGGTCAGCCATACTTTGACTATCCTGCGGTACGGCTTCATTTCCAGGATGAAAGGGATCATATATCCAGGACAGCCCTCAGCCGTTTTGTAAAACGTGGCAGTCTGCTCGAACTAAAACGTGGATTCTATGCATTCTCTGAGCCGTACCGGACACGGCCGCTTAACCCCCTACAGCTGGCTCAGGTGCTGTATGCACCTTCGTATATTTCAGAACTGTGGGCCCTTTCCTGGTATGGTGTAATTCCTGAAAAAGTGATCCTTATCACCAGTGTTACCACCAGAGTTACCCGTACTTTTAAAAATACCCTCGGCGAATATCGGTACAGAACCATCGACCGGCGCTTCTTTCATTCATGGCAGACCGAGGAAATCCTTTCGGAAGAAGTTCGAATTGCCACTCCCGAAAAGGCCTTGCTCGATCTTTGGTATCTCGAGAAGGGGGAATGGACAGTGGCTCGTATGGAGTCGATGCGCTTTGAACCACGCATCATCGACGCAGAAAGATTGTATGCACTGGCTCAAAATTACCCGCCCCGTTTGATTAGGGCCGCAAAGTCGTGGGCCATCTATGCCGAACAGACAACTGAAGGAGAAATACATCTATGAAAGAAGAAGCGATGAGATTCGCCCAGAGAACTGCGGACCCCACGGGAAAGCTCAATAGGTTGCGAGAATATGTTCAAGCCCAGGCACTGCGCAGTTTCCATGAATCCCGGGCCTTTGAGGCAATATCCTTCGTAGGCGGCACCGCACTCCGATTTTTGTTCGACTTACCACGTTATTCAGAGGACCTCGATTTTTCGCTTGAAATTTCCAAAAACTATGTTCCCGATGTTTGGATAGCCAAGCTTAAACGGGATCTTGAGTTTCAAAATTTCGATGTCGAAATAAGCTGGAATTCGACGAAGCCTTTACATACTGGGTGGATCAGGATTGCAGGTATTATGAAAGATGCTGGATTGTCATCCAGGCCTGAACAGAAGCTTTCGATAAAGATCGAAATTGATACCAATCCTCCGGCAGGGGCCGTCACCATGGTACGACTGGTCAACCGGCATGCACTCTTTGCCGTCCGACATCATGATCTTCCTTCGCTTATGGCAGGTAAACTCAATGCACTCATCACCAGGCCTTTTACCAAAGGACGAGATTGGTACGACGCAGTTTGGTACTTGAGCAAAAATCCGCCCGTAGAGCCAAATGAAGCCTTGCTCAGCTCAGCTCTGGCGCAATTCGGCATAACCCATGAAGGTGGCTGGCGTTCGCTTTTACAAGAAAAACTGCGGAACATCGACTTCAATACCGTAAGAGCGGATGTGCGCCCCTTTCTGGAAAGACCAGAAGACGCCGATTATCTAACAAGAGAATACCTCGAGGATCTAATGGATAGATGATTCTGGTCTCCGCTATTCCACCGGTCCATGGTTTTGTTCTTCGGGAAAACGAAGGCGATGGCAGAATCTCTCGGATAAAACCTGAGCGCGGCGCCGATGGTCTTCAAGGGCGGCGCGGTCAAGATGTATCGGTTGAAAAAAATAGACGACGGTAGCGGAAAATTTCTCGTGCTGGATACCCTGCTCGTCGCCCCCGAAACACAAAAGGCCTGGGACAGCCGTCTTACCGTCGAGTGGGAAGACGCACCAACGGACGATACTCGCGCGGCCTGCTTGCTGACCCCGCCCACAAGTAACAGCTTTCCCCCTGACAGACCCGCAAAACCGTGGTACGATGTCCGGCGTTTTAAAGGCGCATACCACAACGCAACATACAGCAACAGGAGTACTTTATGGAAACACAACTGACAAAAAAATACGGCCTCGTCACCGCCATCGCCATGGTGGTCGGCATAGTCATAGGAAGCGGTGTCTTTTTCAAGGCCGAAAAAATCCTTACCGCAACCGGCGGCAACCTCGGCCTCGGTATCCTTGCCTGGGTCATCGGCGGCATCATCATGGTCGTGTGCGCCTACACCTTCTCGGTGATGGCCACCCGCTACGAAAAGGTCAACGGCATCGTCGACTACGCCGAGGCCGCCATGGGCAAAAAATACGGCTACTTCGTCGGCTGGTTCATGGCCCTCATCTACTATCCCACCCTTACCGCCGTCCTCGCCTGGGTATCCGCGCGGTACACCTCGGTGCTCTTCGGCTGGGACATCACCGGTGGCCAGGCCATGACCATCGCCGCTTTCTACCTCGTCTCGAGCTACACGATCAACGCCCTCTCGCCCGTGCTCGCCGGCAAGTTCCAGGTTTCCACCACGATCATCAAGCTCGTGCCCCTCGCCCTCATGGCCGTCGTCGGCACCGTCGCAGGGCTTGCCAACGGCATGATCGTACAGAATTTTACCACCGTGGTCGCCGCCGTCGACCCCGCGACCGCCCTCTTCACCGCCGTCGTCGCCACCGCCTTCGCCTACGAAGGCTGGATCATCGCCACCAGCATCAACGCCGAACTCCGCGATGCCAAACGCAACCTGCCCCGCGCCCTCGTGATCGGCACCTTCATCGTCATGGCCTCCTACATCCTCTATTACATCGGACTCTCCGGCGCGGTCACCAACGCCACCCTCATGGCAGGCGGACAGGAAGGCGCGCGCCTCGCGTTCTCCACCCTCTTTACCGGCATCGGCGGCACCCTCCTGTTCGTGTTCGTCATCATCTCCTGCCTCGGCACCCTCAACGGCCTTATGCTCGGCTGTACTAGGGGCATCTACTCCATCGCCGCCCGCGGCCAGGGCCCCAACCCCAAACTCTTCGCCCTGGTCGACCCCGTCACCAACATGCCCTACAACTCCGCCATCGCCGGTGTATTCCTCAGCGCGCTCTGGCTCGCCTACTTCTACGGCGCCAACCTCACCGCCCCCTGGTTCGGCTTTTTCTGCTTCGACTCGTCGGAACTGCCGATCATCACCATCTACGGGCTCTATATTCCCATCTTCTTTATGATGATAAAAAGGGAACGCGACCTGCCCGCCTTCAAGCGCTTCGTCATGCCCGCCGCCGCCATCCTCGGTAGTCTCTTCATGATGGTCGCCGCCGGCTTCGCCCACCGCATGGCCGTCGTTGCCTACCTCATCGTCTTCGCCGCCGTCATGCTCGCCGGCGTGTTTTTTGCGCGCGAAAAACCGGCCGCCTGATAACTTCCGGGAAAAAGCAAAAGGGGAGGGGAAAGCCTTCCCCTGACCCCTTTCCCTGCGGGGATACGCCGCAACACCCCCGGGAGGGGTGAAGCCGTTGGGGCTTAGAAATTGACCGCCCCTGAATGGTGGCCGTGGAATGAAGCATAGTTTTCCTAGGTTACTCCGGCGACTTTCCTATTTAAACGAAAGGGCCGCGTACCGCCGCTGGGGCTCCCCGGAGCCCTCGTCCAAACACAGGGAAGCCCGCACTCGGGGTACCCACCGGGACGCCAAGCGGCAACTGAGCAGGGCCGCCACCGCAGAGGCGCCGCAAGCGGAAATTTCCTTGCGGACCAGGGAGGGGATGATCAATTCTTCCTTCCGTTCTAAAAGCAGGCTTAAAAAGGTTTCCGATTGATTCGGTTTGGTTTCCCCGCTGGGGTGTTCCGACAGGTTGGAAGAAAGGACAAAGAGGGTTTCCTCCAATCGGGAATCGAACACCACGTCCAAGGCCCGGGAAAGGCTGGAAATAACCGAAGGACGGTACCCGCCCACCAGGATGGGCACTATTTTTACGGTGGGAAAACAGTATTTAACAAAGGGAAGGAGAATTTCCAGGGAATGTTCGTACAAATGGGGAATATCGTTCCGTTCAAAAATGGTTCCGCAGGATTCCAACTCGTCGATTAAATCCTCCGCCACGTCTAAATCCCCCAGGGGGGTCTCGAAGGATGTGGAATCGGTCAGAAAAATGCCGTCTTCGTTCCCGTCGTGGATGGGGCCTAAAAGCACCACCTGAGCGGGCCTACGCTTTTGGGCGGCCGCGAAGGCCGCGCCACTGATCAGGCCGGAGATTTCCCAACTTCCGTGGGGTGCTAAAATTGCCTGGGCATCGTCCTCCGTATGGGAATCCGAAGCCGAAAGGTAGGTTTCCAGGGCTTGGGTCGCCCCTTCGGCGCTTTCGGGGTAAAAAATCCCCCCCATAACCGAAGCTCTTCGTTTTTGGTCCGTATTTTCAATTTTCATACTAAAAGTGTAGGACTTAGAAAAAGTTCCCGCAAGGGATGGGTATGGCATAGAGTAGATTTTGCAGGGGTTCCCATCGAAATTTGTATAAATTGTGCAAAAAAGCATTGCGATATGGATACCTGTTTCGTATAGTACTACGTATGAGCATACGGCTCAAGATTATTTTAGTGGTCATTCCTCTCCTTATCGCTTCGGTGGTACCGGTGGGTATGTCGTCCTATTTTGTGGCGGCTTCGTCGGTAACCCGGGTGGCGGTGGACTTTTTGGATTTTAAGTCCACGGAATTGGAAAAGTACGCCGAAAACCAATGGAACCTGTTGGTCGATAACGGGTTCGTGGGTCGTTCCGATATGGAACAGGCGGCAAAGGCGGCGGTGGAAGCCTTCGCTCGAAGTATTCTGCGAAGCCCCACCGAAACTATTTTAGCGGTTGACCCCTCGGGCACGGTGACCATGAAGGCTGGTCCCGCCGTCCCCCTGGATACGGAAAAGCCAAGCCTGGCGGTCCTGGCTAAAGCGGGGCAGAGGGGCTTTGTATCCCTTAAAATCGGCGGGGTTGACCGGGTGGCGGCCACTCTGCCCTTCGCGCCCTTTGGGTGGCAGATGTTCGTCACCGAGGAACGGCGGACCTTCTACGGGGACGTGGAAACCATAGCCCGAACCTCCCTGTATATGCTCCTGGGCGCTATGGTCGTAGCGATTCTGATCCTCCTCTTTTTAACCCGGTTCCTTACCAAACCCATAGGCACGGTAGTCCAGGTTATGCGCCGGATTATCGAGTCCAACAACCTAAAGGAACGGGTCCCGGTGGTGTATAGGGATGAAATCGGACAGCTTTCCCATACCTTTAACCTGATGCTGGAGGAATTGGATACGGCGTATACCCAAATTAAGCGGTACGCCTTTGAAGCCGTGGTAGCCCAAAAGCGGGAAATGAAGATCCGTAATATCTTCCAACTCTACGTTCCCAAGGACGTGATCGACGAGGTATTCATCAACCCCGAAAAGATGCTGGTGGGGAACAATCGGGATGTGGCCATTCTTTTCGCGGATATCCGCAGTTTTACTACCATATCCGAACGGATGGCCCCCGACGCCCTGGTGAATTCACTGAACCGTTATTTTTCCAGCATGGTGGATATCATCGTTGCACGGGACGGGATGGTGGATAAGTACATCGGCGACGCGATAATGGCGGTGTTCGGCGCCCCGGTGAGCCATGGGAACGACGGTTACGATTCGGTGGTGGCGGGGTTGGAGATGACCGCCGCTTTGGAGCTTTTTAACAAGGAACAGGTGCGCCTGGGGGCCCCGGAATTCCGTATAGGTGTGGGGATTAACTACGGCATCGTTACGGTGGGGAACATCGGGTGCGACAAAAAGATGAACTATACGGTTATCGGCGACACGGTAAACCTGGCCTCCCGACTGGAGGGGCTTACCAAAAAGTACCATCAACCCATACTGTTTTCCGAATCGGTGTACGATCAAATCGCCGGACGCCTCCCCTGCCGGGTGGTGGACAAGGTGGCCGTTAAGGGAAAAACCCAGGGCGCCAATATCCTTACCGCCCGATTTACCCTGAACCAAGCGGAGACCGAGGCCTGGAAGATCCACGAAGAGGGGATTGAACGGTACTATCGGAGGGATTTTTCCGGCGCCGCGGGAGTTTTTGAACGGATTTTGACCCTGTTGCCCGAGGACCCGGTGGCCCAACAGTATTTGGATCGTTGTAGGACCTTTATCCGGAATCCTCCCCCTGCGGATTGGGATGGGGTGGAAGTGATGACGGAGAAATAACCATGGACTGCCGTCGCGGTTCCCAGAATATGATCCTTTTCTTCCTTTTCCTATACATTTTTATTTTGGGGCTTCTGTTCCCCCTGGGGGCCCAGGAATCCGCTCCCCGGGAATTGGATACCAAGGCGGGGGTCCTGGTATTGGATAGGGCCCCTTCGCCGGAGGCGGAGGAGGATGCCCAACGCTTTGCCGACGCGGTGGTGGCTTCCACCCGGGCGGCCTTTGTGGAACGGGGGCTAACCATCGATCCTAAACTCCTAGGGGCTCGATCGGATATCCGGGGGACCTGGGAGACAGAAAACCAGGGGGCCCAAATCGCCGGAAATCAGGTGGAGCGGGAGGCGGGAGCCCGGTGGGTGCTGTGGATCCGCACGGCCCTGGACGGAAATCGCCTGTTTTGGCGTATCGGTGTTTACGACGCCGAAAGCGGCGCCCTCTTGGGGGCCGATTCCTACTCCACCTTCGCAGGTCTTTCCGCCCTCCCGGTAATCGACGATTCGGCCAAACGGGTTGCCCAGGAATGGGAGAAGGCGAAGGACCGGGTGGCGGAAAAGGTGGAGCTGGTGTCCATAAGCCAGCGGTTTATCTCCCCGGATCCGGGGGTATCGATTCGGTTCGGTACGGACCGATTCGGTTCCTGGGAGGGGGGAACCTTTTCGTCCCGGGAATTAAGCGCCGCCTACGTCCCCTTCCGGCGGGGCCAGCCGGTGACGGTGGAGGTGTACCGAGAGGGCTATTGGAGCAAAGAGGTAACCCTGCCCAAGGGTATCCAGGAAAAGCCCGTCCTTCTGCCCCGGCTTCAAAAAAAGACCCAGACAGCCTGGGGGGTGAATACGGGAATCGGCCGCCTTTTGGGGGCGGCGCTGGTGTACCGCTGGTACCCGGTTCCCGATCGGGTGTTTCTTAAAACCGAAAACGCCGTTTGGGATTCCCAACGTTTTACCCCCGGCTCTTCGCCGGTCCTCCACGACGAACTGCGGTTCGGTGTGGGCGCGTACCTGCAAAATCGGGTGGACGCGGCGTTTCGGTATTCCCTCGGCCTGGGGGCTTCCGCCATTGGGACGGTCCTCCTGAACGCCCCGGGGTACACCGTTCCCGCCGGGATCGACCTAACCTTTGAACCCCTTTGGATGACCCTGGAGTACCACTTTCCCCGGTGGGCCATCGTCTTTGAAAATAGGTTCCCCTATTCCCTGGGAACCGGTTTTTTGTACCCCGGCTGGATGTCCATCGATCGTATGGGGCCCCTTTTCTTTAGTCTGGGGGTACTGTTAAAATGGTAAACCTTTTTCAGCCAATGGCTTATCCATCCCATAAAAGCGCCCCAGTCCCTGCCGCGCCAAAGAGCGGCCCAGGCCGGAGACCCCATTCCTGGACTGCGGCGCTCCTTCTCCCCCTTATCCTTATCCTCGCCTCCTGCGACCTCCTTTCGGTGGACCTATTCCCCGGATACCTTTCCTACGAAATAGCCACCGTGGACCTAAAGGGCAAATTGAGTGGAAAAGGAATAGCCGCCCCCGAGGATATTCAAAGGATAGCCATTCTCTATACCCCCCTTACGGGGAAGAGGTACGTCCTGGCGTACCTTAATACGGTAAATGGTCCTGTGCTTGCCGTTTTGGACGGCGAAAACCTGGACCTTAAAACGGTAATTCAGGCTCCTTTTATAGGACCCATGCTAACCGTCGATATGGAAGGGTACCTGGTTAGCGCTGGCAGTAATGGGGCGAATGTGGGCCGTTTGGATCCGAGAAATTTTACGTATACCCCAGTAGGAACCACCATAGATTCAGGAAATATAGAAGCGTTTACCGACAGCGGAACTACCTTCGTGGTCCAGTATAATTCCACCAGCCCGGGCCTTTTTGAATATAGATCCTACCCTAGTACTTGGGTTGCATCGACTCCAGTTTCTAAAAACCTAAGTCCCTCCTATATCTGGGATCTGTACCTTAGTTCCTTCTACTGCGAGGGTGGGCCCGTGCGCTTTCTTATGACGAGCCTTAACGGATCTTCCTTCGCGGTCAGTTTCCCCTCTGTTGGATATTTTACAAGCGCTTTTAGTAGTTCCTCAATTTTTGATGCTACCAACGCCCTGGTGGTTCGCCTTCCGCTAGCGAACTACAACGGCGGCTGGATGACCCGGGGCGGGGCTATTCTTCTGCGGGACGAGAAGAGCACCCGGTTAACCCGGTACAACCCCGATACGGGGGCCGAGGTTGATTCTTTTACCGTCAACGACAGGGGAGATACCCGGTTTGGGTTTTCCTCCGATGGTCAGCGTTGGGCCCTGTACGAGAGAGAAACGGGAAAACTGCATTTATTAAGGACCTGGTGGTGATGGGTAGTACACGTTTTGCCGCCCTCGGGGCGGCTTTGGCCTGGGTTATCGCCGCCTCTGCGGGGGCCCAAACCGCCCTTTCTCCGCAGGCGCGGGGAGGGTACCGGGTGATGACCGCCCTGACGGTCCAGGTAGAAGGGGCCGTGGCCGCCGGCGGCGGGGTAAGCGACGGGACTTTGTGGGCCGCCTCCCTGGATACGGCGATCCGCCGTTCCGGTTACGCCCGGGAGGTCCAGAGGGCCCCGGCCCAGGATAGCCTAAAGCATGCGGCCTTGGAGGGTTTTCAACTGATTGTTGAAGGGAGGGTCCGAATCGACGGTCCCGCCGACCGGGTAACCGTGGACTACACGGTGGTCGACGTGCTTTCGGGCCAAAGGGTTCTTTCGGATACCATAGCCGCCCCCTTGCCCTACGAATACGACCTGGGGGAGACCTTTTGGATCCCCCTGATCTACCAGTTGGAAAAGATAGTCCCCACGGAACGGCATACCTACGTTCGCATCAGGGGCGAGGGGGGCACCAGGGTCAGCGGTTTTGGACCCAAGCCCCTGGTTATCCCCAATTCGGGGGAACTGCGGGTGGAGGTGTTCGTCCCCGGCACCTACCCTTGGAAAGCCGAAAAGTGGGGGTCCTTTAGCCAAAGCGGGGTGTTCGCCCCCCTGGAAAACGACGCCATCCTTCGCATCCCCCCGGCCCCCCTTCGGCCTTGGGCCGTGGAAACGGGGCTTTATATGATGCAGTTCCCCGATCTGTGGTTACAGAGGTCCTTTCTGCAGGACCATGTGTTTATCCGCCTGGGCTTACAGCAGTACCTCTTTGGTTTTTTTCTTCCCGATCCTTGGGCAAACGGAACAACCAAGTACCAGGGGATAATTTCTTTGCCCATGGTAGAGCCGGGCCTTGCCCTGGGTTACCAATTCGGGGCCCCGGAGGCTTTTCTCAACTCCTACGTGTACGGCGCCGCCTTGCTCCGCTACGATTTGGACCTCCGCTTACCCGATCCCGTAGCGCCCCTGGAAACCCAGGGGATGTTCGGCCTTAGTTGGCGGGCTTCTCCCCGTATCTCCCTGTTCGCGGAAATCGGCGCCGCCTACTATCCCCTCTGCAAGGGGTATCTCGTGCTGGCTTCCAAGGGCGGCACCGACAGCGGTCCCTTCGCGTTTTTATACGGCGACCAGTGGTTCCTTGAATTTCCCCGCTGGCGGCTGGGTGTGAGGTTCTACCTATGAAAGTTCCACCAAGGGGTACAACGAAGGGGGCCTTGGCTCTGGGCTCCCTAAAATGGTTTTTCCTCGGTCTAACGATTCCCTTGATCCTAAGTTTGAGTTCCTGTTGGCATCCCCCCTTTAACGCCGACCTGAGCGCTTCGGAATTTACGGTTTCTAAGCTCGGCTCCCCCGTTTGGGCCGTCACCGTCAAGCTATACTCCGAAGCTTCCGGGGGCTATTACCTTCCCTACCGGGATCCCTTACAGTATTTTTCCGGCGCCTGGGTTTGGAAGTCCCCAACCCAAATCCGTTTTGGGTGTCTCCAAATTACCGGGCCCAACATGTACACCTTTAACAGTCCATCCCTTGGTTTCCCCAACGAGATGGGCAACGCGGTCCAAATAAGAACTCCCATGGGGTATAATAGCGGTAATTATGTATTCTTTGGTTCCTCCGGGGGGACAGGGATTGGTCAATATGCATTACCCTCCTCGGTTATTACCACGTATTGGTCTCCCTCCACACTTCCAGCGGTTGGGATGGGCATGGTTCCCTATACCGGAACATACGATTTGTTCTATATGGCATATTTTGACTATGGTCAGTTGAATTACGTTTCATCGCCAATCGATAGCACCAGTCCGTTTCCTCCCTCCACTACGCCGGTTCCTTTTTTACATTCCGTCCCCGTTCCCGCGGCGCCGGGATTTTTCGCCCAATCCCCCGCCAACGGGGGTTTTTACCTTTCCGCCAAAGAAGCTAACGGCGCCTTCGCCACCTACTTCTGGAGTTATACCGGCGCTGAACCGATTCGACTTCCGGTGAACGTGCAAATTACGGAGATGCTTTCCGACGGAAGACTTTTGGCCGACTCGTCATCTTCGGTTACGGTATACAGTCCCATGGGGGAATACCTCTTTACCATCAATACCGGGGCCCTGCATTTTGTCCACGAACGGTACGACTTGGTTAACGCTTGTTGGATCAGCGTATTCACCCGGACGGTGGAGATCCCCCAACAGAATACGGATAATAACCAGTACCGTATTGAGATTTACGAAATTAAGACCCGGGATTTGCAGAACCTGGCGCGCTAGGAGTCTGCTGGATTGCATAAACCAGATTCCTAGGATTCGGTCGGACAACTCGGACGGCTCCAAGGGACTGGGGGAACCGGTCCAATAACGTTGGACCGGTCAAAGGGCTTCTACCGCAAACCCCGGCGCAGGGTTTCGATAAAGGCGATCATGTCCTTATCGTCCCTGTACCGATTTGTTAGGTCCTGGAAGTATTGGGTCCGGGATGTCTGGTCCTTAAGGCGCAGGGCGTTATCGGCGATGGTCATGGCGTTATAGATACTCTCTTTTTGGCCCGCCGCTACGAAATCCCTCTCGTATCGGGCTATACGTTCCCGTAAATCCGGAAAGGCTTGCCGGGTTTCCGGGGCGGTTAGGAAGGAGTCCAACTGGGACCGGGCTTCCACCAGGGCTGACGCCCCGGACTTGGCGAGGGCGCTGTTTTCCGCCTGTTGGTACTGGGCGTAGCTAACCAAAAGGGTGTCGTACTTTTTAGCCGCCCCGGAGAGTCGGGCGTTTTCTTCCCGTAGCTTGGCCAAGTCCTGGGTTAGGGTCGCGACCCGCTCATCGGTCCCGTTTGCGGGCTTTTCGGTGTTCCCCGCGTCCGTATTTTTTGCCGCCGCCATGGTGTTTTGCCGGGCCTCTTCCAGAAGTTTTTCCAATTGGGCGTTCTTTTGTTCCAGATCGGTGATCCGGCTGGTGGCCAGGGTTTTTTGGTTGGAGGCGTTTTGGAGGTCCGCGCTCAGTTGTTCAATTTTGGCGTTCAAATCCTGGATCTTAGCGTCCCGTTCCTGGATTTGATTTTGACTATCCTGTGAAAGGAGCGTGAGGGCCTGGTTGATCCCCGTGGCGGCATCGTTGGTCTGATCCGCGTCGGGGTAGGACGAAAGGATTTGGGTGTACAGGGCCGTCGCTTCCTTCCAGCGTTTGTTATCCATTTCCCGCTTTGCCCGGGTCATCAGACCCTGGGCCGCACGGGTGTCGGAGGACCGTTTTTCCCCATTCCCCCGCTGGTACCCCAGGTTGGCGATTCCATCCACAAGGGCCTTGGCATCGTTATCCGAAAGGCCCAAAAGAAGGGCCGCTTCCGTATACGCCGCCGCAGAGGCGCCGTAGTCCTTGGCCGTAAAGGCGGCCTTACCCCGGTCCAGGGCCCGGAGCGCCTGGGCCTGTTTTTGGGCGGTTTGCTGGTCTCGCTGGTCTATAAAGTAGTTGTGGGCCGAAAGGATCTCGGGGATCTTTGCCAAGGCCTGGTTGTACAGGTCCGCGGCCCTTTCGTTCTGGCCCGCCTTAAGGGCTGTCTGGGCTTGGGCCGTTAGGTCCCGCACGGCGGCCACCAGCTCCGCTTGGGAAAGGAGCAGGGTGTTGTCGGTTTTCGCCTGCTCCAGCTGGGTTCGGGCCAGCTGGGAGAACACGTCCGCGGCGAAAAGGTCGGCGGGTCGCCGATTTTGAAGCCCCGTAAGGGAAGCCAGGCTCGGGTCCAAAAGGTAGGATCGAAGGGCCGCGGCGTTCGTCACCGCATCGTTGTACCGGTTTTCCTGGAGGGCCGAGCGGACCGCCAAATAGAGTCCCACAATCCGGTCCTCCGCGGCGGCGGTATTTTTCCGTTGCTCCTCCATTTTAGCCAGTTCCGCCTTTGCCTGGGCTAACCCCGCGCTGGCTTGCTGGGCCTGGGCGGCCAATTCCTGGGTTTTCGCCTCCATGGAAGAGCGGAGCTGTTCTTCCCTCCTTTGGGATTCCTCCTGGATCTTCTTCCGTTCATCGTTCAAGGAAGCGATGCTGTTCTGGTATTCCTTCCGTAATTTATCGTAGTTCGCCTCCGAGGCGGCCCGTTCTGCGGCTAAAGCGGTCTTGTAACTGTCAATTTCCTTTTGGATGGCCGCCATCTTTTCCTGTTCGAATTTTTTCAACCGTTCCTGGATAACCAGATCGGAAAGCCCCAGGGCAATTAATCGGGCCTTTTCCTGCTCCAATTCCTTCTGTAGTTGGGCTTTTAGCTCGGATTCCTTGGTAGCCAGTCGCTGTTCAAAACTGGCCTGCAGTTTTGTCTGCTCCTGCTCCATGGCCGCCAAACGACTTTGAAAGTCGGAAATTTGTTTGTCCTTTTCTGATATCCGGGATTCGGCGTCCTTTTTTAGCTCCTGAATCAGCTTCCCCTCCGCCGAATTCAACGTGCCCGCGGAGCTTGAATACTGGGCTTCCTTTTGGGAGAAGAGGACCGAAAGGCCCCACAGGGCACCGGCGGTACAACCGATGGCGATAAGGTTCACTAAAAGGGGAAACAGGAAGCCCTTTTTTAGGGGTGTGATAGCTAGCCGTTCGGGGGTTATAGATATACGGTTCTTCCGGGAAATTTCGTCGATCTGGGCGGTGATTTCCCGCCTATCCTCCGCGTCTATTCCCGAATATTGATCTTCCCCTTCGCTTACCGGGGGAACCTCCTGCACTTCTATGGCCCTTTGCAACAACCCTTTTTTAGACACAATCCTCACCCCTACCTGGAAATACCCATGGAGGCCCTTGAAACCCCTTTGAGTTCCTAAGGCCTATCCATTACCTCTACTATAAGCTCGGACAGCGGCGGTCGCAATACGGAACGGAAAAAAATCAGCGGGAATGGGAGCCCCTTGATGGTATTTTGAGTCCCCTCTAAAAACCAGTTGTTTTTAGAATCGAGGCTGTCCCGTAACTTCCTAAGTTACGGGACAGCCTCGATTGTCTCTATTTTGCTTTACTATATATTACAGAAATAGTAATATATATTTGGAGGATTTTTATGGGAAAAACCCTGCTTCAAAAGGTTTGGGATCTGCACAAGGTAGCGACCCTGCCTTCGGGGGAGGACCAACTGTTTATTGGTCTTCATCTGATCCACGAGGTAACGTCGCCCCAGGCTTTTTCTATGGTTCGGGAACGGGGACTGTCGGTGTTCCGCCCCGATAGAACCTTCGCGACGGTGGACCACATTGTACCCACGGATAGCCACCGGCGGCCCCTCCAGGACCCCCTGGCGGAGGAGATGCTCCAGGCCCTGGAAAAAAACACCCGGGATTTTGGAATAACCTTTCTCGATTGGGAAAGCGGAAAACAGGGGATAGTTCACGTGGTGGGCCCCGAGCTCGGCCTGACCCAACCGGGGATGACCATCGTCTGCGGGGATTCCCACACGTCTACCCACGGGGCCCTGGGTGCCGTGGCCTTCGGTATCGGAACCAGCCAAATTCGGGATGTCCTGGCCACCCAGACCTTGGCCTTGACCAAACCAAAGGTTCGCCAAATTCTCTTTACCGGCCAGCCTAGCCGGGGTATCTACGCGAAGGATTATATCCTGGCCCTGATCGCCCAGCTGGGGGTCAACGGGGGCATCGGCTACGCCTACGAATACTCGGGTTCGGCCATAGAAAGCCTGGATATGGAGGGACGGTTGACCCTCTGCAACATGACCATCGAGGGGGGAGCCCGGTGCGGGTACGTCAATCCGGATGGGGTAACCGTGGAATACCTCCGGGGTCGGCCTTACGCTCCCCGGGGAGGGGCCTTTGAAAAGGCCAGGGAATTTTGGCTATCCATGGCATCGGACGCCGACGCGGTCTACGACGACCAGAAGGAAATAGACGTGTCCCACCTGGAACCCATGGTTACCTGGGGTATCAACCCCGGGCAGGGTATGGGCGTAGGGCAGACCCTGCCACAACCGGAGGACCTGGGTTCCGGCGGCCAGACGGCTCGACAGGCCTACGAACACATGGGCCTTCGGGGGGGAGAAAAAATACTGGGAACCAAGATCGACGTGGCCTTTATCGGTAGCTGTACCAACGGCCGCCTCAGCGACCTGCGGGAGGCGGCGGAGGTGGTCCGGGGCCGCAGGGTGGCGTCCCACGTCCGAGCCCTGGTGGTTCCGGGCTCCCAGCAGGTAAAGGCCGCCGCCGAGGCGGAGGGCCTAGACCGCGTTTTTACAGAAGCGGGTTTTCAGTGGCGGGACGCCGGGTGTTCCCTCTGTCTAGCCATGAACCCCGACCGTTTGCGGGGCAGGGAACTGTCCGCTTCTTCGTCCAATCGAAACTTTATCGGCCGTCAGGGCTCCGCCCTTGGACGGACCATGCTGATGAGTCCCGCCATGGTCGCCGCGGCGGCTGTTTCGGGACAGATTGCGGATGTTCGGGAGTTTTTACGATGAAAATTGATACCATTGAGGGCCGGGGAATTCCTCTTCGGGGAGACGAGATCGATACTGACCGGATCATCCCGGCCCGGTTTCTCCTGTGCGTTACCTTTGACGATTTGGGAAAGGATGTCTTTAGGGATGAGCGATTTACCCCCCAGGGGGAGATGAAATCCCATCCCTTTAACGAAGGCCGGTACCAGGGGGCCTCCATTTTGGTGGTTAACCGAAACTTTGGATGCGGTTCCTCCAGGGAACACGCTCCCCAGGCCCTGTACCGTTGGGGAATCCGGGCCCTGGTGGGCGTTTCCTTCGCCGATATTTTCGCGGGAAACTGCGCCGCCATAGGGTTACCGGCGGTTACGGCGGAAGCCCCGGCGGTGGAAGCCCTGCAGGGGCTTTTGGAGCAGGACCCATCCATACCGTTGACCCTGGATCTCCAGACTACAAACCTCCGGTTTACCCTGAAGGGAGGAGAAGTCCAGCGCATCCCCGTGACCCTTTCGGCGGCCCAAAAGCAACGGTTTACCAGCGGGACCTGGGATTCCATGGTCACCCTGCTAGACAATCTTTCCGCCATAGAAGCCAGGGCGAAGAAAATTCCCTATATACAAGGATTTATTCCATGACAAGTCAGACCATGACCGGCGCCCAGGCCATAATAGCTTCTTTGGAACAGAATGGATTAACCCATATCTTCGCGTACCCCGGGGGGGCTAACATTCCCATGTTCGACGCCCTCATCGATTCGCCCATCCAGCTCGTCCTTACTCGGCACGAGCAGGGGGCCCTGCACATGGCCGACGGCTTTGCCCGTTCCAGCGGCCGGGTAGGGGTTGCCCTGGTAACCTCGGGCCCCGGGGCGACGAACGCCATTACGGGCCTGCTGACCGCCCAGATGGATTCGGTTCCCCTGGTGGTGATCTGCGGTCAGACCATCACTAAGAATTTGGGCCTCGACGCGTTTCAAGAGGCCGACGTTTCGGGGATCAGCTACCCGGTGGTCAAACATTCGTACCTGGTAAAACGGGTGCAGGATATTCCCCGGTTGATGAAGGAGGCCTTTTATTTGGCCACCTCCGGTCGCCCCGGTCCCGTATTGATCGACGTCCCCAAGGATGTGTCCTCCGCGTCCTTTTCCCCCGATTTCGCCGTGGAGATGGACCTTCCGGGGTACTCGGTCCCCCGGGGCTACGATGAAGCGGAGGTGGAATGCGCCGCTTCTATCCTCCACAATGCCCGGCGGCCCCTCATTTTGGTGGGCCACGGGGCTATTATCTCGGGGGCCCAGGCGGAATTACGGCACCTGGCGGAAAAAATGCGGATCCCCGTGGTTTCTACCCTGTTGGGTAAGGGGTGTTTCCCCGAATCCCACGACCTTTCCCTGGGCATGCTGGGGATGCACGGCACGGCCTACGGGAACTACGCGGTGATGGAGTGCGACGCCATCCTTTCGGTGGGTTCCCGGTTTGACGACCGGATTACGGGGGACCCTAAGACCTTTTGCAAGAACGCCCAACGTATCCATATCGACATAGACGCTTCGGAACGGGACCGTCAAATTCCGGTGGATTGTTTTATCCACTCCGACGCCCGAACCGCCCTTTCCGCCCTTATGGCCCTGGCCCAACCGGGGGATACGGCCCCGTGGATAGCCCACGTGGAAGAACTAAAACAACGGTACCCCCTGAGCTACGATGGGGGTACCCTTTCGGCTCAACGGGTCATCGACGAGTTGTATCGCCAAACCAAGGGGCAGGCCATCGTGGCCACCGACGTGGGACAGCACCAGATGTGGGCCGCCCAATTTTACAAAATCGACCGGGGAACCAATTGGCTCAGTTCGGGGGGCGCGGGGACCATGGGGTACGGATTTCCCGCGGCCATTGGGGCCCAGTTAGCCCGGCCGGGGGAACTGGTGGTGGCCATTGTGGGGGACGGGGGCTTCCAGATGACCGAGTACGAGCTGGCTACCGCGGCCCTGCAGAGGACCCCCGTAAAGGTTCTTATTCTGGATAATAAGTACCTGGGGATGGTCCGTCAGTGGCAGGATATTTTCTTTAATAAGCGCCTGTCCGGGGTGGCCATGGAAAATAACCCGGATTTTGTAAAGCTGGCCGAAAGCTACGGCCTTCGGGGCTTCCACGTGGGAAACCTGGAGGAACTTCCTCGGGTCCTGGCCCAGGCCCTGGAGTATCCGGGACCTGCGGTCATCCACGCGGAGGTGGAACGGGAGGATAACGTGTTCCCCATGATCCCGGCGGGTTCGGACTACAGCGCCATGCTGTTAGAGCGTCCCCAGGGAACCGTAGAAAAACCAAAGGGGAGTACCTAAATGGAACGGAACCAAGAACAGCACACCATTAGCCTCCTGGTCGCCAATAGACCGGGGGTGTTGATCCGTATCGCCCTGGTATTTTCCCGCCGGGGCTATAACCTGGATAGCGTGGTGGTTTCGCCCACCCATAGGCCCGAATATTCACGGATGAACCTGGTGGCTTCGGGGGATAGGGAAACCCTGGGACAGATAATTAAACAGTTGGATAAGCTGGTGGACGTGATCCACGTGGCGGACCATACGGGGGAAGAACTAATCGAAGGGGAGATCGCGTTTATCAAGGTTCGCTGTCCCGTGGAAAGACGTACCGAGCTCCTGCAGTTGGCCCACCACTTTAAAGCCCGGAGTGTGGACCTTACGGAGACGACCCTTACTTTTGAGGCCACGGGAAAAACCGCCAAGCTAAACGCCTTCCAGATGATGCTGGAAAAATACGGCATCATCGAAAGCGTCAGGAGCGGAAAGCTGATCATGGCCCGGGGCCAGGGGGCCACCTAAAAGGAACCTGGTTAACGCAGTCCCACAGGCTCTTAGGGGCGGAGGGAAGTCCAGGTTTCCAGGGCCCTTTTTACCGACATAAGGAAGGCGTCCGCCTCCGCTCCGTCTAAAATTCGGTGGTCAAAAACCAGGGAAAGGTACGCCATGGGTCGGATGGCGATTACATCCTGCCCTTGCACCTGGAGTACCACGGGCCGTTTCTGGAGGGCCCCGATGCCGAGGATACCCCCCTGGCCCTTTACCAGGATAGGGGTGGCGAAGAGGGAACCGCTGGTCCCGTGGTTGGTGATGGTAAAGGTTCCTCCCCGCAGTTCCTCCACCCCAACCTTCCGCTCCCGGGCCCGTTGGGCCAGGTCTTGAATGGCCGCGGCGGTCTCAAAGAAGGATAGGCGGTCCGCGTTCCGGATTACGGGAACCAGGAGCCCCTCGGGCCCCAGGGACACGGCGATCCCCAGATGGATAGCCCCGTGGTACACCATCCCCTGGTCGGTCCAACTGGCGTTCATAATGGGATGGTCCCGGAGGGCCCGGGCAACGACGGAGGCAAAGTAGGCTGTCAGGGTAAGATGGACCCCCCTCTGCTCAAATTCCCCCCGGTGGACTTCCCGGTCCGCCAAGACCGCCCCCAGATCCGCTTCCATCACCGTCAGCACCTGGGCTGTGGAGCCCAGGGATTCCATCATCCGTTCGGCTATACGGCGCCGGGTGGTCGAATGGGGCCGCGTTTCATCCCCCCCGAGGGTTGTTTCGTCCCCTAAATCCCGGTCTCGTTCCTCCGCCGCGTCGAGTACATCCTGTTTGGTGATCCGGCCGTTCAAGGCGGAACCCCGGAGTAGATTCAGGTCCACCCCCCGTTGGGCCGCCACCTTCCTTGCCAGGGGCGACGCCAGCGGCCGGGGCCGGACTTTTTCCGGGTTCCCCGGTCCCGGTGGGGTCCCCTTCGTCGGAGTAAGCGCCGGAGTAACCGACGGAGTATCCGCCGGAGTTGTCGGCGGAAGCTCCGGCGGAGTTGTCGGCGGAAGCTCCGGCGGAGTTGTCGGCGGAAGCTCCGGCGGAGTTGTCGGCGGAAGCTCCGGCGGAGGGTCCCCAGCGGACGTTGTGGGGGTGAGCGTGGAGCCCTCTTCCAGGATCGCCAAGGGGTCTCCCACGACGACGGTGGCCCCTTCCGGAACCAGGCGTTGTACCAACACCCCAGCGACGGGGGAGGGGAGTTCCGTAACCACCTTGTCGGACTCCAACTCCACAAGGTTTTGATTCTCCCGTACCGCCTGCCCCTCTTTCACCAGCCAGCGGCCTAAGGTAAGCTCATCGACCCCTTCGCCTAAACGGGGGGCCCGTAGGGTCCGATTCATTCATCGCCTCCATCAGTATAATTCGCCATAGCGGGACGGGTTGAATTCCCGGAGGATCCCGTAGGCCGCGTCAAAAATCGTTTCTCGGTTAGGTTTGGACCAATAGTCCCCGTCGGAGCCGTAGGCCGGTCGGTGGGCCGTGGCGCTGAGGGTCCGGGGAGGCGCATCCAGGTAGTCGAAAGCCCCCTGACGTTCCAACACTTCCCGTAAAATGTAGGCCCCCGTTCCCCCGGGGACGTCTTCGTCCACCACCAGCAGTTTCCCGGTTTTCCGAACCGATTCTCCGACCATTCCTGGAATATCAAAGGGTAGCAGGGATTGGACATCGATAACCTCCGTCCGGATCCCCAGCTCCTCCAGATCCTGGGCCGCCTCCAAAACGATACGGGTCGTCGCCCCGTAGGTAACCACGGTCAGGTCTTCCCCGGTTTTAAGAAGCTCCGGAACCCCCAGGGGGACGGTCATATCTCCCAGATTATCGGGCAGAACTTCCTTTTTACGGTACCCGTTCAACACCTCCACCACGATGGCCGGTTCGTCGGACCGCAGGAGGGTGTTGTAAAACCCCGCGGCCCGGGTAAAATCCCGGGGTACCAGGACGTGCAGGCCCCGGACCAGGTGGATTATTCCCCCCATGGGAGACCCGGCGTGCCAGACCCCCTCCAACCGGTGCCCCCGGGTTCGGATGATGACCGGGGCCTTTTGTCCCCCCACGGTCCTCCAATGGAGGGTGGCCAGATCGTCGGAAAGGATCTGCAGGCCGTAGAGCAGGTAGTCCAGGTATTGAATCTCCGCGATGGGCCGCAGGCCCCGCAGGGCCAATCCTATGGCCTGCCCTACGATGGTGGCCTCCCGGATCCCCGTATCGGCGATTCGATAGGGGCCGTATTTTTCTTGGAGCCCCCGGAACCCCTGGTTTACGTCCCCCAGGGCTCCCAAATCCTCCCCAAAGGCGATTAACCGGTCGTCTCGGGCAAAGGCTTCGTCGAAAAAGGCGTTCATCAGCTCAAACCCCATAACCGTGGGGGCCTGGTCCCCGTACCGGGGCTTGACCTCCCGAACGCGGAGGGCCGATTCGGCGGATTGGGAGTAGAGGTGGGACCCGTAGCGCCCCTGGGCCTGGGCGTCCAGTTCCCGGTAGAACTGTAACAGTTCCTTCCGCTGGGCTGGGGGACCGTCCCGCGTAAGGACCAGGGCCCGGTGAAGCGCCGAGGCGGTGTCCCGGCGGTAGGGGACCTCCTGTCCCTGGGGCTTTTCCAAGGCCTCGGCGATGCGAAGGAGCTCCGAATTGGAGGCCCAGGGCTTTAATAGAGTCACCGCCCGTTCCCGTTCCTTCAGAATCGGCTCGCTGTAGGCGGCAAAGGCCCGGTTTTTAGCCTCCTCCACCTCCTGCTGGGCTTCCCGTTCCAGGCGGTCCAGCTCCTCCTCCGGGGCGACCTTCCGCTCCACCAGATAGAGCCTGTATTGCCGTAGGCAATCGTAGCGTTTTTCCCATTCCAGACGGTCTGCGTTCTTGTACCGTTCCTGGGAGCCCGAGGTGGAATGACCCAAGGGTTGGGTACAGTCGGTTACGTGAAGAAGGGCGGGGATGTGGTAGCGCCGGGCGTTCTCCCCCGCGGTTCCCAGGGCCCGTAGCAGTTCCGGGTAATCCCAACAGGGGACCGTGTAGAGGTCAAACCCCTGGTCGCACTGGTCCGCCGGGCAGGCCACCCTTCTAAAGCCCTCCAAAATGGAGGATAGGTTTTCCTTCACCATTTGGAACTGGTTGGGGACCGAGATACCGTACCCGTCATCGTATACCGTGATGACCGCGGGGGCGTGGAGGACCCCGATGGCGTTCACGGATTCCCAAAAAAGGCCCTCGGCGGTGGAGGCGTTTCCTACGGTCACCCAGGCAACCTCGTTGCCCCCCCGGGAAAAACGGGGATCCACGGGCCTGTGTTCTTCTTCAAACCTTCGATACAGCACCGAAGCGTAAGCCAGGCCTACGGAACGGGGAAACTGGGACGCGGTGGGAGAAACGTCGGAGGAACTGTTGAACCGGACCGTTTGATCCAGCCACGCGCCCTCGGAATCCAACAGGGGGCTTCCAAAATGGCCGTTCATACCCCGCCCCCCGGTCATGGGTTCCCGCTCCAGGTCCGCGTCGGCGTAGAGCTGGGCAAAGTACTGTTCTACGGTGATAAGGCCCTGGGCGAACATCCAGGTTTGGTCCCGGTAATACCCGGACCGCCAATCCCCCTTTTGACAAAAACGGGCCAAGGCTAATTGGGCTAATTCCTTTCCATCGCCGAAAATGCCAAACTTCGCCTTGCCGCTTAACACTTCCCGTCGGCCTACGATGGACGCGAACCGTGAAACCCAGCCGAGCCGGTAATCCGCCAAAAGCTCCGACGCCGGAAGGGGAAGCCCTTTGTCGTCCTTAGTCTCCATCATCGATCCTCCACGAACAGTATGGTTCAAATATACCCATAGACAAGGAAAATTAATACTTTTTCTTAATTCCGCGTTGACTTCTCCCCCGCTGGATAGTAAGATAATAGGGTTAAGACAATTCTAAATACAGCAGTTTTTAGAATTGATCCGCTGGAATTGCAATTCCTGTAAGGAATTATGGTTCTGTATTTCTATGCAAAGCAACGAAAGAGGAGGTTTTGTATGAAGAAATTGATTCTGGCCCTCTGTGTGGTTAGTCTGGGGTTAGCTCCCCTATTCGCGGTGGATATTAAACTGGCCCACGTGGTAAACGAGCAGGATTCTTTCCACCTAGCGGCCCTTAAGTTTAAGGAACTAACGGAAAAGTACACCAACGGGGAAGTAAAAATAACCGTTTACCCCAACGCGGTGCTCGGGGACGAGAGGACCCTTTTGGAACGGATGAAAATGGGAATCGTGGACGCGGGGATTATTACCAGCGGGCCCTTTGTTAACTTTGTCCCCCAATTTGGGGCCATCGATCTACCCTTCCTGTTCCGGAGCCCCGAACACGCCTACAAGGTCCTGGACGGTCCCATAGGCCAAAAACTCTTCGCCGATTTGGAAGGCCAGGGCTGGAAGGGTCTTGCCTGGGCTGAACGGGGATTTAGAAACCTGACCAACAGCAAACGGCCGGTCAACAGCCCCGACGATATGAAGGGCCTTAAGATTCGGCTGATGCAAAATCCCATCTATGTGGATTCCTTTAAGGCCCTAGGGGCAAACGCGGTACCCATGGCCTGGACCGAGGCGTTGACGGCCCTGCAACAGCACACCATCGACGGACAGGAAAACCCGTTGAACGTTATCGTATCCTTTAAACTCTACGAAAGTCAAAAGTACATGACCATAACAAGGCACGCCTACGCGCCCGCGCCCATCATTATGAGCCTTATGACCTGGAAAAAACTCAATCCTAACCAGCAAAAGGCGGTACTCCAGGCGGCCCAGGAAGCGGCCCAGTACGAACGGAATTTTGACAACGAAAACGAGGCAAAATGGCTGAAGGAGTTGTCGGATAAGGGAATGGTAATTTCTACCCCCGATTTAGCCCCCTTCTTGGCGGCGGTAAAACCCTTGTACGATCAGTATGTCCCAAAATACGGAAAAGATTTTATCGACTCGATTTTAAACACTAAATAGGGGTAGGGTCCATGCCTGAAACAAAAACCATGGGGAAGGAGCGAGCGTTCCTTCTTCACCGGTTGAGCGATCGTATAAATAAAATAACCGAAGGGGCCCTCTTTGGGGTTATCCTGTTGATGGTGTCCCTAACGGCCCTGCAGGTGATTTTCCGTTTTTTCTTTCAGGCCCTCACCTGGTCCGAGGAGCTATCTAATTTCCTTTTGGTGTTCGCCAGTCTCTTGGGGGCCGCCGTGGCTTTTAAAAGGGGAAGCCACATCGCCGTGACCCTTATCGTCGATAGGGTACCGGTGTTGGGAAAAAAAATCTTGGGTACGGTAACCCAACTGTTGGGGATTCTGTTTTTCGGGATTGTGGCCCTATTCGGGGCCCAGTTGATGCAAACCGAGGGGGGCCAACTAACACCGGCCCTACAGATTTCCATGGCCTGGATTTACAGTATGTATCCCCTCTGCGGTCTTATCATTCTGATCCACCTGGTGGATAATCTCGTTAAACTGTGGGAACGGGGGGAAGTCTGATGGGCTACCTCATATTCGGAGCTTTTTTTGTACTCCTGCTGATAGGAGTTCCGATCGGCCTCGCTATCGGCTTGTCGGCCCTCGTCGTATTCCTGGTTAGCGGAATTCCCCTCCAGATGGTTCCCCAGACCCTTTTAGAGGGAAACAATTCCTTTGCCCTGGTGGCGGTTCCTTTCTTTGTTTTGGCGGGGGATATTTTAGCTCGGGGAGGAATTTCCGAACGTATCGTCGCCTTTGCCGAAGGATTATTGGGACGACTAAAAGGTGGCCTTTCCATCGTCTCGGTACTTGCGTCCATGTTTATCGCGGCGATTTCCGGGTCCGGGGCGGCAACTACCGCCGCCGTGGGGGCCTCGTTGCTCCCCGACTTGGAAGAAAAAAAATACGATACGGATTTCTCCGCGGCCCTCATCGCTTCGGCGGGGACCATTGGGGTGGTCATACCCCCCAGCGTGCCCATGGTCCTGTACGCGGTTATCGCGGGAGAATCGGTGTCCCGACTTTTTATGGGCGGCTTTATCCCCGGAACCCTGATGGGACTGGCTCTGATCCTGTGGGCCCTCCATATAGCCAGAAAACGACATTATCCCGGGGGCCAGGCCCTATCACCCCGGGAAATCGGCAAACGGTTTGTCGATTCCCTGTGGGGGCTCATGGCCCCGGTCATCATCCTCGGGGGAATTTTTTCTGGGATCTTTACCCCCTCGGAAGCCGCGGGCGTGGCGGTGATTTACACGGTTTTTGTGGCCGTTTTTATCTACAAGGCCCTGGACTTTAAGAAATTTTATGCCCTGGTGGTAGGCTCAGGGGTAACCTCCGCTCTTATTATGTTTATCATAGCCACCGCCAAGCTCTTCGGCTGGGGCCTGGCGTTCTACCAGATCCCCGAAGCGGTGGCCGGGGTAATCATCGGTTTGGCGGGGAACACCCCCTTCCTCGTCTACCTGATGATCGACCTGATAATCCTTTTAGCGGGTATGTTTATGGAGACCGCGTCGGCCCTGATCATCCTTACCCCGATTTTTATTCCCGCCATTGTAGGAATCGGCGGTAATTTGGTCCATTTTGGCGTCGTCCTGACCGTAGGTCTCGCCATCGGAATGGCCACGCCCCCTGTGTCCATCGATATTTACGTCGCCAGCGCAATTACGGGACTCCCTATTGGTAGAATTACCAAACCGATTATCCCTATGGTATTGATCCTGATGGCCGTCTTCTTTTTAATCACCTATCTTCCCCAGCTGGTGCTCTTTTTGCCCCAGCTCTTTATGCCGTAAAAAAGTCGATACCCCAGCTCGCTTGGGTTCCGGCCCCCAGGCGGGCCAACAACCTGACGGGCCAAACGGGTCGGCCCCCAGGCGGGCCGCCGCCCAAACGGGCCAACACCCAGGCGGGCCAGGCGGGCCGGCGGGCCATCCCATCGGCGGGACCCCCTTTGACAAGGGGCCCCCGTTTGTGTCATATTTCCGTATGGAAGAGCGCGTCATTTTTCGAAACCTCTCGCCCATTGACCATCGGTATTCAATCTCCGAACACGATCTCTTTGAGGCTTTGGTCCCCTGGTTATCCGAAGAAGCGGTGATACACGCCTGCGCGAAGGCGGAAATCGCCCTTATCAAGGCCCACCTGACCCTTCGCGGAAGTCCGTCCCAGTCCCTTTTGGCCACCCTCGACACCGTAGGCTCTTCTATAGAAAGCGAGGCGGTGTACGCGGAAGAAGAAAAAACCCAGCATAACATCCGCGCCCTGGTAAACGTGATGAAGACCCTCGTCCCCCCCGAGGTGGCGCCCCTGGTGCATCTGGGGGCCACCAGCGTGGATATCCTGGATACGGCCCTGGCGTACCGAATGAGGGGCGTCACCCAGGGGGTTGTCCTTCCCCTGTTGATCGCCCTGGAGACCGCCCTGTGCGACCTGGCGGAACGGGAAGCCGAAACTCCCCAGGTCGGCCGGACCCACGGCCAGCACGCGGTGCCCATCACCCTAGGCTTCGCCATGGCGGAGTACGTTTCCCGGCTCGGAAAGTCGATCCTGGAGATCCAAGAACGGTCAACCAAACTGCGGGGAAAACTCGCCGGGGCGGTGGGGGCCTACAACGCCACCAGCGTGCTGGTCCGGGACCCCGAGGCCCTGGAACGGCTCTACCTGGCCGAGCTGGGCTTGGAAGCCTCGGAACATTCAACCCAGCTGGTGGAACCCGAATACTTGCTCCGCCTTTTATTGGAATTCAATACCGCTTTTGGGATTATCGCCAACCTGGCCGACGATTTACGGAACCTTCAGCGTACCGAAATCGCCGAGGTTCGGGAAAACTTTAGCTCCCAACAGGTGGGGTCCTCCACCATGCCGCAAAAACGGAACCCCTGGAACTCGGAACACGTAAAAAGCCTTTGGAAGGCCTTTAGCCCCCGGGTGATGACCTTTTATATGGACCAGATCAGCGAACACCAGCGGGACCTGACCAACTCGGCCAGCCAGCGTTTTATCGCCGACTACGTGGCGGGGTTCTGCCAAGCGGTCCATCGGATGACCGGTGTCATTCAGGGGCTGGGGGTTAACCGGGACCGGCTCCTGGCTAACCTGCGAAGCGGAGGCGCCCCCGCCTCCGAGGCGGGGGCAGAGGGCTCCGGCGTGGTTGGCGGGGTACTCGCCGAACCGGCGTATATCCTATT
>Ga0272446_1002210_pt1 | contig 27012 bp, 12 predicted proteins | sample YNPCB0061_FD_194587 | JGI IMG/M metagenome (GOLD analysis project Ga0272446, IMG submission 194587) | Hot spring microbial mat communities from Yellowstone National Park, WY, United States - YNP-CB-006-1 | ecosystem: Environmental > Aquatic > Thermal springs > Hot (42-90C) > Sediment | place...
CGGCGAGCTGATCGCGGGCCAGCTTGGCGAGCTCGAGGTGGAGCGCGATCAGGCGGCGCCCGTCGGTCTCGACCTCGAGGCGCTTGCGGTAGAGCTCGGCCAGCGCGGCGTGCTCGCCGAGCTCGGTGCGCACCTGGCGGAGGCGACGGAAGGCCTCGAGGCTGCGCGGCTCGACCTCGAGCGCCTGGCCGAGCGTGGGCAGCGCGCGGCGCGGATCGTTGAGCTTCTCGACGGAGAGCGCGCCCGCGAGGAGCAGCGTGCGCGCGCGCGCGGCCGGCTGGACGAAGGCGCTGCCGGCCTGCGCGGCGGCGCTCTCGGCGGTGTCCCAGTCGCTGCCGACGAGCGCGCTGTCGAGGAGCCCGAGGAGCGCCGGGAGGTGGCCGCCGCCCGAGCGCTCGTTGGCGCGGCGGAAGAGGGCGCGCGCGTCACCGGCGCGCTCGAGGAGCTGCAGCGCCTCGGCGGCGCGCGTGTCGAGGACCGCCGCCGAGCGGCCGTCCCCGTCGGCGAAGACGGTGTCGGCGAGGCGCGACGAGAGCTCGGCCTCCTTGACGTGATCGCCGCTCATGCGCGCGCGGCCGAGCGCGTGGCGCAGCGCCGGGCGGTAGCGCTCGTGCTTGAAGAGCGCGAGGCGGACGTCGTTGTCGATCGACGCCTCGAGCTCGGCGGCCGCCGTCTCGGGCGCTGCGTCGGTGGCGGTCATCGCGGCGATGCGGCGGCGCAGGCGCGCGCGATCGAGGTGCAGCGCGGACGCGAGCTGCGGATCGCCGACGACGAGGCCCATGCGCTCGTAGAGGGCGACGAGATCGGCGAGGCGGCCGCCCTCGAGGTAGGCGCGCTCGAGGACGCGCATGGCGCGGTGGTGCGCGTGGTCGGTCTCAAGGATCGACTCGTAGCCGAGGAGCGCGCTCTCGCGCTCGCCGCGCAGCTCGCCGTCGACGTAGGAGAGCCGCTCGTAGGCGAGCGCCTTCTTCGACGCGTCGGTCGACTCCTTGAGGTCGGCGAGCGCGAGGTCGGCGAGCGCCGCGTGGTTGCGCGCGGCGAGGAGCGCGCGCTCGAGGCCGGCGCGGGCGATGGGGTTGCCGGGGCGGAGCGCGAGCGCCTTGTGCCAGCGGTCGGCGGCGGCCTCGAGCTGGCCGGCGGCGACGAGGCGCTCGGCGGCGGCGACGCGCAGGGCGAAGCGCTGCTCGACGGAGCCCTCCTCGGCGAGGAGCGCGGCCTCGCGATCGAGCGCCTCCGCGCGGGCGGCGTCGTCGCCGAAGCGGCGGGCCAGGCGATCGGCGAGCTCGGTGTAGGCGGCGGTGGCGCGGTTGGCGGCGGCGGCTGCGCGCGCGGCCTCGTCGAGGAGCGTGCGGGCGCGCGCGGGATCGGCGGCGTCCTCGGCGATCGACAGCGCGAGGCGCGCGTCGGCGAGGGTGGCCTCGGCGCGCCCCTCGGCGGCGGCGCGGCGGAGGTCGAGCACCGCCGGGACCTCGTCGACGGCGCCGCGGCGGACGAGCAGCGTGACGAGCTCGAGCGCGGCGGGCGCGACCTGCGGATCGAGCGCCAGCACGCGGCGCTGCGCCTCGATGCCGGCGGTGAGGTCGTCCTCCGTCGCCGAGAGCGCGAAGAGGAGGCCCGCCGCGTGCCACAGCTGCAGCGCGCGCGCGCGGTCGGTCGACTCGGCGAGCTCGGCCTCGGCGGTGAGGCTGCGGGCGAGGCGCGCGGCGTCGCCGGCGCCCTCGAGGATGCGCTGCTCGAGCCAGCGGATCGGCGCGGGATCGGTCGCGCCGGCGGTGACGCCGTCGAGGAGCGGCGCGAGCGCGGCCAGCGCGTCGTCGATGTGGTTGGCGCGCGCGTAGAGGCGCGCGGCGCGCTCGCGCAGCGCCGCCTGCAGCGCGGCGTCGTCGCCGGCGGCCTCTGCGGCGCCGAGGAGCACCGTGGCGGCCTCGGCGGGACGACCGTCGGCGAGGCGCAGCTCGACGGCGAGCGCGACCGCCGGCGGGTAGCCGGGCTGCGCGGCCAGCGCCTCGTCGAGGCGCCCGAGGGCCTCGTCGCGACGGCCGAGCTCGTCGAGGAGCCGGGCCGCGCGCGTCCAGGCGAGCGGCGCCTGCTCGGGGCGCTCGGTCGCGGCGGCGAGGTGGCGATCGAGCTCGCTCGCCTTGTCGCCACCGGCGGCGCGGGCACGCTCGAGGGCGCGGGCGGCGCGCGGATCCTCGACGGCGAGCTGCGCGGCGCGCTGGTAGGCGGCGACGGCGAGCGCGACGTTGCCGCGCTCCTCCTGGAGCTGCCCGAGGGTGACGAAGAGGTCGGCGGCGCGGCCCGGATCGCTCTCCAGCTCGACGAGGCGGGCCAGCGAGGCGGCGGCCTCGTCGAGGCGCCCGTCGGCGCGCTCGAGGGCGCAGAGCGAGCTCTCGGCGACGAGGTTGTCGGGCGAGGCGGCGACGAGGAGCGGGCGCGCGGCGGCGGCGCCACCACCCTCGGGCGTGCGCTGGCGGAGCAGCGCGAGGCGGCGCTCGAGGGCGGCGCGGCCGGGGCTGCGCGGCGCCGCGTCGACGAGGCGCGCGTGCGGCTCGAGATCGTCCGCCTCCGACGGCGTGCGCACCGCGATGCGGAACAAGCCCCAGGCGGCGGCGGGAGCCTGCGGATCGAGCGACAACGCCTCGCGATAGCGGGTGACGGCCTCGCGCAGGCGACCGGCGGCCTCGTCGAGACGGGCGCGCTCGATGAGCAGCGCGGCGCGCAGGCGCGGGTCGGTCGACTGCGCGAGCGCGTCGGTGAGCGCGCCGAGCGGCGCGGCGAGCTCGTCGAGGCCGCTGCCCGCGGGCGCGGCGTTGGCGTCGGCGGCGGACAGATCGACGAGCGCGAGGCGCGCGCCGAGATCGGTCGCGCGCGCGGTGAGGGCGCGCTCGTGCGCGGCGCGGGCGAGATCGCGATCGCCGCGGACGGCGTGGAGCTCGGCGCCCAGCGCCTCGAGGGCGCGGCGCTCGGCGTCGGCGGCGCGCTCGAGCTCGCGATCGAGGAGCGCCAGGACACGATCGGGCTGCCCCTCGGCGAGGCGCACCCGACGGAGGCCGCGCAGCGCGGCGATCGACGTCGAGTCGTTCTCCAGCGCCGCCTCGTAGCGCTCGGAGGCGCCGGGCAGGTCGCCGAGCTGCTCACACAGGCGCGCGGCGGCGATGGCGAGCGCGACGGCGCGCGGGCCGTCCTGCTGCAGGAGGCGCTCGGTGTCGTAGAGCGTCAGGCGATCGCGCAGCGTCGCCTCGGCGGGCGACGCCGGCTCGACGCGCTCGGGGACGTTGAGGAGCGGCGCGGCCTCTTCGTCGCTGAGCGTGGTGCGCGTGGCCTCGACGGGCTTGGTGCCGGCGGCGCCCGCGGAGGCGGCGGCGGGCGACGGCACCGGCGTCGAGAAGAGCGAGTCCTCTTCGCCGTCGGCGACGGGGAGCGGGGTCCGATCGGGATCGCTCGCGCGATCGCGCGAGGCGTTGAGCGGCGGATCGACGAGGATCGGCTCGCTCAGCTCGCGATCGCGCTCCTCGTCGAGCGCGGGGGCCGCGGGCTCGGCGGGCTTGGGCGCGGAGCTCTCGCGGCCGGCCTCGATCGAGATGTCGTCGTAGAAGTCGTCGTCGAGCGCGTCGAAGACCGCGGCGCCGGCCGCGGCGGCGGCGGGCGCGGTCGCGGGGCTCGCCGCCGTCGACGAGGGCGCGCTCCCCGCGGCGGACGGCGCGCCGATGCCGATCGTCCCACGCGGCGACTCGCGCGTGGCGACGCCGCCCTGCGCCAGCGCCTGCGGGCGCGCCGGCGCGGGCGCGAAGGGATCGTCGTCGAGCTCGCCCATCGGCAGATCGAGCAGCGCCTGGAACTCGTCGCGGCTCGCGACGCGCGTCGACTCGCCACCGAACGTCGAGGCGAAGTCGTCGGCGGCGGGCGCGGGCTCCTCGGGCTCTCGAGCCTCGTGCGGGCGCACCTCGGGCTCGGGCGTCCCGTAGGTCGCCTCGATCTCGGGCATGTCGTCGTCGTCGTCGAACGGCGACGGTGCTGACGACGCCGTCGCCGGCGCGGGCGTCGAGGGCGCCCCGCCGGGCCGCGACTCGTCGCTGTGCTGGCTCGACGACAGCAGCGACGAGAACTCGTCGACGCTGGCCACGCGGGTGGCGCCGCCCGCCGACGGCTCGTCGGCGAACAGCGGGACCTCCTCGACGGCCTCGACCGCGTCGACAGCCGGCTCGGCGGCGGCCTCGGGGACGGGGGCCACATCCTCGTCGATCCCGATCTCGACGTCCTCGCCCACCTCGTCGGGCGGCGCGATCGCGCCCGCGGGCGGGAGCTCGACGGCGTCGCTCCCGATGAGATCGCCGAGCGCCTGGCCCGCGTCCTCGGGGAGATCCATGTCGCCGTCGAACAGCTGCATCAGCGGGTCGTCGCCGGGCGCGGCCAACGCACCGCCCGGCGCCGGCGCGGCCTCGAGCGGGAGCGGCTCCTCGCCATCGACGGTCTCGGTTCCGGGGGGCGGCGCGAGCGGCGGCGCCTCGGCCACCTCCAGCTCCTCGACCGGAGCCGCGGCGACGTCGGGGGCGGCCGGCGTCGGCGCGGTCGCGACGGCGGCCGGCGCCGGCTCGGGCTTCGCCGGCTCCTCGCCGAAGTTGAGGTTGGCGTCCCACTCGTCGATCGCCGACGCCCAGTCGTCGATCTCGCCGCCGCCGATCCCCTTCTTGTCGTTCGGCCCCGCCATCGTTCCCTCAGGTCCTCAGGCCCAGCTCGCGACGCAACGTCGCGTAGTCCTCACCGAGGACGAATACCAGGAGCGCGCGCCCGCGCTCGTCGCTGCCGACGGACGCGATGCCGAGCGCCGCCAGCGCCGCGCCCAGATCGCCGCCGACGGTCAGCGCGGCGCGCGTCGCACCGTCGGAGATCGCGCGCTTCCACACGCCGGTCATCGGCAGCTCGGCGAAGCGCGGCCCGATCGCCTTGAGCGCCTTCTTCTCGTTGCGGCCGAGCGCCTTGCCGAGGGCCCGCGCCCGCTCCTCGACGCGCGCGTCCGGCGCCGCACGCACCACCATCGGCGGCGGCACCTCGGCCACGCGCGCGCAGGCGGCGAAGAAGACCGCCAGCTCCTCGGCGTCGAGCTCCTCGACGATGCCGAGGCGGTCGCGCACCAGCGTCAGCGCGCGCGCCGCGCGGAAGCGGCGCTCGGGCGACAGCTTGGCCGCGAACGCCGTCCCGACGACGAGCGCGTTGCCGACGGCGCGGCAGGTCTCGGGCTCGCGCGCCGCGTGCAGCTCGTAGCCCGCGCAGCCGAGCGCGCGCGCCAGCTTATCGACGTACGCCCACTGCGGCGGCAGGACCTTCGCGTTCAGCCGATCGCCCTTGGCCGCTCCCGCCGCCTCCAGCGTCGGGCCGTACAGCTTCGTCGTCGCCTCCCCGACGGCGCGCCAGATGTCGAGCGCGACCGAGCGCGCCTCGGGCGGCAGGACGCGCTCCCACCCGGCGACGGAGAGCTCGCGCGCGGGATCGAAGGCGTCATCGCGCGGCAGCGGCGCCTCACCGGCGGCGATGGCCCGCGCCTGCGTCGCGAGGAGCTGCGCGTCCTCGTCGGCGCGCCATCCCCACAGCCGCACGAGCGCCGGATAGCGCTGCGGATCGAGCGGCGCCTCGACGGCGCGCGCGCGCGCGACGCCGATCGCGCGATCGAGCCGATCGTCGAGATCGAACCGCACCAGGTGCCCGTCCTGCGTCAGCCCGACCAGCTTCTCGAGCGCCTCCATCGACAGCGGGTCGGAGGCGAGCGCGCGCTCGAGCGCACCGACCGCCGACTTCGGGTCGCCGAACCCGTCGAGGTAGACGGTGGCGACACGGATCTCGAGCTGCGCGCGCGCCGCGGCGTCGGGGGTCAGCTCGCCGATGCGACGGAGCTCGTCGATGGCGCGCTGCCACAGCCGCTGGCGAAGGAGCAGCGCCACCAGCCGCTCGCGATCGGCGACGGAGTCCGGGCGCGTGTCCGCCTGCTCGATGGCCGCCTCGAGGCGCGCCGCCGCCTGCTCGGGGCGCCCGGCCGCCTCCTCCAGCTCGGCCATCCGACGGAGGACCGGGCGGCGCTTGGCGGCGTCGCGCTCGAGGTCGACATAGCGACCGAAGAGCTGCAGCGCCTCGGCGCGCCCCGTCGGCTTCGACGCGCACAGCTCCGCCAGCCGCCCGAGCGCCTCGACGTCGTCGGGATCGCGATCGAGCACCGCGCGCAGGTCGCGCTCGGCGCCGTCGGTGTCGCCGTGCGCGGCGAGCAGCTCGGCGCGGTCGACGAGGAGCTGGCGCGCGTCGTAGAAGTCGTCGACGAACTTCAGCCGGTGCGTCAGGAGCTCGACCAGCGGCCCGGGCTGCTTCTCCGTCGCGTAGAGCTCACCGAGCAGCTGGCGCGCCCGCTGATAGGACGCGCCGTCGTGCGGCGTGCGATCGAGGACCGCGCGGAAGCAGGCCGCCGCGTCGCGCGTGCGGCCGAGGTCGGCGAAGGCGCGCCCCGCCTCGACCCACAGCGCCGCGCTGCGCTCTCCGTCGAGGACCGCGCCGGCCAGCCGCGCCGTCACGCGCGCCCCGCCCTCGCGATCACCGCCGCGCGCCGCCAGCCCGCGCAGCATCTCCAGCGCCGGCACGTGCTGCGGATCGTCGACGAGCACGCGGCGCAGCTCCTCGGCCGCCTCCGCGAGCCGCCCCTCGCGCTCGAGCGCCTCGGCGCGCTCGAGACGCAGCGTCGGCACCAGCGCCGGAGTCGAAGTGGCGATGCGCGCCGCCAGCGCGTCGACACCGCCCGCGATGTCGGCGAGCACCACCGCGCCCTCCGGGTCCGACGGCGCCAGCGCCGCCGCCCGCTCGAGGCGCGCCACGCCGTCGCTGCCGCGCCCGGCCCCCAGCATGAGGTACCCCGCGCGGCGCAGGAGCATCGCCTGCACCGACGCGTCGCCAGCGTCGGTGGCGAGCGCCTCGAGCGCCGCCGCCCACACCGTGGGATCGCCGCCCGCCGCCAATCGCGCGCGCTGCAGCTTCGTCGACAGCACCGCCGCCGGCGACGGCGCCGCCGCCTCGGGCGCGGCCGCCGCGCCCAGCTCGCGCTCGGCGGCGTCGAGATCGCCCTCCTTGCGCGCCAGCCACGCGCGCTCGTCGGCGACCACCCCCAGCCCGTCGACGAGCGGCGCGAAGCGCGCCAGCGCCTCGCTCTCGAGCGCCGGATCGCGCCGCCGGATGGCCACGCGCAGCCGCCCGAGGGCCGCGTGCGCCGCCGTCGCTGCCGCGCGCGTCGCCTGGGTCGCGTTCCCGTTGGCCGCCGTCAGCGCCTCCTCGGCGGCCGCCAGCGCGCGCCCATACGCCTCGTCGGCCTCGTCGTCGCGGCGGAGCGTGTCCTCGTACAGCTCGCCGAGCGTCACCAGCCGCGCCGCGCGCGAGCCCGGCGTCGCCAGCCCCTCGATCTCGTCGGCGATCGCCGTCGCCCGCGCAGCGTCGTCACCCAGCGTCGCGAGCACGCGATCGAGCCCGCGCAGCGCCGCGCCCGAGCCCGGCGTCTTCTCGAGCACCTGCCGGTAGACGCGGGCCGCGTCATCGGCGCGCCCGCGCTCGCGCTCGTGGATCTCGGCGAGCCGCAGCAGCACGCGCGTCTGCCGCTCGGGACTGAGGCTGGCCTCCGCCTCGCGCTCGAGCGCCGCCGCGAGATCGTCCCAGGCCCCCGTCGCCTGCGCGCCCGCGCCGTCAGTCGGCGCGGCGCCCTTCGCGCCTGACAGGCGCCGCGACAGCGTCTCGAACGCCTCGACGGCGCGCGGCTCCCCCGGGCTCACGAGGAGGATGTCTTTGTAGGCGCGCGCCGCCGCCGCCTCGTCGCCGACGCGGCGCTCGATCACCTCGGCGCGCTCGACGAGCACCTCGACCCGCCGCTCCTCCGACACGAGCTGCGCCACGCGCGCCAGATCGTCGACGAGCTCGCCCCACCGCCCCGCCGCGCGATCGAGCTCGACGAGCCGCAGCCAGCCGCGCAGCTCGTCGGGGTGCAGCGTCGTGATCCGCCGCGCCGCCGCCGCCGCGCCCGCCGCGTCGCCGAGCCCCTCGCGCACCGTGATCAGCTCGTCGAGGAGACGCTCCTGGCGCTGCGAGTCGCCCGCCGCCGTCGCCGCCTCCAGCTCGCGCTCGAGGAGCTGCGCCAGCTCGGTCGCCTTCGCGCCGCCCGCGCGCCGATAGAGCCGCTCGAGCGCATCGACGGCGGGCCGCCACCCCGGCCGCAGCGCGAGAGCGCGCCCCAGCGCCGCCTCGGCCTCGGCGATCCGCCCCAGCCGATCGCCCAGCACCGTCGCCGCCTGCAGGCAGGCCGCCGCCGCCCACTCCGGATCGGCCGTCGCGCCCTCGCCCTCCTGCGCCGCCGCCTCGACGAGCGCCAGCTGCGCCAGCCGCTCCCAGTCGCCGGTCGCGATCGCGCGGCGCTCGCGCGCCACGTGCAGCCCGACGTGCCCGGGCGCCTCGCGCGCGACGTCGTTCTCGACGGCCTCGGCGTCAGCGACGCGATCGGCGCGCCGGAGCGCGTCGGCGCGATCGAGCAGCAGCCCCGCCCTGAGCGGCGCCGGCACCGCCGCCACCCGCCGCGCGAGCAGCGACGCCACCTCGTCGTGGCGACCGCGCGCCTCCGCCAGCGCGAGCTGATCGAGGAGCAGGAGCGGCTCCTCCGGCTGGATCCGCAGCGCCGCCTCGAGCGCCGCCGACGCGCGATCGAACGCCGCCACGCGCGCCTCGTCGCCCTGCGCCTGCGCCGCCGCCTCGCGGTGCAGCTCGCTCTCGCGCCGCCGCAGCGCCACCACGCGATCGCTCTCGGCGAGGCGCTCCGCGAGCGGCAGCTCCCCCTGCCGCTTCTCGACGATCGCCAGCCGCGCCGCGACCGCCGCGAGGAGCTCGTCGATGCGCCCGCCCGTCTCGGCCAGCCGCTCGATCACGTCGAGCACGCGCTCGGGCTCGTGGTCGACGGCGAGCGCCTCCTTGCAGAGCGCGAACGCCGCGTCGAGCGCCGCGCCGCGATCGACGACGATCGCGTCCTGCATGCGCGCGAGGTCGAGCAGCAGCGCCACCTTGCGCGCCGGCTCCGTCGTGGCGTCGGCGAGCCCGCGCGTCGCGCGCGCGATCCCGCCCAGATCCCCGTCGCGGAGGGCGATCTTCTCGAGCGCCATCCAGCCGGCGATCGACTTCGCGTCGGTGGCGACCGCCTTGTCGTAGCAGGCCAGCGCCTCGGCCGGCTGCGCCAGCCGATCCTCGAGGAGCTGCCCCTTCTCGACGAGGAGCTCGGCCCGCTCGGCGTCGCTCCGCGCGTAGCGGATCTCGGCGTCGAGGAGCTTCTGCAGATTCGGCCAGAGCTGCCGCTCCTGGAAGACGCGGCGGATCGCCCACAGGTTCGGGCGCAGCGACGGGTCGGACTGCAGCGCCTTGGCGTACGCCTTCACCGCCGCGCCCTCGTCGCCGAGGTCCTCGAGGATCTCGCCGATCTCGTGCTGGAGGAGCGCGACGCGCGCGCGATCGCCGCCGTTCGGTTGCGCAGCGAGCGCGGCCAGCTCCGCTTCGTAGAGGGCGATGCGGCGCTTCGGCCCCTCGGGCGTGCGCGCCGCGCGCGCGGCCTCGACGGCGCTCTCCAGCGCACCGAGCGGGAGCTGCGGCACCGGGGCGCTCGGGGGCGCCGCCGCGGGCGCGGGTGGCGTCGTCGGCGCCGCGGCGGACGGTGGCTCAGCGGCCGCGTCCGTCGGTGGCGGCGGCGCGGCCTGGTGATGGGGTGCGAGGTGCGGATGCGAGAGCGCGGCCGGCGGCGGCGCAGGCGGGTGCGCGTGGTGCTCGGGCGCGGGCTCGGCGCGCGCGTCGATGACCTCCGAGTCCTCGACGACCTCGGGGTCATCGACGACGACGGTCGACTCCTCCTCGTACGTCTCGGCCGACACCGGCGGCGGCGCGGGAGGCGACGGCGGCGCGGGAGGCGCCGGCAGCGCGGGTGGTGGCGGGACCTCCTCGACGAGCTCGGGCTCCTCGACGACCACGGTCTCATCGGCGACGGCGCCCTCGTCTACGGCGGCCGCCTGCGCAGGCGTCTCGGTCGGGGTCGCGGGGGGCGTCGGCGCGGCGGGAGGCGCCGCCGGATTGATGGGATCGTTGTCGGGAGGCATCACGGGAGGGCCAAGTCCCCGATTGTAAAGGAGCCATCCGCACGGTCAACGAGTTTCCTCCGGGTTTTCCATGGGTTTGCCCCTGTGGTACACGCTCACCCACCATGACCTCGGCCACGGCCACGACCACCGACCGGCAGTTCCTCTTGGGTGAGATGTCCCTCACGCTCGACGCGATCGCCGACGTCGCGGTCCGTCGCCGCCCCGTCGCGCTCGCCCCCAGCGCCCGCGCGCGCATCGACGCCGCCCGCCGCGTCGTCGAGCGCATCCAGCAGGGCGGCGACGGCGCGCCCGCGGTCTACGGCGTCAACACCGGCTTCGGCTTCCTCGCCGACGTGCGCATCTCCGCCGATCAGATCCGCGACCTCCAGCGCAACCTCGTGCGCAGCCACGCCGCCGGCGTCGGCCCGTCGCTGCCCGTCGAGGTCGTGCGCGCGATGCTGCTCCTCCGCGCCCAGGTCCTCGCGCTCGGCCACTCGGGCGTGCGCGCCGAGGTCGCCGACCTCCTCGTCGAGATGCTCAACCGCGGCGTCACCCCGCGCGTCCCCGCCAAGGGCTCCGTCGGCGCCTCGGGCGATCTCGCACCGCTCGCGCACCTCGCGCTCGTCGTCATGGGCGAGGGCGAGGCCACCGTCGGCGACGACGCCACCCTGCTCCCGGGCGGCGAGGCGCTCCGTCGCGTCGGCCTCACCCCCGTCGCCTTCGAGGCCAAGGAGGGCATCTCCCTCGTCAACGGCACGCAGTGCATGGTGGCCCAGGGGTCGCTCGCGCTCCTCCTCGCCGAGGACGCCTGCCGCATCGCCGACGTCGTCGGCGCCATGTCGCTCGAGGCCTGGAAGGGCACGCCGCGCGCCTTCGATCCGCGCATCCACGCGGTGCGCCCCCACCCGGGCCAGGCCGCCTCCGCGCGCAACCTCGCCCGCCTCCTCGAGGGCAGCGCCATCGTCGAGTCGCACCGCGACTGCGGCAAGGTGCAGGACCCCTACTCGTTCCGCTGCATGCCGCAGGTCCACGGCGCCACGCGCGACGCGCTCGCCTACGCCCGCCGCGTCCTCGAGATCGAGGCGATGAGCGCCACCGACAACCCGCTCGTCTTCGCCGACGGCGACGAGCTGATCTCGGGCGGCAACTTCCACGGCCAGCCGGTCGCGCTCGCGCTCGACTTCGCCGGCATCGGCATCGCCGAGATCGCCAACATCGCCGAGCGCCGCATCGAGCAGCTCGTCAACCCCCACCTCTCGTCGGGGCTGCCGCCGTTCCTCTCTGAGGAGTCGGGCCTCAACTCGGGCTACATGATGGCCCAGGTGACCGCCGCCGCGCTCGTCAGCGAGGACAAGATCCTCGCCCACCCGGCGTCGGTCGACTCGATCCCGTCGTCGGCGGGGCGCGAGGATCACGTCTCGATGGGCGTGCACGCCGCCGACAAGCTCGCGCGCATCGTCGACAACGTGCGCAACGTGCTGGCGATCGAGCTCCTCTGCGCCGCCCAGGGCCTCGACCTCCGCGGGCCGCTCCGCCCGGTCGCCGCCCTCGCCGCCGCGCACGACGTCGTCCGCGCGCGCGTGCCGCACCTCGCCACCGATCGCCCGGTGCACACCGACGTCGCCACCATCCGCGCCCTCCTCGACGACGGCTCGCTCCTCGCCGCCGTCCGCCGCCACGCCGACCTCGAATGAACCGTCGCGGCACGAACGTCGGCGCGCGCGGAAATCCGCCGCGCCGCCACCCGACCGCACCACCACCTCCCCTCGCACCGAGCGGCGGATCCCGCGCGCGCCGAGGGGGTTCGGGGGCGCAGCCCCCGACGAAAAAGGAGTAGACACGAATGTCATCCGCCCCCCGCACGGTCCGCGCCGCCCGCGGCACCACCCTCCGCTGCCGCGGCTGGCAGCAGGAGGCCGCGCTGCGCATGCTGATGAACAACCTCGATCCCGACGTGGCCGAGCGCCCCGAGGATCTCGTCGTCTACGGCGGCACCGGCAAGGCCGCGCGCACCTGGGAGGCCTTCGACGTCATCGTCCGCGAGCTCGAGCGCCTCGGCGACGACGAGACGCTGCTCGTCCAGTCGGGCAAGGCGGTCGGCGTCCTCCGCACGCACGCCGACGCCCCGCGCGTCCTCCTCGCCAACTCGAACCTCGTGCCGCGCTGGGCGACGTGGGAGCACTTCTGGGATCTCGAGAAGCGCGGCCTCGCGATGTACGGCCAGATGACCGCGGGCTCGTGGATCTACATCGGCACGCAGGGGATCCTGCAGGGGACGTACGAGACCTTCGCCTCGGCGGCGCGCGTCCACTACGGCGAGGGCGCGACGCTGGCCGGCCGCTTCGTCGTCTCGGGCGGCCTCGGCGGGATGGGCGGCGCGCAGCCGCTCGCGGTCACGATGAACGGCGGCGTCTTCCTCGGCATCGACGTCGACCCGACGCGCATCCGCCGCCGCGTCGAGACCCGCTACCTCGACGAGGTGGCCCGCGATCTCGACGACGCGCTGGCCCGCTGCACGCGCGCGGTCGCCGAGAAGCGCACGCTCTCCGTCGGGCTCGAGGGCAACTGCGCGCGCATCCTCCCCGAGCTGGTCGCGCGCGGCGTCGTCCCCGACCTCGTCACCGATCAGACCTCGGCGCACGATCCGCTGAACGGCTACGTCCCCGCCGGCGTCGAGCTCGGCCAGGCGGCGGCGCTGCGCGCGAGCGATCCCAACGGCTACATCGAGCTGGCGCGCCGCTCGATGGCCGACCACGTCCGCGCGATGGTCGAGCTCTCCCGTCGCGGCGCCCACGTCTTCGACTACGGCAACAACCTCCGCGGCCAGGCGATCCTCGCCGGCCCCGACAGTTGCGACGGGTTCAAGGAGATCCCCGGCTTCGTCCCGGCCTACATCCGCCCGCTCTTCTGCGAGGGCAAGGGCCCCTTCCGCTGGGTCGCGCTCTCGGGCGATCCCGAGGACATCCGCACGACCGATCGCGCCATCCTCGAGCTCTTCCCCGACGACGCCCACCTCCGTCGCTGGCTGGAGATGGCCGGCGAGCGCGTGGCGTTCCAGGGGCTGCCCGCGCGCATCTGCTGGCTCGGCTACGGCGAGCGCCACCAGGCCGGCCTGCGCTTCAACGAGCTCGTGCGCGACGGCAAGGTGAAGGCGCCGATCGTGATCGGGCGCGATCACCTCGACTCCGGCTCGGTGGCGTCGCCGAACCGCGAGACCGAGGCGATGAAGGACGGCTCCGACGCGGTCAGCGACTGGGTCTTCCTGAACGCGCTGGTCAACTGCGCGGCGGGCGCGACCTGGGTCAGCGTCCACCACGGCGGCGGCGTCGGGATGGGCTACTCGCAGCACGCCGGGATGGTGGTCGTCGCCGACGGCACCGAGGCGGCGGCGCGGCGGCTCGAGCGCGTCCTGACCACCGATCCGGCGATGGGCGTCCTGCGCCACGCCGACGCGGGCTACGACGAGGCGCTGCGCTTCTCCGACGCGCACGGGCCGCGCGTGCCGCACCGAGGCTGATGTCCTCGTTGGTGATCGACAACATCGGCGAGCTCCTCACGCTCTCCGGTGACGGGCTCGGCGTCGTGCGCGACGCCGCCGTGGCCATCCGCGACGGCGTCGTGGCCTTCGCCGGCGCGCGCCGCGATCTCCCCGCGGCGCTCGACGCCCCGCGCCTCGACGCCGGGGGCCGCCTCGCCACCCCCGGCCTCGTCGAGCCGCACGCGCACGTCGTCTTCGCCGGCTCGCGCGCGCAGGAGTTCGATCTGCGCGCCCGCGGCGCCACCTATCAGGAGATCCAGGCGGCCGGCGGCGGCATCGCCTCGACGGTGCGCGCCACCCGCGCGGCCAGCGACGATTTCCTGATTGAAGGAATCTGCGCTCGCCTCGATCGCTTCCTCCGCCACGGCACCACCGTCGTCGAGGCGAAGAGCGGCTACGACCTCACCATCGACGGCGAGCTGCGCCTCCTCCGCCTGATCGCCGCCGCCCGCCACGTCGTCGATCTCTCCCCGACGCTGCTCGCCCACGTCCCGCCGCCGCTGTCGGAGGCGCCCGACCGCGCCGCCTTCGTGCGCGCCTTCTGCGAGCGCGCCATCCCCGAGGCCGCGCGCGCCGGCCTCGCCGAGGCGGTCGACGTCTACTGCGACGCGGGCGCCTTCACGATCGACGAGGCGCGCGCCATCCTCGAGGCGGGCCGCGCCGCCGGCCTCGGCCTCCGCGCCCACGCCGAGCAGTTCACCCACACCGGCATCGCCGACGTCGCCGCCGCCCTCGGCGCGCGCTCCGTCGAGCACCTCGAGGAGCTGGGCCCCGAGACGCCGGCGCGCCTCGCCGCATCTGGCACCGTCGCCAACCTCCTGCCCGGCGCCGCGCTCACCCTGCGCCTCCGCTGGCCCGACGCCCGCCGGCTGATCGCCGCCGGCTGCCGCGTCGCCCTCGGCACCGACTGCAACCCCGGCTCGTCGCTGACCGAGTCGCAGCCGCTCATGATGTCGCTCGCCTGCACGCAGATGGGGATGACCGCCGCCGAGGCCTGGCGCGCCGTCACCGTCGACGCCGCCCGCGCCGTCGCCCGCCCCGAGTGCGGCCGCCTCACCGCCGGCGCCCGCGGCGACGTCGTCCTCTGGGACACCGACGACCACCGCGCCGTCCCGCAGCACCTCGCCGGCCTCCTCACGCACACCGTCGTCGTCCGCGGCGCCATCGCCTATTCCCGCTAGACACGAATGGGACGAGACTCGTTCCCGGATCGCGCCCGCCGCCTCCCGCTCGGCGCCCTCGTCCTCTACGACTACTGGGCCGCCTCCCCGACCGACCCGACGCGCCGCGCGCGCCTCCTCCTCCGGCGCGACGGGACGCTCCTCCGCGACGGCATCGCCGAGCCGGCTCCCGCGACCTGGCAGTCGCAGGTGCGCGCCGCGCTCCCCGCGTTCCTCGACGAGCCCGCCGACCGGCAGCTCCTCGCGCCGCCGGGGGCCGGCGTCGGCCCGACCTGCGGCGGCAGCTACCACCAGATCCTCGGCCGCCGCAGCCTCCTCGGCGCGCACGCCGTCTTCTATTCGCACTTCGACTGGACCGGCACCACCGTCCCGTCGCTCCTCGCGCTCCTCGAGGCGGCCCGCACCCGCTCCCCATCGTTCATTTCCGCTTGACACATAAAGGGACCGCCACCAGCGCGCTCACCGCAGCGACGACCGCGAAGGACCATCCGCCGATCACCCAGGCCCGCGCGCGCAGGTCGACGACGTGCGCGACCGAAAACACGACGAGCGCCGTGCAGAGCGACGTGACCAGCAGCGCGCCCTCCGGCGCGGTGGCATCGAGCAGCCACTGAGCTCCGTCGCGTCCTGCTCGCGGAACCAGAACGCCGTCGCGTCGAGCGCGCGCCACCACAACGCACCGGCGAGCGGGCCCATGAGGTCGAACCGCCTCCCTCGCGACCGCACCGTCGATGGATACTCGACGGGGGCCCGGCCACGCGTTCGCCTACAACAGCGTGAGCTGCTGCCCCGGCTTCGGCGGCCGCGTGAAGGTCGACGGCCGCGTCTCCGACGGTGTGCCCTCGTCGATCGTGTCCGGCGCCTCGCCGTCGTAGTGCGCGAGCCCCAGCCGCCGGCAGGTCGCGCGAAACAGCGCGCCCGCCTGCATCGCGTAGGGCCCCTCCCCCGTCTGCCGCTTCCCCCACGTCGAGTCGTAGAGCTTTCCCCCGCGCGCCTCGCGCACGCGCGCGAGGATCCGCTCGGCGCGCAGCGGCATCGCCTCGCGCACGCGCGCCTCGAACACCGTCGCCACCGGCCCCGGCAGCCGCAGAAAGACGTACCCCGCGTGCCGCGCCCCCGCCCCCTTCGCCGCCTCGAGCACGCGCACGATGTCCTCGTCGTTCAGCCCCGGGATGATCGGCGCCAGGTTCACCCCCACGTCGAGCCCCGCCGCCGCCAGCCGCTCGACCGTCTTCATCCGTCGCTGCGGGCTCGCGACATAGGGCTCGATCGCCCGCGCCCGCTCGGCGTCCCAGATGGGGATGCTGACCGTCACCGAGCAGGACGCCACCCGCTGAAGCTCCACGAGAACGTCGATGTCGCGCTCGATGAGCGGCGCCTTGGTGATGACCCCGACGGGGTTGCGATAGCGCGCGCACACCTCGAGGCAGCCGCGCGTCAGCCGGTAGTGCGCCTCGAGCGGCTGATAGCAGTCGGTGATCCCCGAGAACATGAGGAGCTCGCCCCGCCAGCTCGGCCGCTCGAACGCCTCCTCCAGCAGGCGCGGCGCCTCCCGCTTGACAGTAATCTTCCGGTCGAAGTCCGTCCCCGCCCCGAAGCTGAGGTACTCGTGCGACGGCCGCGCGTAACAGTAGGCGCACCCGTGGACGCAGCCCCGGTAGGGATTGACGCTATACCGAAATCCCACGTCGGGGCTGTCGTTCTCGGCGACGATCGAGCGCGTCGTGTCCTCGAACACCTCGAGCCGCGCCGGCGGCACCTCCTCGAGGTACTCGACCGCCGTCGAGAGCCACGGGTTCGGCGGGTTGGAGACGGGCCGCAGCACGCCCGCCACCATACCCTGAACACGCGTTCAGATCAACTCACTTCACGACGAAGCTGATGAGCCTCCCCGGCACGAAGACGACCTTCGCGATCGTCTTGCCCGCGAGGTACTGCTGCACGCCCGCCTCCGCCTCGGCGAGCCCGCGCACCACCGCCTCGCCCGCCTCGGGGTCGGTCTCCACCTGACCGCGCAGCTTGCCGTTCACCTGCACCGCGTAGCTGACGCGCTTCTTCGCCGCGACGCTCGGATCGAACGTCGGCCACGGCAGCGTGGTCGCCATCTCGGCGTGCCCGAGCCGCTCCCACAGCTCGTCGGCGATGTGCGGCGCGAACGGCGCGATGAGCCGCACCAGCGCCTCCACCGCCTCCCACACCGCGCCCGACGGCGCGCCCTTCTGCAGCGACGGCGCCGCCAGCGTCGCGTTGAGCAGCTCCATCGTCGCGGCGATCGCGGTGTTGAACTGGAAGCGCGACGCGTCGCCCACGCCTACGTCGTCGGTGATCTTCTTGATGGTGGCGTGCGCCTTCTGCCGCAGCTCGGCCTCGCCCTCGACCCCATCGGGGCGCGCGTGCCGCTTCACCTCGTGCACCAGGCGCCACACGCGGTTGAGGAAGCGCCACGCCCCCTCGACGCCCGCGTCGCTCCACTCCAGCATCGAGTCGACCGGCGCCGCGAACAGCGAGAACATGCGCACCGTGTCGGCGCCATATTCGTCAAGCAACTTCAGCGGCTCGACGGTGTTCTTGAGCGACTTCGACATCTTCTCGACGCGCCCGATGGTCACCGGCGTGCCGCACTGGCTGCACTTCTTGTCGGCCGCGACCTCCTCCGGATAGAGGTAGCCGTGGTTCGGGCAGGTGTACGTCTCCTTGACCACCATGCCCTGCGTGAGCAGGCGCGTGAACGGCTCGTCGAGGTTCGGCGCCACCCAGCCGAAGTCGCGCAGCATCTTGGTGAAGAAGCGCGCGTAGATGAGGTGCTTGGTCGCGTGCTCGGCGCCGCCGATGTACTGGTCGACGGGCATCCAGTGGTCGAGCTCGTCGCGATCGAGCCAGTTGGTCGACGTCGGCGAGCAGTAGCGCATGAAGTACCACGAGTTGTCGACGAAGCCGTCCATCGTGTCGGTCTCGCGCACCGCCGCGCCGCCGCACACCGGGCAGGTCGTCTGCTTCCACGTCGGGTGCGTCGCCAGCGGCGACTGCCCGCCCTCGGCGAGGGTGACGTCCTCGGGCAGCGTCACCGGGAGCTGCGCGTCCGGCACCGGCTGATACCCGTGCGTCTCGCACTTCACCATCGGGATCGGCGCGCCCCAGAAGCGCTGCCGCGAGACCAGCCAATCGCGTAGACGATAATTGATCGCGCGCTCGCCGAGCCCGTTCTCGACGAGGTGCGCGATCACCCGCCCCTTGCCCTCCTCGTTCGGCGTGCCGTCGAACGGCCCCGAATGCACCATCGTCCCGGCGCCCGTCCAGGCCTCTTTCATGCTAGACGGATTCAGCGCCTCGCCGGGCGGCTGGATCACCACGCGCAGGGGCAGCCCATACTTCCGCGCGAGCTCGAAGTCGCGCTGGTCGTGCGCCGGGACCGCCATGACCACGCCGGTGCCGTAGTCCATCAGGACGAAGTTGGCGACGTAGAGCGGCACCTCTTCGCCGGTCAGCGGATGGCGCACGCGCGCGCCGGTGTCGATGCCCTCTTTCTCGTAGGCGTCGTCGGTGCGACGCAGCTTGTCCTCGGCCTTCACCTTGGCGACGAAGGCGCGCACCTCGGCCTCGCGCGGGCTCCCCGCGATCAGCGACTCGACGAGCGGGTGCTCGGCGGCGATCGACACGAAGGTCACGCCGTAGAGCGTGTCCGGCCGCGTGGTGAAGACCTCGACGCTGTCCTCGCGACCGACGAGCGGGAAGCGGATACGCGCGCCCTCCGAGCGCCCGATCCAGTGCTCCTGCATCGCCAGCACCTTGTCCGGCCACTTGCCCTGGAGCTGCTTCTCGGCGCTAGACAACAATTCGTCCGCGTAGGCCGTCACCTTGAAGAACCACTGCTCGAGCTGCCGCTCGACGACGACGGAGCGGCAGCGCCAGCAGAGCCCGTCCTCGACCTGCTCGTTGGCGAGCACCGTCATGCACGAGGGGCACCAGTTGACCGCCGCCGCCTTCCGATAGGCGAGCCCGCGCCGCCACATCTCGATGAACAGGCGCTGCTCGTGGACGTAGTACTCCGGCTCGCACGTCGCCAGCTCGCGCGACCAGTCGTACGACAGGCCCATGCGCACGAGCTGCGCCTTCATGTCGTCGATGTTCGAGAGCGTCCACTTGCGCGGGTGGACCTTGGCCTTAATGGCCGCGTTCTCCGCCGGGAGGCCGAACGCGTCCCACCCCATCGGATAGAGGACGTCGTACCCGAGCATGCGCCGCGAGCGCGCCACCACGTCGCCGATCGAGTAGTTCCGCACGTGGCCCATGTGCAGGCGCCCCGACGGGTAGGGGAACATCTCGAGGACGTAGTACTTGGGCTTGCCCGGCGTGCGCTTGGCGGCGAACACGCCGGCGTCGCGCCAGCGCGCCTGCCACTTGGGCTCGATGACCTGCGGGTCGTACTTGTTGTCGTCGGAGGAGGCGGCGTCGGCGGTCATGGTGAGACTGACGGAATTACCACGCCGCCCGGCCGGTGGCTACGTCAGCGCGTGACGATCGTGCGCGGCGCGCCGCCGTCGGGGCCGGCGGCCTGGGCGATGCGGTACCAGCGGTTGCCGTCCGTCGAGAAGCGGAGCGCGTAGCCGGCGCCGGTGAACGACGGCTGGCGCACCTCGTAGGGCAGCTGGAATCGGTAGCGGTAGTTGTTGCCGACGCGGTCGACGAACTGCAGCGGGAGATAGGTGGTCGGTTTCCCGTCAAGCGAAAGCTCCGCCTGCGCCCAGATGCGCTCGGGGTGGCGCTCGGCGCCGTCGGTGAGCCCGGGGACCCACACGTCCGCGTCGACGAACAGGCAGGCGCGCTCGCGCAGGTAGCTGTCGATCGCGATCGGCTCGTCGACGCCCGCGCGGTGCTCGCACGCGCGCGAGTTGCCGTTGCCCCAGTCGCCCGCCCAGCCGACGGGCGCCGGCGGCGCGACGACGTCGAACCAGTAGTTCTTGCCGTAGTTCGAGTCGTAGACCTCGCAGCGGTCGACGGCGCTGAAGTTGCGGAACCAGATCTGCACGCGCTGCGTCCCGAGCGGCACGCGCACCGTCAGCGGGAAGGGCGCGCGGGTCGGGCCAGCGCCGTTCGGCGTCGTCACCATCGTCACCGACCCCGTCTTCAGCTCGCCCGACGGCTCGAACTTCACGTTGGCCTCGATGTCCCACAGCTGATAGCCGGCGCGCGAGAAGCGGCAGCTCGGCAGGCGATCGAGCGCGTAGGTGATGGTGAGGTCGGCGCCGGGGACGATCGCGCCCGTCTGCGTCGTGGTCCAGGCGCCGTCGAAGCTGAGCGTCGCCTTCGGCGCGACCGCCGGACAGACGCCGGGCGCGTCGGCGACGCCATAGTCGTTGGCGGCGACGAGTTCGTAGGTCTCGAAGTCGCCGCTCACGCGGTTGTGATCGAAGAGGCGGTTGCCGCTCGCGTCGCGCACGAAGGGGATGAGGCGCGCGCGCGCGGCGAGGTGGGCGCTGCCCGACCAGCCCGGCTCGGGCGCGGTCTTGCCCTTGCCGGCGATGGTGAAGGAAAAGCGGGCGCGGCCGGGGCCCGCGTCGTCGGTGGTGCGGGTCGCGGCCGCCTCGTAGAAGCCCTGCTGCGTCGTCGGCGAGTAGAGCACCGCCACCGAGCCGCCCGCGTCGACGAGCGCGGCGTCGACGTCGACGGTGCCGCGCCACACGTAGCTGCCCGACGGGTCGATCGTGAGCTGCCCGTCGGCGTTGCGCGCGCGCCCGACGCTGCGCAGGACCACGCGGCAGGCGCGGTCGGCGCGATCGCCGGCGCCGTCGGCCTTGCCGTCGACGATGAGCGGCGCGTCGGCGGGGATCAGGCCATCGCCGGCGTCGGCGCCAGCGCAGCCGACGAGGCCCAGCGCCGACGCCAGCAGCGCGAGCGCGCCGGCAGCGACGAGGACATAGAGCGGGCGATCGGATTCATTCGGCGGCAACGACTCGTGAAGCGAGGCGCGGGGTCTCGGGGGCGAGGCCCCCGCAGGTGACGACTTCATGCCGCCTTCGTCACTCATTTCAGAGTCACTGTCAAGCTCCCGTCGCTGACGCGCTTGACGCTACCGCTCGTACGACAGTCGCAGCATGACGGTGGGCCCCGTCTGCGGGATGCGCGTGATCGGGAAGCTGTCCTCCGCCGTCGACGGCTCGCTCCACTGGGTCGCCGTCAGGTTGTACACCTTCAGCGTCGCCATCAGCCCCTTCGGCAGGTCCCGCCAGGTGACGTGCGCGTTCATCAGGAACACCACCGGCAGCTCGGTCGGCAACGACTGTCCCGGAACCTCCTCGGCGACGAGGCGCGGGCCGATCACCCGCATCTCCGTCCCGATGACCAGGTGCCGCCGCCAGACCGGCGCCGAGATGCCGACCTTGGCCAGGTGCGCCGGCGAGTTGAACGGTCGCCCGCCGTCGCCGTTGACGGCGCGCGTGAAGGTGTAATTTCCGTATAGCCGAATTCCATACTTGAGCCGCGCCGCGAGCCCCGCCTCGACGCCGACCGACTGGAAGGCGCGCAGGTTCTGGCTTTGGGTCCGCGCCGACTGACCGTCAGGGCAGTCGGGCGTCGCAGGCGCGTCGGGCGTGGCCGGCACGCAGACCACCGTCTGCTCGATGAGGTCCTGGCCACGGATGGTGAACAGCGACGTCGTCAACGCCACCTCGGGCGCCAGGTCCTGCTGCCACACGAGCTCGAAGTTGTCGGCGCGCTCGGGGCGCAGCCTCGGGTTGGACAGGATGCTGGTGTTGTCGTCGAAGAAGGCAGCGTACCAGGACGGCCGGATGAAGCCGTGCGTGTAGAGGAGCTTCAGGGTGGTCGTGCGATGGGGACGGAGCACGACGCCGACGCGTGGCGAGAATTCGTTGGGGAACTGGTCGGCGAAGTCGCCGCGAAGACCGACGGTGAGGAAGAGCTTCCGCGCGTAGCCGATCTCGGCCTGCGCGTAGGCCGCGCCGAGGAGCACGTCGCGCTGGATGCGCACGCCCTCCTGCCCCTCGATCCACGACCGTGAGGTCGTGCGGAGCCAGGTGAACTCCCCGCCCAGCGTGAACGCGAAGTGCACGAGGCGGAGCCACTCGCGCTCGAGCAGCAGCTTGCCTTCGAGGGTGAGCCAGTAGGGCCGGGCGTCGTCGCGAAAGACGTAGCGCGTGTCGGAGGTGTCACCGTCGGCGTAGTGGAGCTCGTCCTTGTAGGCGAACTGATCGAACGAGCCGCGCACCATCCCCTGCACCCTCGACGGGTTCCCGCCCTGCCATCCGACGTCGACGTAGGAGCGCTCGAACCCGTAGGAGTTCGGCGTATTGAACAGCGTTCGATAGGGGGCGAACGGGATCTGCTTGTCGAGCCACTGCCAGCTGGCGCGCGCGAAGAAGCCGCGATACTCGAGGTGACCGTAGATCGACGCCGTCGTCCCGACGTCGCGGGCCGTTTCGGAGCGCGTCGCGCAGGTCGCCGGCACATCAGAGAGGCAGGGCGTCCCCATCCGCTCGGGGTAGTCGTAGGAGCGACCGAGGAAATGGGTGGCCTGGGCCGAGATGCCGAACTCGAGGCCGTTGGCCCAGCGGTGGCCGAGCGAGGCGACACCGCGGAAGCCGCGTGCGTCCTCCATCTGGTAGGCGACGCGTCCCCAGTCGCGCTCGCCGCCGCGGCGGGTGACGACGTTGATGATCGCCGAGAAGCCGAGCGATCCGTACAGCGCCGAGGCGGGGCCGCGCAGGACCTCGATGTGATCGATCAGCGTCGCGTCGAGGCCGCTCATCTCGGGGTAGGTGGCGTGCGAGAAGAGCTCGTTCTGCATGTGCCCATCGACGAGGATGAGGATGCGACCGTTCACGTCGCCGGGGTTGGAGATGCCGCGCACCCCGAAGTAGGTCGTGTCGCGCGGATCCATCGTGTAGAAGCCGGCGAGGGAGGCGATGGCCTCGCTGAAGTCGCGCCAGCCGTAGGCCTCGAGATCGGCCTGGGTGATGACCGAGGTCGCCGCTGGCGCCTCGCGAATGGACTGCGGGCGCTTGGCCGCGAGGACCACGACCTCGTCGAGCGGGCTCATCGCCGCTGCCGTGGGTTCGACGGTCGGCAGCGCGACGTCGTCGGCGCCGAGCGCGGGGGGCGCGGCCAGCGCCGAGAGGAGGACGGTCGACAGGACCAGCTTCGCGCTCCCCGTCATTGCTTGACCTCGTCGACGACGACGATCTCTACGCGGCGGCTCTCGGCGGCGTCCCGTCCGATGGGACGAGCGGCGCCGTAGCCGACCGCCGACAGGCGCGACGGCTCGATCCCGCGGGCGATCAGCGCTTCGCGGACCGCCAGCGCGCGGCGCTCGGAGAGCTCCTGCTCGCGGCGCCCCTCACCGAAGGAGTGCCCCTCGATGCGGACGACGCGCACCTCGAGGTGCATCCGCAGCGACGCGGCGAGCGCGTCGAGCCAGTTCTTGTCTATCGCGATCTCGCCGCGCGCGAACTTGAGACGCGGCGGCACCATGAAGGCCGTCGTCGCCGCGCGGCCAGTCACCGAGTCGGGGCAGCCATCTTCGTCGTCGAGCCCGTTGAAGGTCTCCGGCTCCTCCTTGCAGCGGTCGCGCGAGTCCGGGATTCCATCCCCGTCGAGATCCGGCTCCTCCGCTCCCGCGGTCGCTCCCGCCGGCCCCGAAGCCTGCACCGGCACGCTCACCACCACGGGCGCGCTCGCCACTCCCGCGGGCATCGCCGCCACCGCCCGCTCCCGCGGGTGCCACGACACCCCTGCGACCACGCGCACGTCGTCGCCGTGAATCGCGTCCGGCGCCACCGAGCGCGCCACCCCGACGGTGACGTGCATCCCCGTCGCGACCTGGAACCGCCCTGACAGCGCGACCGCCAGCGATCGCCCGAGCGCGCTCCCCGCCGCCGGCTCGAGCGACTCGGCGCCGAGAAGCTCCGCCGCGACCGCCACACGACGGTGCGCCGTCACCTCCGCCGCGAACGCCCACTGCAGCTCCGACCCGAGCGCGATCGGCTGCGCGTCCCCCGGCACCAGCGCGTACCCGACGGTGTAGCGCGGCTGCGCGCGCCCCCCGACGTTGGCCATGAGCGTGAGCCAGCGCGTCGCGACCACGTCGAGCGCCAGCCGGAGCTCCGCGCCCCAGACGCCGTTCGAGCGGAACGCCTCCTCCGTCGGCGACATCGGCCCGACGGCGGCGACCGACGCTGCCAGGCGCACCCGCGCCGTCGTCACCAGCGACGCCTTGAGGTACGCGCGCAGCTCGCCGGCCGCGACGTCGTAGCCGTTCCCCTGTCCCGCCCCGCTGGTCAGCCCGCGCCCCCCTGCCGAATAGAGCGCGAGGCTCACCGGCGCGATGATCCCGATCTGCAACCGGCGCCGGAACAGCCCGACGTCGATCGCGAGCCTCGCCTCGAGCACGTCGTCGATGGGCGCCACCGTCCGCCCCCCGAGCGGCAGACGCAGCGGGCGCCGCGCGTAGGTGAGATCGAGCCGAAGCCCCACGTCCGCCGCGTCGTCGACCTCCGCGCGTCCGGTCCCGACGAGCCCCGCACCATCGTAGGGGATCGGGAGCGCCGACCACCCCGGCACGGCCGCCCTCGCTGGCTCCGCGCCGACCAGTCCAAGGACCAGCACGACTCCGTACAGCGCCCTGTGGGCTGTCGGTAGATGCACGCGCGTTTATCGTCGCATGAAGAGCGCTTGCATCGCAACACGAGGCGCGGTACCGAACGCACACCATGGCGAAGCACGTCTACGTCGAGGACCTCAAGCACCACGTCGGAGAGACCGTCACCCTGAAGGGCTGGCTCTACGGCAAGCGCGGCTCCGGCAAGATCCACTTCCTGCAGGTCCGCGACGGTACCGGCATCGTCCAGGCCGTCATGGGCAAGAACGACGTCCCCGAGGAGGTCTTCGTCCGCGCCGACAAGCTGCCGCAAGAAACGTCGGTCATCGTCACCGGGACGGTGCGCGAGGACAAGCGCTCGACCCTCGGCGTCGAGCTCGGCGCGACCGACCTCCAGGTCGTCCACGTCCCGACGGCGGAGTTCCCCATCTCGCCGAAGGAGCACGGCACGGCGTTCCTCATGGAGCAGCGCCACCTCTGGCTGCGGTCGAAGAAACAGGTCGCGGTCCTGCGCATCCGCGCCGAGGTCATCCGTCAGATCCGCAACTACTTCGACTCGCGCGGCTTCGTCCTCATGGACTCGCCGATCTTCACGCCGTCGGCGTGCGAGGGCACCACCAACCTCTTCGAGGTGAACTACTTCGACGAGAAGGCCTACCTCACGCAGTCGGGGCAGCTCTACGGCGAGGCGGGCGCGATGGCGCTCGGCCGCATCTACACCTTCGGTCCAACGTTCCGCGCCGAGAAGTCGAAGACGCGCCGCCACCTCACCGAGTTCTGGATGGTCGAGCCCGAGGTGGCCTACCTCGATCTCGCCGGCGACATGGATCTCGCCGAGGACTTCCTCGTCGAGGTGGTCAAGGGCGTCCTCGCCAACCGCCGCGCCGAGCTCGAGATCATCGAGCGCGACATCGCCAAGCTGGAGGCGATCCAGAAGCCCTTCCCGCGCATCCGCTACGAGGAGGCCATCGCCATCCTCAACAAGAAGGGCAAGCCGGCGCAGTTCGGCGACGACTTCGGCGCCGACGAGGAGACGGCGATCTCCGAGGAGTTCGATCGCCCCGTCATCATCCACCGCTACCCGGCGGCGATTAAGTCCTTCTACATGAAGCGCGACCCCGAGGACGCGCGCCTCGCGCTGGCGATGGACGTCATCGCGCCCGACGGCTTCGGCGAGATCATCGGCGGCTCGCAGCGCGAGGACGACCTCGCCACCCTCGAGCAGCGCATCACCGAGCACAACCTGCCGCGCGAGGCGTTCGAGTGGTACCTCGATCTCCGTCGCTACGGCTCGGTCCCGCACGCCGGCTTCGGCCTCGGCGTCGAGCGCACCGTCCAGTGGATCTGCGGCCTCCACCACGTGCGCGAGACGATTCCCTTCCCGCGCCTCATGGGCAAGATCACGCCTTAGTCGTGGGGGGCTACGCCCCCGAACCCCCGTCGCGTACCGGCCTCGCAGACGAGTCCGGGATCGCGACTAGAAGACAACGCCGATCGAGGACTGCAGCCGGGCGTCGAAGGTCTCGACGCCGATCGGCGGGACGGCGTCGTACGCCAGCATCGCCGCCAGCCGAATCGTGAGGACGTTCGTCGGGCGCGTGAGGAGCTCGAGCTCCTCGAAGACGCGCAGATCGTTGGGCGCACCGATGCGCGGCTGGACGTAGACCGTCTCCTGGACCGAGAGGCGCGGCCCGAGCGGCACCGCCACCGTCGCGTACGACGACACCCGCTGCATCGTCGAGGTCCAGCCCGCGTCGGGCTTGTCGTCGCCGCGCAGCTCCTCGTATTCGACCATCGCCGCCAGGCCGAACGCGATGCGGACGTGCTCGGTGTTGATGACGCGCAGCCGAAGCCCAGCGCCACCGAGCGCGCGCAGCGACACGCGACGGAAGAGATCGCGATCGACCTGCACGAACACCTCCGCGTCGAGCGCACGCCGCAGGGTCAGCCGATAGCGGAGGTGACCGAGCAGGCGGTTGATGAACGTCCCCTTCGCGTTGGTGCCGAACTCGCCCTGCCCGAGGACGAAGATGAGGTGCCGCCCGGTGCGGTACTGCGTGACGACGCGGCCCGACACCTGGAGCAGCTCGACGTTGCCGACGCGATAGTCGATGGCGCCATCCATCTGCAGCGTGAGGCCGCGCGTGCCGTGCCCCTTGGCGAGGAGCGGCTGCACGTTGACGACCTGCGCCGCCACCGGCCGGGCGGTGGCGACCATCGCAGAGACGGCGATGACGGGCAGGAGGAATTTCTGTCTAGCGAGCACGAGGGGAGCGAGCGGCCTGGACGAGCTCCCGGAATACCACACGCTCGAGGACGGCGCGCGCCTCCTCGGGGACGTCGACGAAGCGGGCGCCGGCGCGGCCGCGCACCGGGTCGACCCAGGCCACCTGCGCCATGAGGTCGAGCGCCGTCTCCAGCTCCTGCTCGGCCGCCGGCTGATCGAGGGCGGGCGGCGCGTCGCCGGCGACCCACAGGCGCAGCGCCCAGAGATCGCCGACGCGCGGGGTGAACGACGTCAGACGGACCGAGAGCCCGCCGACGGCGAGCGACTCCGAC